>Ga0180732_1002067_pt1 | contig 11239 bp, 13 predicted proteins | sample KR11_01MetaG_FD_148674 | JGI IMG/M metagenome (GOLD analysis project Ga0180732, IMG submission 148674) | Groundwater microbial communities from the Olkiluoto Island deep subsurface site, Finland - KR11_0.1 MetaG | ecosystem: Environmental > Aquatic > Deep subsurface > Groundwater | place...
TCATGAGAGTGTCGGCATGCCCGGTGTCCCGCGCGATCACCAGCATAAAGGGCTTTACGATGGTCTTTCCGTTCTCGCGGGCGTAGACCTCCAGTTCGACATTGGTATTCTCGTGGATGCGGATGCCGTCCTCGATCTTCAGCCGATCCAGCCCGGCGTCATCGTAGTTCTTCGGGTTGAAGTTCTCGCGGGTCGCCACGGCGGGTTCCTTGACGAATCCATCCGTCATGGCGTTCGAGAGCGGATAGCTGTAGATGACGTTCTGGAACGCCTGCGTCCCGCCTACGCGTTCCACGTGCGGCGTGGCAGTGAGTTCCAGGCCCAGGATGGGCTTCAACTCGCCGATGGCCTTCATGCCTGCCGAAGCCCGGTAGCGATGGGACTCGTCCATGAGAAGCACGAGGTCGTCCAGCTTCGACAGGTACTCGAAGTAGCTCTGGCCGATGTACTCCTGAAGCCGCCGGAAGCGGGGAACGTTGGTTTTCTCGGCTCCCTTGGGCGTTTCCGTGCGCGTGATCTTCGAGATGTTGAAGATATTGACGTGCACCCTTTCATCTATGCCAAAGAGCGTCCTGGCCCGAACCCCCCGGCCGCTCTCGTAGTTGTCACCGGTGATGATCTCCGGCGGCTCGACCGCGAAGTCGGCGATGCCCTGGAAGACGTACTTCGGTGTGTTGGGCGTGAAGTCCGCGATGAGCTTGTTGTAGATGGTCAGGTTCGGCGCGAGGACGAAGAAGTGCCGGATGCCCTCGGCCTTGAAAAGGTAGGCGATGAACGCGCCCATGAGCCGCGTCTTGCCCACGCCCGTCGCCAGGGCGAAGCAGAGCGAAGGGAAGTCCCGCTCGAAGTCCGTCACCGTCGGGAACTCGGTCTGGATGACCTTGAGCGCCTGGGCCACGTTCGCCTGTGCCGCTTCGGCAGACAGGTCTGCATTCTTCTCCAGCGGCACGATGTCGCAGAGCCGTGCAAGAATCTCCAGCGAGTCGCGCTGGGGTGGACGGAGGCTCAGGCGGTTGGCGATGGTGCTGATGTGCGGGTTCATTTCGCGCCTCCCTGCCCGGCGGGCAGATCGAAGAGCGAGGGTTGCTGAACGCTGGCCCGCCGTTCAGCCTTGGAGCGGTGCTTGCGACCGCCGGAGAGGGCTTCCGGTTCCTCCGGCTCTTTCGGCGACTTCATGGGGAGGCTCTTGATCTCCGAACTGTAGTCGTCCTTACCCCATTCACAGCGGTTGAGGACCGCCTTCGGAATCTTCTTCACCGTCAGGTTCGGGAACTCGTCGAGATTCTTCACGCGGAACGCGCCGCACATGACGAGAAGCGAACGGCTTTCGCCGACCTCGTCCGAGAGTTTCTGAAACTGTTCGCGGGTCAAAGTCTGCGTGGTCACGTAGATGAAGTCGGTCTCGGTGGAGTGGCCATGCCGCCAATAGGCCGTGTCGCTCGGGGCGTAGGTGAAGCCTTCCAGTTTGCACATGGCCTCGGCCAGCATGGACGGGTTGTATTCCTTGCTGATGACCCAGTTGCCGAACTCGTCCTTCTGGAGAAGCGACGGCGCGAGGCGGTAGTAGCGGAATCCGCCGCCGCCTTTCCATCCCACGGCCTCGGTGACGCCACCCTCGTCCTCACCGGCAATGACCTTCTTCAGGCGCGGGATGATGTGCGTATGGCAGTGCTCGCCGAGTTCGACCATGATCCAACGGCGGCCCATCTTATGTGCCACCGCACCAGTCGTGCCTGAACCGGCGAAGGAGTCGAGGACGCAATCGCCGGGGAGCGTCGCCAACTCCAAAACGCGATAGGCCAGTTTCTCCGGTTTGGGGGTCTCGAAAGCCTTCTCACCTTCAAACAGCCCTTTGAGTTCTGCACTGGCGTTTCTTGTGCTCCCAGCGAACTCGTATGGCCACCATGTCTGATTCACAACGCCAGCTTTGACCTCTGTCAGGAACTTTTTTTCCATTGGGAATTCAGCGTTCCCGGCCTTGCCCCACCAGATTCGATCATCCGCGGCCAGTTCTTTCATCTTAGCCGGGGGACGTCGCCAGCTGCTACCCTTTGGAGGGAACACCTCTCTCCCTGCTTTGTTCTTGATGGCGTAATAATCCCGGTCCCGGTGCTCAACACGGGTCAAGGGAGTTCCCAGCCACGGTCCACGTGGGTCGTCATCTGGGTTCGTGTAATTGGCGAGCTGTTTCGCATTCCTCGCAAGCAGGTTCGCTTGAAATTGTTCTGAATTTTTGTAGGCCAAGATGTGGTTATGGGTCTCCGCAACCCCTGTGGCGTTATTGCCAGGCGTGTCTTTGGACTGCCATACTATATTGGCAACAAAACTGGATCGTCCGAAAACTTCGTCCATTAGTACCTTTAGATAGTGGCTTTCATTATCGTCAATCGCAACCCAGATCGAGCCATCAGCAGACATAAGCTTCTTCAAGATTTCCAAACGGTCTCGTATCAACGACAACCACAACGAATGCTCGATCCCGTCTTCGTATTGCTTGAAGGCCGACCCAGTGTTGTAGGGGGGGTCGATGAAGATACATTTGATCTTTCCCGCGAACTCCTGCTCCAGCGCCTTAAGGGCAAGAAGGTTGTCCCCGAAAATGAGTCGGTTGTCGAAGAGGTCATTCTTGCCGGTTCGGAACGGCGCGTGGTGCGACTTGGCCGTGTCCTCGATGAGGATGCGCGGCTCCAGCTTCGGCCGGTTCTCCTTGCCGATCCAGGTGAGTTCCAACCTTGTCCTAATTCCCATAGTTTGTCCCCAGCTTCAACACGTACCGTGCGACGGCGACCTTTCGGTGAGGTATCTCTGGTGTCAATGAGACTCCAAGTCCACAACCAACTACGATCCAAACATTAAGTCATCCCAAAACTGAGATTCAAATACCATTTCGGTAGGATGGATGCTCACGATTTTTCTGATCGCCGCGCGCATATACGATTCGACTAAACCATTCAATTGAACATGGCTCGTGAATGCCTTAGGCACTCTGGGGCGTGCGCCATGAACTATTGCACTCCTAAAGCCGTAAATTTGCTTCATATTATTGTATATTTCACGCTGTTCGATGTTTGTTTTACCAATGAGCTTGCCGGTTCTTAGTGCTATTCTATTCCCCAGTTCTCCCTTGTCTTGGCCGGTGTCCGACAGGAAGAGCGCCTCTGCTGCGATAAGCAGATCGATCGTTTTATCTTCTTCCATCTGACGCTCTGTGGCGAAACGTAGCCTTGATATGGCTATCCGAATTTGGCGATGTTTGGTAGCGCAGCCCTCAAGCTTTTGCCAGAACAAGACGAATGTCTGAAACTCGTTGGGCCCGAAATCCTGGTCAGCGAACTGGAGAGGGGTAGTTTCAGTCCAGACATGACCTCCGTGTCCATTCCAATCATAATATTGGTGGACCATTGAGCCATGAGCCAGTGCCCCGGGCAGAACCGCTTTCAGCGCCGACAAGGCCATATCCGCCCGCTCTTCCAGATCACCCCTTTGTTTCCAATCAGAGTCAGCATTTGGAGACTGGTAATTCGGAGGCTCGTCGGGGACATGGATGGATTTCGATATATCGTACTCCATCCGAAGGTAGGCACTTGGTTTATCGCCCTTGAGCGGATGATGTTTTTGAAGATATTCGTCGTACTTATTCCATTCCTCGGCAGATTCTGTAAGAGACGTATGCACACCAATCTGAAAAGGTCCCTCCTGTAAATGCAGACCATAGAGCGGGATGATGAGTTCTGCTTTAATCTTATCATTCGACACGAAATTATAGAGCTTATCCAACGCGGCGATCAAATGATCATGAACAATACTCGTGGTTTCCGCATCATAGGCTCTACGGAGAAGATCAATGAAGATGCTGGCGTCGCTATACCATGACGCTTGAATGCTCGATCCTATGAACTTGCCCATGTGCTTGTTGAGCAACGGGTTCGTCTGAGATATTCGCAGAAAATCCTTGTATTCCGGGATCTGCAATAACTCCGGGCGCAAATTATCACTATATCCCCAGCGCCAACCAGCGTCCGGATGGTTGTCGTTTAATGCTGCCAGAACATGCTCCGCGGCCCGCAGTACCGCAGCTGTTACTTCGTCAAAGTCTGCCATAAGAGAATGTCCCGCTGTAACCGGTTGTTAAGCTTGTCGGAGATGGTGCGTCTTGCCTGCCGCGACATGCGTGACGCAGGCAAGGCTTCGGTGAGAATTCGTAGCTTCATCCTCGGCCGATTCTCCTTCCCAATCCATGTGAGTTCGAGTTTGGCTCGCTTCATACAAACCATTCATTATTATATCGCAGGTGTCTTGACGCTGACCACTGTATTTCTTCTGCTCTTGATCCCGTCTATAACGGCCTTGAGAGCCGCGATGTCCTTCCCAAGTTGCTGGGCATCGGGAACTGGAGCGTTCTTGGATGACGGAGGGTCGTGGGCGTTAACGACATCGGAACATGCCTCGTCCAGCCTAACGATTTCCGTGCACTCTGCCTTCGTCAATTCCACAACGTACTTAAGATTTGTAACACGAACATAATTCTGGTAACGCCTAATCACTCCGCAGAAGATAACGTCCTGAACGGCTCGTTCGATGGTCGCACGCAGAAGACTGTATTCATGGCGCATCCGGGCACGTTCTTCTTCGTTTGGGTAAGTCGGCCAATTCTTGGCCAGTGCCCTCTGCATCTTTTCGTGCTTGTCTAGTCGTTCTTTGTATGACTGGTGTTCCCATGGAAGCCCCTCAGCAACGTAACCCGGAGAACCGCTCATCCACTCCAAATGGTGAATGAGGTGATTCACCCCCTGCTGCTCGATGACCTCGCGCAGTTCGCCGAGGAACGCCGTATCGTGCGTCAGCACGATCACCTGTCGGTTCTTGGCTTCCTCGACGAGGCGGCGGGCAACATTCTTGCGCCAGCGATGGTCAAGCGACGAAACAGGGTCGTCGAATACGATTCCGCCCTTGTGGGCGGCCAACCGCAATTCGGCGAGAAATGATCCAATGGCAATTGCGCGTTGCTCACCTTCACTCAGAATCTCGTCCAGTTTCTTTGTTACAGGGAGATCAAGTGCAAGTTTGTGCTTTATTATTCCTTTTTCAACACGTTCGTTGAGCTTGGTCTTGATGTGTCCAATCCCCAGTGCTTCAAACTCGATGTTAAGCGCCTTTTCCAGCTCTTTGGTCACTGCTTGGCTTGCGAATTCTCTCGCCTTATCGGAGATCGCTTTCGTTTTCAGGTCGTCTTTGCACTCTGTCAGCTTCGCCTTGACTTGCATCCGCCCGATCAAATCCAGCACAGCCTTGCGGCGGGGCGACAAGTTTGCCCGGGCTCGAAGTTCAGCGCGTTTGGCTTCAAGTGCCTTCTTCTGCTTCTCGTCCGTGGCCTTGTCCAAATCTGCGGCTTGTGCAACGAACTTCTCCGAAAGGGTTTTCAAACTTGGGCACGGGTCACCGGCAAGCAACGGAGGTGTGTTCCAGACGTGGGCTTCCACGGCACCCAGCACCCATACCTTGCGAGCCTCGATCCCTTTCTCAAAGTCTTGTATGGCCTGAATCAGGATAGGGTCCAGTTGTTTGATCTCTTCTGTTATTGCTGCATCCAGCCCGAAACTGAGAGAACTGGCCTTGAGTTTGTGCGTCTTCTCCTCACGCTGCCGGCGCTTCTCAATCTCAACCCTGGCAGTATCCTGTTTCACGAAGTTCTCAAAACGCCGCATGCGGTTCGCCGCCTCTTGAGCGAACGGCTGCTGGCACAACGGACACCGGGCGTCGGCATCTACGTGTGGAAAGGGCTTGTCCGGGTAGGCGATTTCGGTCGAGAAGCGTCGTGCAGCCTCGAAAAGGCTCTTCCACACCTGTTCGCCGGTGCCGGGAAGCAATAGTTCGCCGGCTCGGAATCCCGCCGCCGCGACAACCTCCGCTTTAGATGCTGTTTCAGCCTCGACATCGCATGCCTTGAGCTTCTCTACGGCGGCATCATTGACCCATGTCATCGCGGTGTCAATGCGGGAAATCAGGCCGCCAATGCGCTGGGCCGAAAGCCCAAGTGCCCTGGACTTGGCCTTTGGGTCGCTCTCTGCCAGCGTCTTGTCGAGTTCCGTAAGTCGGGTTGTTTCGGCATTCGTGAGGGTGGCGAGGTCCGTTATCTTCTGGGGATCGCTGATTGCACTGAGAGAAGCTATCGTTTTGCCCACGTTTGTGTCGCCCAGCAAATCCGCAAAGGGAGTAGCGTCGGTGTTGATTGCCTCGATTTCCGAGTTCAGGCTTTTGGTTAGTGCAGGCAGAACGCGCTGCCCCAGGTTTTCCACGATGTCAAGGCCATAAGGCAGATAGGCCGCATCCTGTTCGGTATCCAGGTAAGCCCTGGCGCAGCGGCCATCAAACACGCTGATCGTAGAAAGCTCGTCGGGAGGTGTTTCTCCCCGCTTCCATGTGCGCGGAGTTACATTTCCCTTGACCTCAATATCGAACGTGGCTTCCGGGACGTTTGCCGCCGCATTGGCATCGAAGGCATCAGGGTGAATGGTTTCCGAGAGGTCGCGGGCGCGGCAGGCTTGTTTCAATACACGGGAGTAGCCGGACTTCCCGGAGGCATTACCGCCATAAATCACGGTGATCCCGTTCGGCGCAAACTCAAGTTTTTGTCCCGGGGCGATTCGGTTCACATGTTTGAGATCTCGCAGTGCGCGAAGAATAACTGGCGAAGCGCCCCCCATCTGGGCAGGAAGGTGCTCTTTCGCAAGAGGGACAGGCCGGCGATTCTTCGGATCGGAAAGACCGTGCGCAGACTTGAGCATTGCGTAGAGGTCTTCGATATCCTGCGGGGCGAGTTCCTGCTTTTGAACCAGACGACGCAGGGCATCGCGTTGCCAGTCTTTCAGCTCAGCGGAGGCCCATGACAAGATGTTATCGAATAAAGACATCATGCCCCTCCCGTCCGCTCGTCTAGTGTTTGGCGGCCCTTCTCGGTAAACCGGTATTTCTGCAACCGGCTGTTGGGTTTGTCTGGCAGCGCGTATTCAATAAACCCTTGGCCCATGAGCGTACGAATCACCTTGTTGAGCTGCCCCGAAACTTCCTTTTGTCCAAGGTGCGCGGAAACCTCTGCCTTGCCCAACGCTTGCGGTTTAAGCAACGCCAGCACCCGTCGATCCAACGACTCTGGCTGCAACTCTGGCCGTGACTCTGGCTGTCCCGCGACTTGTGCGGTCTCGCGCCTGGGTCCAAACACATTGCCCCGGAAAGTAACAACGGCCGCGCCGGTAATCTCCTCGAATGTCGGCGGCGCGATGCCCTTGACAAGCATCCCGTTAATCGTTGACATATATTCTCCGAAGCTCATCAAGAATCGAGTTCAAACCCTGGTCTTTGATTCCCAGATTTTTCAAATCCACCGGTTCAGATCCCATCGCATCCAGAAAAGCTCCCATGTCAGCGCGGATATCCTTCGGAATGTCGGTTTTGAAAGCTGGATCGATCACCCGGTAAAGTCGAAACACATCGTTCTTGTGCTTGGCAATGGATTTCGCGTCGATTGCGTCCCCCGCTTCTTTTCGCCTGGTGAGGTCGAGCCATGCCCGCGCTTTGAGCGGAATAAGGTGTTCCGGACCGACGATGGGTATGTCTTCGATGGTTCTTTTTCCGGAATGCAGAAAGGCGTAGTAGGCATCATCCAAGAGGATGGCAGAGAGGCTGGAGATTTCTTCATCGACCGGGATGGGGGTCAGATGAGCGCCTTCGGCCAAGTCAAGCATGTCCGGCTTTCGTGCGAACAACTCCAGCATGAACGGGTATTCGTCGTCTTCAGGTTTGAGAAAGCGGTAGTATCGCCGCTCTCCGGTTGCGCTCTGTTGAACCTGGTATTTCCCGGCGCGAACGAACGCCCAGAAAGCACGCACGAATGAGGCATTGAGCGCTTCCACGCTCAAAACGATATCCAGATCCTTGGTGGCGCGGAACTCCAGCCCCGCTTCTTCCATCAGAAGGTCGCAGGCTGCGCCGCCGATCAGCACGTACTGGCCGGCATGAGAGCGGAATTGCTCCCGGAACTTCGCAAGACCTCTCACCATTCCATGCCTCCCAAAAGAGCATCGAGAGCTGACTGGATGCGTTCATCGGTGCTGTCTCTCAACGAAAGATAGAGCGACAGGCGGTCCACCCTTCCCTCATGGGCAAAAGGGGCTGGGGCGTATTTCCAGAGTTCGATCTCGAAGGCCCCCGGCTCGGGCAAGGTCAGCTCGACAATCTGGTCGTGCTGCATCCGCACTTTCCACTTGTCGGCCGAAAATGCGAAAACCGGGACCTTCGGTTCGGCCAGCATGGTGTAACGGGCCAGGGCGCTCTGCCCTGCCAGACTGCCGTTTCCCGTTTGCATGGATGAAGCAACATACAGACGTTTCCTTACCGGGGTATTCAGATAGGGCAACACCTTTTCCCAAAGGGGCTTCCCCGTTTCAGGAAAATGAAGATGCCGCTCTTTCCCCAGAACGGCATGCTCGCCAATGCCGGCCGTTTCCAGTTCGTCAAAGGCCCGGGTCATGGTCATGGCGGAATATCCCAGGCGGTGGGCGATTTCGGCGGGCGTCACCGTGTCGGTCTCTTTCCGCCACAGGACATGCAGGATCAAGGCCTGGGTGGAGGGACTGAAAACCGGCTTCTTTTCCCGCAATCGCTTCAGGTGCTCGCGCAGGTCAATCCCCAGCATGGGCAGATACATCTGATTACCCGGAACAATGAAGGGCACTTTCTGCTCGATCAATCTCTTGCGGTTATACGAGGTGACCGCATGGCGCACATACACCGCCTCGAACTGGCCCCGGGATCGAACCTGATCCAGATGTTTGCCGATAACCGCGGGGGTCTGCTCCTCCTCCCCGGTATCGGCCATCAACACACATTCGGTTCCCAGCACATCCATCTTGAAGAAGCGGTAGCGTTCGCGGAGGTATTGGGGCAGTCTGCTGCTCTTCTCCCAGGAGTGGGGCGCAACCGGGGTGCTGAGGGTCTCCCGAAGGTACTGTTCCAATCGATGAATGAGTTTCTTCATGGCTCGTCACTAACCTTTTTTCTGAATACTAACATAAGCCATGTTATCGTGCAATTCAAGTGTTTTTTTGTCCACGAAATACACGAAAGGCAATAAAAGTTTCATAAAACGATCCTCTCGGCGGTGGCTTTGGGATGGCAACCGAAGTTGACCAGAAGCCCTAAACGCTTTCCGGTGGCTTTCAGGTAGTTCAGCACTTGTGCTTTGTGTTCACCAGTTGTTGCAGACAGAGCTTTCAGTTCGACGATGATGGCGTTAAAACAAATGAGGTCGGGTTTGTATGTCTGCCGAAGCGGTTCTCCTTTGTAGGAAAGTTTCAATTCCTGCTGTGCGGCAAAAGGAATCCCCCGTTTATGCAACTCCTTTTCCAGACACTCCTGATATACCGCTTCCAGAAACCCGCATCCCATTTCCCGATACACCTCAAACACGGGAGTCAATCCCATTCCTCGTTGAAATTCCTCGGCGACCCCTGTCATGGCCTTATGCAACTTGATCTTCTGTTGCTGGGCTCTGCCCTCGGATCTCTCCCCGCAGGGCAGCCCGCAGGGTGGGAAGATGTCGGTATCCTTTGATGCGACGAAGCCTGGGTTCGATGTCCAGCAGAGCAGAGGCCACCCATCTCTGCTTCTGATCGCTGTTTCTCCAGCGATCAACCTGGTCCGTTCGTTGCCCTACTTGGGACATCAGGGATTCCAAGCAGACGGGAGGTCTGTCCGGATCGCTGAAATCGGGAACGGTCAGAGGTTTGGTCTTGCCGAGGTTGGGCGGCTCGTAACCGTTCGACTTCTTGCGAGCCTTCTTCCTGGCCGGCATTTCATCTTGAAGCTTTGGCCCGTTATCAAATGCTTCAAGCTGCTGAGCTATTTTGGCATCGGCCATGCTACGAAACCTCTCTGTCGTCTGGTTCGGCGGCTTTTTCTACAAGTTTTCGACAGACTGTTTCCAGTGGACCCAGTTTGCTTTGAACCACGTCCCATATGATAGGCAGGTTGATACCGAAATACTCATGGATGAGGATATTGCGTAAGGCTTTAATTTTGCGCCAATCGATCTCCGGCGCGGCCTTTTGGATTTGCTCGGGCAGATTGCCCGCCGCCTCGCCGATGATCTCAAGGTTTCGGATGACGGCATCCTGGGTTTTTCGGTCTGTGGCAAAAGCCGCTTCGTCCTGTTCCGCCACGTAGGTTCGGATTTGATGAATGGCCCCCAAAATGTCGTCGACATAGAGGCGAAAGTCCCTAAGCATAGGCCACCTCGCGGGTGATGATGGGCTTGAGTCGCGGCTTCAAGGAATCGGCCAACACGAGGTCTACGGGCCTTCCCAGTTGATCCTCAAGGAAGAACTTCAGGTCCATATAGTGATCGAAGGTTGGATGAGCCAGTTCGACCAGAATGTCCACGTCGCTCTTGTCGCCGGTGGAACCGCGAAGGACAGAACCGAACAAGCCGATGCGTCTCACGGAAAACCGTGTTTCGAGGTCTTTCTTGTGTTGCTTTAGAAAATCCAGAATCTCATCGCTTTTCAACATAATCCGCCTCCTTTCCAATTCACAGCGGCGGCAGTTCGATGAAGGGTACAGCGACCTCCAAAAGGCTCAGGCCCCCATGACACACATGGGGACCGGTTCTAAAATGGCAAAGAACCCGCCATCGAGAACAAGCCCACTCAAGGGCTGCGCGCCAAGTCTGTTTCCCCATTCGTTGGCCCACTTCTGAACCTGAGAGGAGGACTCGACTGCGTGGTGCATCACGGCCATGATGTGTGATTTACCACGCCCCCGGTCTCCCATCAGGACAATGGGGCGCTTGGAGCGATCCGTGCTGACCGCGCGCAAGGCAGTCTGAACGTCCGCCGTTGGGTACGTAATTGAAAGGATATAATCCGGAGTTCTCTGAGCTGCTCCGGTGTTATCCTTCCTGCGCAGGGCTATGGCTGTGCCCGGCATCTGAGAACCGAGGAATTCATCTCGTAACTTAAGGTTCAACATCATCAGCCTCCGTGCTGGGTTATCTCTTCCTGCCGTCAGGTGTCCGACCCTGCTCGTTATTGCCGGCTCCGCCTGTCTTCACCCACTCGTCCACTTCTTCCTTGCGGAACTTCCATAGGCGGCCCATCCGGTGCGCCGGCATTTGCTTTTCAGAAATCCACTTGTAGACCGTATCCCGCTTGATGCCGAGATAGGCCGCAATCTCATCTACGGA
>Ga0180732_1002068_pt1 | contig 11237 bp, 6 predicted proteins | sample KR11_01MetaG_FD_148674 | JGI IMG/M metagenome (GOLD analysis project Ga0180732, IMG submission 148674) | Groundwater microbial communities from the Olkiluoto Island deep subsurface site, Finland - KR11_0.1 MetaG | ecosystem: Environmental > Aquatic > Deep subsurface > Groundwater | place...
CCTTCTGCGGCCAGCTCGCGGACGTGCTCACGATGGTCTTCACCTCGCTCAAGTGCGACCCCGGCGACTGCTACGTGACCTACCTGGTGAAGTCGCAGACCGCCCTGGGCCACCTCTCGGAGAAGCAGATCGTGGATACCTGGCTCCCGATCGTCCGGCTGGAGTACGCACTCTCCGGCTGCAAGGACGTGGTGGCCGTGGGCAAGATCGCGAAGATGTTCGCCGGGTACATGAACCTGGTCCCCGACACCGGCACGGCCCCGGCGCCGCACAGGCCGACCTTCCTCGAGAAACTGGAGCGGGCATGGCAGATGCTAAAAGTGTAGAGCAAGCCCATCACTTAGATTTCTTCAATCTGCTTGAGGCAGTTGAAAACTCCGCGCGTTACGACAAAAGCATCCAGACCAAGAAACAGCAATCTGAGATAGTCGGTGGTGTTCTCAGAAAGCTTGGTGATATGTCGGGGGATATGGCCCTTCGCGATTATTTCTCAGAGCATGCTCCTCATCCCGAACGGCATGAACCGATTGAGACAACTTATCAATTCCATCATGACAACTACGTCTATGGCGGTGTTCCTGCTGATCAGCAACCCAAGCCAAAGATTCTTGATCCGCAGGCAGTGCAGGACAAAATAAAAATCATTGTGTCGGAACTCGGGCCAAGGGCGCGAGGTCTTGGAAAGAGAATCGGCGTTGTCGCTTCATTGCCGCCGAGGGAGAGAGCAATTGTTTCCGAATACCTCGTTGCTAAGAGGTCTCTCGATGGATCAAGGCAAGAACTTGGCTTGGCTATCTACGCGATCCAAAATGAAGCCAGAGGACTTGGAGACCCTGAGGAGTTTTACGGTGGTGGGCCGAAGCAAGAAGCTGCTGGTGAAATTGGGGAGCTCCTTGAAAAGTCAGCCATAAAATATGAAAAGGCTGCGATCAAACTCAAAGAAGCCCAACGCAATATAAACCGGGCCAAGACTCCGGAGATGCGTGAATCTGCTATGCAGCGTGCGGCATGGGCTTATGGTGAAATCAAGAGTGCGACTAAGGACATAGCTGATGCCCGAATAAGCGGCACACGTCTTTCTGGCGAGATCACTATTCGCAACCTTACAGGCGAGGAAACGGAGCTGCTACGCGAAATCCCCAAGAATCTAAACATAGAAAAAAAGATCAAACTCGGAGAGTTCGTTAAGGAATTCGCTCTCCGAAGCGAGGGCGACTTTGAAGCACCCGCAGAGAAGCTTTACAGCAAGGTCCCACGGACTATCATCAACAAGGTTTTCAGCGAAATCCAATCCGGCATAGTTTCCTGGGCTCAGCAGATAGTGCAGGACGAGAATCGAGTTGAACGTCTTGCAAAAATAATGGTCAACGCAGTTCCAAAATACTTCAAACGCGCCACATCCGTTGCGGCGACAGCCGGGAAGTTTGGATTCGTGATTGCCGCTGAGACCATCGCTATAGATCTTTTCGCCCAAGCAGCCGAAGCGGCTGGGTTCAGAAACGATGCAGATGTGGCAGATGCAATTAAGACCAAGCTCGATCAAATCACAACGTCCCAGGGTCGCCAGCCTCATCCCGCCGATCTCTCCAAGCAGCCAAGCATTGGCAGCCGCGGCTCCCGACCTGGCGACCTGAAGAACGAGTCGGTGCTCGGGGAGCGACCAACCCACAAAGAACCAGTCCTTGAGTGGGAAGAGACGAAGCGCTTCTTCTCCAACCATCCGAAGATCCGCGCCACCAAGAATCTCTACGTGGCGATCGAAACGGCGCAGAACTGGTTCGCCCGCGTGATGATGGCGTTCGTCAAGACCGCCGAAGATCCGCGCACGAAGATCACGACGCTTGGCAGCGTCCCCGCTCTTCTCACCCCGCAGGGAATCGTGCGTTCCGTGCAAGACCTTTCTCTCGACACTTCCTGGGAAGGCATCCCGTACATGAGTCCGTTTAAGAAAGAAAACTGGGAGGTTTACAAAGAGCACTACTCGTCGGAGCAGAGCAAGCGGTTCATGGCGACGAACACCCAGGTCTTCGATCCCTTCGCCCGCATGATGTACACGGCGTGGAAGCTCGGCAACACGATCTTCCAGGAGCCGACGCTCCAGAACATTGCCGGCGCGGCACTCCCGATGGCTGGCGCCGTCACTCTTGACGACGCCTTCGGGCGGAAGTTCCAGTTCACGAACGCTCTCGTTCTCAAGAAAATCCGCAACATCTCAAGCGACGAGGGCTTTGAGAATTGGAAGATCGAGCACGGAGATCTCTTCGTGAACGCCCCGCTCGTCTCGATCGTCTACGCGGCGGACCCGATGCTTGCTGCGGTTGTCGGTGCCGGAGCCACGGCGAGAGCGGTTCGCTACGCGCACAAGACACTGAGCGGTCTTGGCAAGAACGCGACACGCGAGAAGGTCGAAGAAGCGCTCGCGTATCAATTCCACGGGATGCCCCTGACTGAAGGTCTGATCGAAAAGACCTGGGGCATGGTCAAGAGCGGGCAGTATAAGCGCGCGGCCGTGAACCTTACAGCCCTAGGTGCCTATGAACCTGGTGTCATGGACATGGTGATCCCGAAGTATTGGAGACAACCCGGTCACGGCATGTCGGATGCCGAGAGAACGATCACCATGATGGATGAGCAGGCGGCGCAGAAGGTCAACGCGCTCTGGGTGGAGAAGGTTCTCGCTAGCGAGAAGCACATGACGATCCTTCGCGACCTGACGCCCGACGAAAGGATCGATCTCCTTCTCGCCTTGCACTCCTACGATAGTGTCGAGGAGTTCACACGGAACATCTCGGCTGGAAACTTCGCGCCAACGAACAGGCGCGTGGTTGATGCGTTCACTGATTTCCAGGTCATCGCCGCCCGCTACATGATGAAGATGAAGGACCCGAAATATTGGGTGAAGCTTCTCCCAGTCAGGATGCACGAAGTGGACGGGATGCTGAACCGCTATCGCGTCTCACTTGCGAAGCAGATTCACGAAGGCGTTGGCGACGTGAAGCGCGCGGAGCGCAAGCTTGAATCCATCAAGGATCTCAAGGCGTGGGATCTCCAGAAGCGAGCCGAGGTTACGCTTCCGCAGTGGCCCACGCCGGCCATGCTTCAGAAGTGGTACGGCGACGAGGCAAAGCTCCGCGATCTGACCAAGGAAATGATCGACGGCTTGCCCAAGAAATTCGACATTCCGGATACTGTTACCACCGTCAAGCAGTTCATGGCGTCGGATGACAGGCCGCTAATCACCGAGTACATCTCGTCCAGCAAGATCGCCGAGCAAATGAGAGAGCTTGGCGTTGACCCCGCTCGAGCCCTGGCGCCTCTCGGTGGCAAGGTGGACTGGGGAAGGCATCGAGAGGTATTCATCGACAGCCTTCGCCACATGTCGAAGATCCGTCAGTACTGGCTGCACGGGATGAAGAATCGAGTCCAGATTCTTCGCAAGGTTGCGCAGGAATCCACTCCGAAGGAGTTCGTTCCGAAGCTGAAGGAGGTCCTGCTCAACAACCTTCGCGAGCAATTCCGCAAAGCCGAAGGTGAGGCTGGACTCATCGAGAAGCATGGCTCCCTGTACATCGAAGAAGTTCTTCTGCCGAACGCCCTGGTTGAGATGAAAGCATCGGCCAAGGCTGCAACTGATGAGAACTTCTACAACGCCGTGAACCAGACTCTGAACGTCAACGAGAGGCTTGCAACTTCGCTTAGCGACCTGGACATTCCGCGCAAGATGGAGTACCAGAGCATTCGCCTCATGGCGAAAGAGCACGCGAGCATCCCCTTCTACTGGATGGCGATACCTGTGAAGAAGCTGAAGGAACTCAGCTTTACCGGGGAACTCCCGTCGCTTCCGAAGCTTCGCGAGCGCGTCAACTGGCAGCTTCGCCACAAGACCACGCGCGAGGGACCGGAGATGTACCGCCGCCGCCTACGCGAGATCGAGCCCGACAAAATCCTCGACACCTACGAGGCGATGATGGGCCATCGACTCAGCGAGATCCCGCGGCAGGAAGGGCAGCTCCGATTCCTGAAGCTGCGCGACAGCATCGACGAAACGATCGACAAACTCCAGGGCTACGACGCCGGCCCGCGGCGCGACATGGCGATCGAATCGCTTCAGCGCTTCCGCGACATGGCGATGAAGAAGATCAACGCCACGCCGAAAGAACAGGACGCCTTCTTCCTCCAAATGGCCGTCCTCGCCAACAACACGATCAAGCAGGGAATGTTGATGGTCCCGCCCTACCCCTTCGTCGTGGCCAACTCGCTTGAGAATGTTGGTAAGGGAGTGATGGAGTACGGCCTGCGTTTCTTGACCGAGCGTCCGAGTCTCTACGGCGTTGACGGCCAGTACTTGGCCCCGTACTTCTTTAAGGGCGAAGAGGTCCTTGGGAAACTCGGCGTGGCCGGCACGGATGCCCGCGGTCTTTGGGAGAAGGTTCCCGGCATCAAGCAGATGATCCACCACGGCGCGAAGATGACCTCCACCGTTGAGGAATCTACGCGAGTTCAAACGGGAGTGCTGGCCTATTGGGACAAGATGCGTCTGCTGGATAAAGAGTTCCCAGACATGCCCGTGGCCGAGAAAGTAACGCACGCGATTTCTTCTGGCAGGGATGCGGTTCAAAGGGTTCAGTTCTATCTCGAGCCGGCGTCCGAAGCAGCCAAGGCATTCGACCTGGTCTACCCGTTCGGCTGGTACTACAAGGAGTCCCTGCAATTCACCACGAATTGGATGCTTGAACATCCGGCCCTGACCTCGTCTCTATTCCGATTCAACGACGCGATTCGCGAGAGCAGCCTTGTCGGTGAGAACAAGCTGCGTCTTCCGGGCGGATCGATCCTTGACTACAAGTCATCGCAGATGTTCTTCCGAATCCAAGAGGCTTTGGAAAGAACACCGAATGTTCATCTCTCAGGCGAGGAAGAGAACAAGGTCTTCAAGAACCTGAAGGTCATGACGGGCGTTGCCAGTGAGTTCGTTCGCGAGTCCCCGTTCATCGACCTCGCCGCAATCGTCGTAAAGGGAACCACCCAGGCGCTTCGCACCGGCGATCCTGAGATGCACCAGCGCGCGATCGAAGCGTTGCGGGCGATGGACAAGGTGCTTGCCCCAGTGAGCAAGGCCGTGAAGGTGTCCGCTCCGCTCACCGGCGCCACCTCGCTCAGCGACATGCTCATGCAGATGGGCGCCGCTGGCGAGGAAGGCCGCGGTCTATCGAAGCGCAACCTGAAAGCCGGCGCCGCATTTGAGCGAGCCGCGGCCCAGCTCTCCGGTGAAAGCATCGGTGACGGCGAGGCTGAGGAGCGCTTCCTGCAGCACGAGGCCGGAGAACGCGCCGCCTCTCTCTTCGGCCTCCAGATCAAGCAGGACCCGACCGGATTCAAAACGATCCTCGGCCAAGCGAAGGACTTCTACAACGGAATCGAAGACGTTGACACGCGATCTTCTTTCTACAACAGCTTCAAGGGTCCGAACGGACAGCTTTTTCTGAAGGACATGGTGACTCGTCCAGAGAAGATTCCTCACAATCACCCTGAGTCGAACTGGCTGGACGAATGGAACGCCGCCCCCGAAGATAAGAAACTCGAAATGCTTCAGGATGCGACACCGAAGCAGAGAAAGGGCATCATGGATTTCATGTTCCAATCTCTCCGGGATCTTCGTTTGAAGAATCCATTCGCCCCGAGAGAGGCATTTGCCGGGGATTATACCCCACCAAATGACGCTCCGATCGGCGCGTTCCATATGGTTGTTATCGACGACAAGCTCCGCGAAGCTGGACTTCTTGTTACCGATCTTTCAGATAAAAAACCATTCACTAATCGAGCGATCCTAAATCCAGATGGAAACACCTTCTCGCTTCAGGGATGGAGACGGGGATTTACAAAAGGCGAATCCAGTAAAGCCGACCGCAAGGAATATGTTGACCTCACCAATAAGTGGAACATTGCGCTCAAGACGCTCATGCTCGATGTTGAAACGGCATTTGATACCGGAAATGAGAAAGAGCTTGATCTTCTCCGAAAGAGGCCGATTGTGGTCGAGCGCAGGGGACAAGACCTTATAAGCATAAGTGCAAGCCAATTTTTCAGGCTAGGCGAATCCGGTAAGCCGATCCTTTACGAAACGCTTCGCTCGGCAAAAGTAGAAGGCGTTACCAACGAGGCCGGCGGTATCGTGAGATGGGACATGTACGACAAGCACTCCGATTTTATGAACTGGATTGGCGATCCAACCATGTTGCCGCTGCGGATGGAGATCGCCAAAGAAAAGAAGCAGCGCATTGACAATGACGAGTTGCGCAGACTCTACGAGCGCATGAAGGATACGATCCGGTATCCAAGCGCAGCGAACAACGCCGCCCTACTCTCCTATCAGATCGACGACGCGCTTGCGAAAGGGAATACTACCTTCGCGCCCAAGGACTTCTACACGCGCCTCGCAAGCAGCACGATCCCTGACGCGCAGCGCACCCTGGCCGAATTTGCTGTGGCGATTAAAGCCGAGCATCTCGACGCGCTCTATACCGCTGTCCGGCCGAGAGGGAAGTTCAACGAGAAACTAGCGCAGAATTATCTGGCCTATGGGTGGGGGCCAGAGTTCCAAATCCTCGCCTCGCATGACAAGGACATCTCTAAGTTCGTGTCCGACCACGGCGGGGCGATGGACCCGAGCATCATCTACGGCGAAGAACTGCTGAAGTTCGCCGTTCCGCGTGGCATCCCCGTTGACCGTGAGCTGTTCATTAAGGCGAATGTGGCGATCCCCGATGTTGACCGCTTTGCCAGCTACCCAGAGCAGGACAGGCTGATCGAGGGTTCGCCTGTTGGCGAGATTCAAGCAGAGCAAAAGCAGAGCCAAAGCATTCTGTCTAAGGGCGAGGCGATCCTGTCGGGGATGCAAGCTATCGGCGCCGTGGGCTGGAATAAGTCGGTGGAGCCTAAGCCCTTCATTCCAACACGCGCGCCGAAGATTCTGCCTGAAGTAGCGTACCCGCAAATCGGACCACAACAATCGGTGGGCGATCTCCTTCGCGCGTCTACTTATTACACCGCCGCATTCAACAATGCAAACAAAGCGCGAGAAGCGCTGATGGAAAAGGGTTCTGGTGTCCCCATCCCCGCTGACAAGAAGGTGAGAACCAACTTCTTCGCAATGGCGGCGCACGCCCTCCCGAACCAGGACCCCACCATGTTCGTCAGCGGGGCCGCTGGAATCATGGGGCTCGGCCACGCCTTCGGCTTCGTCGGCTCTGACGAGTTGCGCGTGATCTACCGTGGATTGCGTCAGTCTCAACTCATGGGCGCCGGACAACAAGTGGCCGACATTGCCGTGACTGCCGGTGCGAACGCTGCCGCCTGGCTCCACAACCGGAGTCTCCCGGTAGACCAGCGGATTGACTGGGTTCATCCCCGAGATCGTATCGGCCCCATGGCCGAAGCGGAGTCGGCGCGCATGGGGCTCGCGTCCAAAGCCGGTGTGACTGGATCGATGTTCACTCTGGCTTCCGGGTTCGTCGCCGGCGCGGAGACCCGCCCGGGTCAGCACCGCGACCTAACCACAGGTCTTGGCGCGACTGGCGGTGCGCTTCAAGGTGCATCGGTCGGTATGCAATTCGGTGGCCCGTGGGGTGGTCTCATCGGCGCGGCCATCGGCGCTTCTATCGGAGGGTTCCTTGGTTCACAGCGCGACGAGGAAGAAGATAAATGGGCCGAGATGCGAGAACTTCAGAAGGCCCGTCTGAAGCAGGAGATCGCAAGCTCCGAGGAGCGCCAGCAGGCGTTCCGCGAGGACCGCGAGGCTCGCGGAATCGCCGGACGAGAACGCGCCCTGAACATCCAGCCGCGAGGGCAGCGACCATCGGCAAGCAAGCAACTCATGAGCTTTCTGCGCCGGCCGACCTTTGCCTCCAGCCAGGGGTTGGTACGCCAGGTGGAGGGTTCGATGGGCCGGGCGTTCACCCCGAGATGGTGACGCGGAGTTGACAAACACCGATTCGTAGTGTATTATCCCGGAGGAAGACATGGCCCTGACGCCCGAAGAGTACGAGTCGCAGATCGAATCCCAGAACAAGCTGATCGCCGACATGAAGGCGAACGGAGAAGCTACCGCCTCGGAGATCCAGGCGCGAGACGCCAAGATCGCCGAGTTGACCGTCGCCGTGTCGAAGTCCCCCGCCGCGGACTACGAGGCCGTGAAGGCCAAGGCCGCGAAGGTGGATGACCTGGAGAAGGCGAATGCCAACCTCCAGTCCACGCTCATGCTCAACGAGCTGAAGGGCCAGTACCCGTCCGTCGATTTCACCCTTGTCCCCGCGGGCACCAAAGAGAGCATGACGGCGCACGCCGCCAAGCTCCAGCAGATGGTGGACGCTGCGGTCAAGAAGGTCGCTCCCGCGCCGAACGGCGCCGGAAACCCCAGCTCGAACCCCGGTCAGCGGTGGGAGGGCATTCCGCCCGCCTCCGGTGACACCGAGGAAGTGCGCAGGCAGCAGGAGGCCCAGGCCGGTCTGGACAAGGCCAAGGCTTCCGGCAATGCAGGCGCGGTCTTCGATGCGATCATCGCCCAAAAGGGCGGCGTCGCCAAGGTGCTCGGGCTCACGAAGTAACCGGCACGCCCGGCACCCCCGAACCCAGGAGATAACCCATGACCCTAGCGGCATCGGATTCCCTCAGCACGTTTGACCAGACAGCAAAGCATCTCGACTTAGAGTCCGTCCTCGCCGTCGTCCTTCTTGCCGACACGGCCCTGCTGGGCCTGATCGGTATAGGCACCCCGGCGCTGGGCATCAAGCATGAGTTCAATGAAGACGTGTTGAACTCGTACTTCATCACCGACACCGGCGGGGCGCTCGCCTCCGATGACGTCACGATCACCGCCGCAGCGGCGGACGTGGCTCGCCTTCGCGTGGGCACGATCCTAAAGGATGCGGTCGCCGGGCAGTCTGAGTTGGTGCAGGTCACCGCGGTAGCCTCAACCACCACGCTCACGATCACTCGGGGCTACGGCTCCACGACCGCGGTTACGCACGCCGCGGGTTGCAAATGGCTCATCATCGGCCAGCCTGTGCAGCACGGTGACGAAACGATCACGGACATTTCCAAGGTCCGCACGACCGTCTACAACTACTGCCAGGAGTTCAAGCAGACGGTCAAGATCTCGGACCAGCTCATGGCCGAAACGGCCAATGGCTTGCACCCTGCCGTAGCAGACGAGCTGAAGTACCAGATCCTCAACCGCACTCTGGAGATCAAGCGCGAGATGAACATGTCCGTGATCCACATGGCGCGCGGAGAGGCAGCGTCCGACGCCGTGTACTCCACGATGGGCGGGCTCCGGTGGTTCCTCACGCAGACCAGCACGAATCACCTGACGGACTGCGTCTCGCTCTCCGAGAAGCAGGTGAATCGCCTCTACCGCGCTGCTTTCGACGACGGCGGCGACCCGGGCGATATGGTCGGTGGACCCGATCAGATCACGCAGTTCGCCGGCTTCAATGCCGGCAAGGTGCGCGTCGCGCCCTCCGACAGGGTGGCGGGCGTGTTCATCTCGAAGTACCTGACGGAGCTCGGCAAGGAGATCAGCCTCACCGTGGACCGCTGGATGCCCACGGACGAGGTCGCGCTGATCGACCGGAGCCGCATCTACGTCTCGCCCTTCAAAGGGCGGGCACTGCTGGCTGAGCCGCTGGCCCGCATCGGCAATGCGCAGCGCTGGCAGATCACCGGCTCCCATACGTTGGTGGTCAAGAACGCGACCCTGGCGCACGCTTACGCCTCGGCGCTCACCGTCCCGGCATAAGGGGGAACTGAATGAAGAACTTCCTGACGGCGGCGGTCCTGGCCCTGGCCCTGACCGCATCGGCGTACGCGCAAGGGGATCGTTCGTTCAAGGTCCCCTCGGACGACAACCGCAACCTGGCCGCTGACCTCGCGTTCGTTGGGGTCAGGGTGGCATCCTCGTCCTCGGTCGGAAACATGGACCTCGACACCACGAAGCTGTGGTACGCCGGAGAGGGCATCCTCTACGGTGTCGAGGTCTCGACAGGGGAAGTCACGGCTTACGTGGTCTGCTTCGACACCGGCGCCGCGCTCTCGAGGTCTGACCAGGAGCCGAAGGCAACCGCGCTCCTGGCTCCGTGCTTCTTGCAGACGACCAACTCGCAGATGTGCGGGTCAGGAACCACGGGCTCCGGGTATGGACAGGGAACCCCCCGACACTTCACGCGGGGGCTCTTCTGCGTGAACAAGGGCTACACCGGCAACAACGGCAATCTGTACCTGCCCCTCTACCGCAAGGCGAGGGAGTAGACCGTGAACGCCAAGCGCCAGGAAGCTGCTCGGAAGGCTCTCGCGCAGATCAAGGCGCAGCCGGTTGACCCGGCGCTGGAGGTCCCCAAGACTCCGGCGCCGGGAAAGCCGGTGATCGTCCAGAACCGCAACATCCGGAACACCGAGTACGGCGTGGTCCGGAAGGACAAGGATTTTCTCTACTACCCCCGGCGACGGTCCTACAAGACCACGTTCGATTAGGTCTAAGGCCGGCCGGACGGAGGCCACATGGATCGTCTCACGCTTGCGCGGCGGCTGCTCGGCCCAGCCGTCGCCCTCTTTCTCGCAACCCCGGCCCTTGGCGCAGACTTGCAGCGTTCCGACGATCTCGCCGGAGTTCGCACGATCAACTGCACCACCACCGCCACCGAGGTGTTCACCCAGGCGTTCTGGGGTGGCAAGCAGGTCCAGCGAAACGAGGTGTGCGTGATCAACACGAGCACCGACACGCTCACCTCGGTCTACATCTCGACCTTCAACGCCGCGTCTGACGCCTCCAACTACGGCTGGCCGATCCGCGGCACGGAGAAGGAGTGCCACGACTGGGGCCAGAACATCCCGCTCTGGGTCTGGAACAAGACCGGGGATGCGGTGACGCGCGTGGTGAAGTTCCTGATCGCGAAATAACATGACCATCATCCACCTGATCCTCGCCCTCTGCACCGTGGCCGGCGCCTCCGGGCGCACGTCCATGCCGATCCTACAACTGGTCCAGAGCGGCCAGGTGGACACGGCAGCGATCAACACCGACGCCGTAACCACCCCCAAGCTCTTGACCTCCGCCGTAACCGGGGTGAAGATCGCCCCGCTGACCATCGACAGCACGAAGATGGGCGCTCGCAGCATCGACAGCGAGAAGGTTGCGCTCTTGAGCATCGGCAAGGCGCACCTGACCGACGCTGCCGGCGAGA
>Ga0180732_1002069_pt1 | contig 11233 bp, 10 predicted proteins | sample KR11_01MetaG_FD_148674 | JGI IMG/M metagenome (GOLD analysis project Ga0180732, IMG submission 148674) | Groundwater microbial communities from the Olkiluoto Island deep subsurface site, Finland - KR11_0.1 MetaG | ecosystem: Environmental > Aquatic > Deep subsurface > Groundwater | place...
GGCGAACCAGGCCAGCAACGGCTCCGCCGTATAGTCGTTCTCCTTATCAAAGAACTTCATGGCGTGGATTGTCTCCTCATGGATCTGACAGCGCATCCAGTGGGCCATGCCGTCGAGATTCTGCTGACGGAAGTAGGCCGCCATTGAGAGATAGATATAGGCGGACTATGATAAATCTCCTTGACATACAAGACCCCTTTCCGTATCCTCAATCAACGCGAAAAAGAAAGTTCTTATCAATTCAATCCCCTATTAATGAGGTGTTCATGAGAGTAAAGGGTTTACTGATTCCAATCGTACTGTCGATCTTCGTCTTAAGCCGACCGGCTTGGCCAAGCAGCCCTTGGCTGAATCTGCCGTCCGATGAGCGCGACGTCGTGCGCATCGTCGTGCGAAAAGCCATTATCGACGAACTCAATAAGCGTGGAGCCTATTCCACCCCCCAGGAGGATGCAGCCCTCTGGAAGCTGATCGAGGATGAGAAAAACCAAGGGGATGAGGTTTATCGGGAAAATCTCGATAAAGCCCGGTTGCCCTTTATCAGAGCCAAAAATATGCGCGATGATCTGGTCGCCCAGGTTCGGTCTCTTTCGACAGATTCGGATGACACCCTCAAACAGATCAAGACGATCCGCACGACCATTGAGAATATCGATAATAGTCTTATCCGTCGGACTCAGGACATGAAGACCCACCAGAAATCCTTCGAAGCACGGTTGAGTACGGAGAAACAGGGTTCGGTCCTGATTGCCGTGACGTATACCGCTGATTTAAAGGACACACAACGTGCCCTTGACCATCTTGCCGATCGGATGTCCGTATCGATTCTGGCAGAACGCACGGTGACCGACAAGCGGTCCTTCGCAAAAACCCTGGACGGCGTCCTGCCGGAGGAGTTCATTCGCGGCATGACGGAGGGCGCCTTTGTCGGGGATAGGGAAAAGACGTTACTTATTGTGCTTGCAAAAGATTCCCGGGGCGCGGCCTATCTTCGACTGAAACGCTATGACTTTTTCCCTTTCCAGAAGCCGAAAAGCGAACAACTCCAGATAAACGGCGATCCCGCTGCCTTACCCGCCGCCGTGATAAGTTCCCTCAAGGATCTGGACGTCTTTTTAAAAAAGACCAACTATTCATTGGGCAGCAAGGATTTAAATAAGGCAGACGGTCTCATCCGGGATACGGTCAAGGACAATAGTCAGGCGGAGGAGAGCTTGAACGGGCAGATCCGGTCCTTTCGGGAGAAAAACGCCAACCTTCAAAAGAAGATTGCCGACAGCCGTTATGACCACGACACCTGGGCCGTTGCCCTGAAAAAGCAGGAGTCCCGTTACGAACCCATGCGGCAGGAACTGGATAAAATTCGCGTCAATTTGGAAGCGGCAGAACGCTCGTTCGAAGATTCCCGGAATGCCCTCCATGAGAAGATGCGCCTTCAGGAAACGATCATCCCCATAAGGGATGCAGCCTTCCTTAAGGGTTCCCAGACACCGGCTGAGGCTGCCGCCGAAGCGATTGCGGATAAACTGGCCGAGGTGAAAAATGATGCCGAGACACAGTATTTCCGCAATACCAAAGAGACGGTCCACGTCCTGATGACCGACGAGAAGGTGAGAGAACAGGTCGAGACCGATTCCCGGATTACCGGGGTCAAGCTCCTCTCTTTTTTCGGTGAAGGCGACATCGTTCGGATCAAGGTGGCCTTCCGCGTCTCGACAGCGCTGAGGGAAGAAACTCCACCCGAGCGCAAAGAGGCCTTGACCGATCCTACGAAGGTTATCGAGCTGGTATTGGTCAAAGGAGGCTGTTTCCAGATGGGTGATACCTTCGGGGACGGCCAGGCAGACGAACAGCCGGTCCACACGGTCTGTGTCGATGATTTCTATATCGGCAAATATGAAATCACCCAGGGTCAGTGGGAGTCGGTTATGGGTAACAGCCCTTCATTCTTCAAGAAGTGCGGAGAAAAATGTCCGGTGGAGCAGGTCAGCTGGAACGATATTCAGGAATTCATCACGAAATTAAATGCAAAAACGGGGAAGAAATATCGTCTGCCTACGGAGGCGGAATGGGAGTACGCTGCGCGGAGCGGTGGTAAGAAAGAGAAGTATGCGGGGACAAGCAGCGATGTCGAGCTTGGGAAATACGCCTGGTACAGCGCCAACTCGGGCGGCAGGATATATCCGACGGGTCAAAAGCAGCCCAACGGCCTGGGGCTGTACGATATGATAGGGAATGTCTGGGAATGGTGTCAGGATCGGTATGGGGAGAAGTATTACAGTCAAAGCTCCCGAAAAAATCCCACGGGGCCGGTAAGCGGAACCCGTCGTGTCCTGCGCGGCGGCGCCTGGATTTTCGAACCGGCGGGCATCCGGGCATCGACCCGTTACAGTCTCATTCCGGAGTCCCGGGGCGACCTCTACGGTTTTCGTCTGTCAATTTCCGTACCGAGATGAACATAGTCCGACGATAAGGGGTGTCGCCCTCGATAATTGACAGGCCTGGCCGTTCCCTGTATTATTCAATGGATGAAGTCATGCGTCGATGCGATCAACCCAAGTCCAGCCGCTTTATGTCCTATCTACTCTTTTACAAAAAAAGTTACCGCCATTGAAACCCTAAAAGGCTCAAGGAGAACAGTTACATGCCCCGATTGACCAAAGAGGTTCTGCACGCCTTGACAGCAGCAATCTTCCGGGCGGCGGGTGCCCCAGAAGAGCATGCCGCAGTCGTTGCCGACGTGCTCATCGACAACCACCTGGCAGGCCATGACTCGCACGGTATCCTGCGCATTCCAGAGTACGTCCGAAGCGTCCGCGCAGGGGAGATCGTTCCCACGGCAAGGCCGGAGGTGCTTCAAGAGGGCGCCACCACCGCCCTGGTGACGGGAAACTGGGCCTTTGGCCAGATTACGGGTTTTTTTGCCACCGACCTTGCCATAGCCAAGGCGAAGCGCGAACGGGTCGCGGCGGTCGCGGTGGTACAGGCGGGGCACACGGGGCGGTTGGCCGTTTTTACCGAACGGGCGGCCCGGCAGGGCATCGTGATGTTCATGGCGATCGGCACCGTGGGCGGTCTGACCACGGCGCCCTATGGCGGCGCGGCGCCGATTCTGGGCACGAACCCGATCTCCTTCTCCGTTCCCAACCCAGCGGGCTCCCCCGTCACGCTTGATTTTGCCACCTCCGCGATCGCAGCCGGAAAGATCAAGGCTGCCAAGGCCAAGCACGAACAGCTTCCACCAGACGTAATTCTCGACAAACACGGTCTGCCCTCCACGGACCCGCAGGCCTTCTTCGATGGTGGCTTTTTACTGCCCTTCGGAGGCCACAAGGGATATGCGCTGGCGATCATCGCCGAACTGCTAAGCGGGCCTCTGACCGGCGCGGACGCATTTCCGGGCGTCACCAGCCGGAGCGGTATCTTCCTCTTCGCGCTAGATGCGGCAGTCTTTCGGCCGCCGGCGGACTACGAGAAGGCGATAGCCAAAACAATCGGTCGGATCAAGGCAGTACCGTCGCGTCCCGGTTTTGCTGAGATTCTTCTGCCCGGAGAACCGGAAGCGTGCACCCGGGCCGCAAGGGAGCGCGAAGGGATTGCGATACCGGAAGATACTTGGCAAGCCGTGGTCGGTGTCGGCGCCGAGTTGGGCGTCGATGTGGAGGCGTTTCGAAGCAAATAAAATAAGCAATGATACAACTGTGTGTGTGATCATGTTGCCCAGCGCAAATCCTTTTTCGGCTTAACAAGTCTCACCGACTTTAAATACAAAGCGAGAGGCTTGGTGATCTGGCCAGATCATTGAATATAGCCATATTCAAATTATCTTGACATTTTTTTTTGAGAGGATAAAAATCAACTGTCTGTTCGGAAATCCGTCACATGTTAAAGGGAGAGCATCACAATGAAGAGAAGATCTTGGTTACTGGTTGTTTTCGTGTTGGTGGGTTTTTTAATCGTTGGCTGCGCGAGTCTTGGTCAAGAGGTCAAAAAGCAGAGGGTGTCCTTTGTGGTAACCACCCCAGTGGTAGAGCTTAGCAAGGGTGCTAAAGTGGTGATGTACGGTACGGGCTTTACGCCGAAGCAGGAGGTCATGTTGCTGTTTACGGATGCTGGTGGTGGGGTCAGTGGCATCAGCGGGGCCGTCAAGCCGGCGCCTGTGCCCAATAAGGAAGGCGCGTGGGCCGCAGTATGGGACTGTAATAGATACCTGAAAAGTGTAATCACAGCCGGCACAGCGATGATCTCTGTTGTTGACCAAAATTTTAAGACACTGGATCAGGCCCCCGTTGTCTTTGTCGCTCCGCCGAAAAAGCCCGCACCGAAGAAGTAATTCGCCTTTCTGGGTATGCACGTGACGGAACCTCACACTACAAGTTGTATCATCGTGATTTAGAAAGGCAACGCATTATCCAGGAGTTTATCGCACTTGCGAAGCAGAAACCCGGCAAGCTGACGGCAGGAACAGCCGGCTTGGGAAGCAGCGGTCATATGGCTTTAGAACTCTTAAGGGTAATGGGTGGTATTGACATCGTAATGGTGCATTACAAGGGTGCTGGGGCCTCATTGACAGATTGACCAGAGAAATTAATACAATTCTGACCATGGATAAAGTGAAGATGCATTTTAAGAATAGTGCAATGGAAACAAACTATAAGAATCCGCGTGATTTCGCCGTGTTTATTTCTGATGAGATGAGCAGATGGTCAGACGTGGTCCGGAAGGGCAACATCAAATTGCAGGGAAAGTAGTAGTAGTCCGACGGCATCACTTTTCCGCCGGGTCCTGTGTGTTCTTGGCCTTCAGCAAAGAAAAACACGGGCTGGTTTCTTTATGTCAGATGCTTGACCGCCGCGCCAACGGGGCGAGGCGTCTTCGGAGAGGTATCCCCGTTGAGCCTTGTCTCCAGTAGAGTAGCTGCCGTATACAGGCCCCGCAATCCACAGGCTACCGATTATATCGCTGTGTCGAGGATCATCTGGAAACCTTCATCCGGATTTACGAGGAACGGTTTAAGCGGACCTACGGATTCTTCCGTCCCTATCTCCTGAAGGTCATTTACCGTTATCTTGATTGCGGTGATCTGTACAACGACTTTGCCCGTGTGAAATGCAAAGACTTCGGCCATGAATACCTTCTGGTGTTCTCCTGTAAGTGTCGCTACTTTCAATTGTTAATATTCAATGTTTCTCTTTTCTCCGGCCTGAGTAGTTGTAATGCGCTCTTGCAGCTATCCGCAGACATTTGTTCGACAGATGAGAGTTTAAACCAACGTACTGCGTTTAGGTTCACTGCTTCCCCGGCATAAACGACGGGATGGATTGATTTTCGGGGTACTTTCCGGTCACCGTCGCGTAGAAGGCGCGAATATATTCCATGTCGGCCTCGATATCGCCGGTCGGATTGAAAACGGGGCCTATACCCCCTGCCTTGCGCAGGTAATCCAAAAAAGCGAGCACGATCGGAACATTGGCGCCCCAGGCGATATGATAGAATCCGCTCCATTCAGGCATTCAAAGGACAGCCGGATTAAGCACATGTTCCGGAACCTTGCCCTCAAAGAAGGCAATCACCTTCTCCACCGTATCCATCGCCATGGCGTAAGATGCCTCCCGGCTCAGCCCGGCGCTGTGGGGAGTGGAAACCACATTCTCGAGTTCGAGCAGGGGCCGGAATTCCGGCGGCTCGTTCTCGAAGACATCGAGTCCCGCCCCGGCGATCCAGCCGTTCACCAGGGCCTTGTACAGGGCCTGTTCCTCGACGACAGGCCCCCTGCAGGTGTTGATCAGAAAAGCGCTCGGCTTCATCATCCTGAGCCGCTCTTCATTGATCATGCGCCGGGTCGATTCATCGAGGGGCACATGGAGCGTCACGAAATCGGCCCTGCAGAGCAACTCCTCCTTCGAGCCGCTGAGGATACTGTACGTCTTCGTGAAATCCGGGTACGCGACGAGGTCGTTGGCGATGATCTTAACCTCGAAGCCCTGCAGGCGCTTGGCGACGAGTTTGCCGATATTGCCCAGACCTATGATTCCGACCGTCTTGCGGAAGAGATCCTCACCCCCGCCGCGGTCGTACAGCCCTTTGCGGATCTGGCGGTCTTTTTTGGCAATCTGCCTGGATACGGCGAGCATCAACCCGATCGTCATATCGGCAACGGAGCTTGCGTTGGAGCCCGGATTATGGGTGACGACGACGCCTCTGTCGGTAGCCGCCGCAAGGTCGGTTCCTTCGAACCCCGCGCTGCGGATGGCGACCATTCTAAGCCGGTCGGTACTCTCCAGTATCCTGCGGGTGATGGGAAACATGCCGGTGACGATCAGGACATCGGCACCCTGGACGGCCCGGCAGATCTCTTCCTCCTGGGCAGACGTCGCCCGGTCATAATCCTTTTCTTCGACGGTGAACCCGGCTTTTTCCAACGCGTAGACCGGGTCCCGTGAAACCTCCGCAAACTTCCCGGTCAAAATATATGCTTTTGCCATGTCACCCTCTTTCAAAACGGGGGATGATGTCCGATCCGTTGCGCATCAGAACGACCTGGGCCTTTTCCCCGTGCCTGGCCAGGGCCATCCGAATGGCCTCTTCGATCGAGTCGGCCCTCTTCGTGAACATCTTCTCCAAGGTCTGATCATCAATGCCTTTCGTCACCAGGATCACCTCCGCCCGTTTCAGACAGCGGGAATAGAGCCAGGCCTTGGACGAGCCGATGAAGTAACCTTCCCTTATGAAACGGTCGATCACATCCTGCGGGCAGGAGGCTGCGGACATCCACTCGTAGAAGCCCCGCGCCCCAACCCCGTCTTTGCATTCGGCCGGGAGGATCACCGTCCCCCCCTCCTTGACCACCATCTCGGCGGCCGCCATGGATTTCTGGGATTGATAGAGGTCGATGTCCTTGGGATAGCCGCCCGGCGTGGTGATGACGATCTCTACTAAGTGGGGCACCTTGACCTCAAAGATCTGCCGGCTGATCTTGACCCCCTCCAGCCAGGCCGTCTCCACGTCCCCGGCGACGACATCGGTGATCTCCTTGCGGTGGTTCTGCACCGTGTTCAGGATAAAATCCGTTCCGGCCATCTTGGCCGCCTCCAGCGCATTCTCGTGGAACATATTCCCTTCAACCCAGCCCATGGCGGGCTTATCCGGACGGCAAGAGTAGCTGTGGTGCTGCTTGAGGGTTGTGATACTGGCCAGCCCCGGAAGCAGGCTCTTTCTCCCGCCGGAGAAGCCGGCGGCCTGGTGGGGGGCGATCGTCGCCGTGAGGATCTTCACCTCCGCTTCCCAGAAGAGGCGGTTGATAACGACCGGGATGCCGTCCCGCGTCTTCCCCAGATCGACCATGATCGATTCGTCTTGACAGTGGTGGTTCAGGACTCTGAATCGCTCCATAATCTCCTTTCCCAGCATCCCTTCCAGCTCCTCCCGCGTGTTGTCCCGGTGGGTGCCTGTGGCCACGAGAAAAAAGACCTGGTTGTCTCCGATTCCGGCTTCCCGCAACTCCTCTAACAGGGGGGGCAGGAGCCTGTAGGTCGCTGTCGGTCGAGTGATATCGTTCACGACGATCACCGCGCTCTTTTTCCCGCGGGCGATCTCGCGGAGCCGTGGGGTTCCTATCGGGTTGTCCAGGGCCCTGCGGATCTCTCCGGCTTCGTCTTTGGCGCCGGGTCGATACTTAGGCATCAGAGTGGCGAGATAGTTCTTCCTGGGAATCCTGACCTCGATCTCCTGTTTTCCGTAAGGAATCTTTTCAACATGGAATTCTTTATCGTCTTGCATTTCTCTCTCCTTATCATGACCTCAGAGGAGGCCCTCTTTCATGCTTCCGAACCGTTTGAGGCGCAGATGAAACGAACCGGATTCTTCAAGACAGACGGGAATATGCCCGGGTTCTTTTTTCGCCCTGGCCAGATAGTCCGACAGCATCCCCCTGTAATCCGGATGGGCGCATTGACGAATCACCATTTCTGCCCGCTCGCCCGGATCCAGTCCGCGCAAATCGGCCAGACCCTGTTCCGTCACCAGAATGTCCACATCATGTTCCGTATGATCGACATGAGAAACCATCGGTACTATGGCAGAGATCTTCCCCCCTTTGGCGGTCGAAGGACCGACGAAGATCGAGTAGAGCCCGTTCCGGGAGTAATCGTACGATCCGGCGATGCCGGTCAGGATCTTCGAGCCGAGGACATGGCTCGAATTCACCTGCCCCTGGAGATCCATCTCCAGGCAGCCGTTGATCGCGATCACCCCGAGCCGCTGGATCATTTCAGGCGAGTTGCAGATCGTCACCGGACGCAACACCATACAGTTTTTGTAACGGTCGAGGTCCGCCTGGAATCTCTCCCACGCCTCGGGGGAGAGCCTCAGGGCCGTCCCTGAAACCCAGTCGACCTTGCCTGCATCCACGATCTCCAGGACGGGATCCGTGACGACGGGCGTTTGAAAACGAAATTTCGTGAACTCGCTGGCCCCGATCTTCCGCATGACCTGGCCCGCAAGATCCCCTATTCCGAGTTCAATCGGAGGCAGGGGTTCGCTCAACCGTCCGGCGGCGATCTCCTGCCTGAAAAAATCGAGGAGATGCTGACCGATCCGATCGCCCATCCGGTCCGGCTTGGCTTCTCCGGAGGGCCTGTCGCTCCGATCGGAGAGGACGATTCCCTTGATCTTCGAGGGATCGACGCTGAAATAGGGGACCCCGATCCTCTTGAGAGGATTGCCGACGATCGGGATGGGATCCGCACCCCTCTGATACACATCGTGCAATCCTTCCAGGGCCATCGGGCGGTTCAGGTTGATCTCGACGATCACCCCAGATGCGACCTCCAGCCACTCGGGAGAATCATAGACCGTCGTCGCCGGGAGGATATTCCCTTCGCGGGTCAACCCGATCGCCTCAACGACCGCCATATCGACCGGTCCGAACCAACCCCGTCTGACCTGGAGCGGCAGCTGCGCCCCCCTGCCTTCGACGAATCTCACCTCGCCACGATTGACGGCCGCCCTGAGTTTCTCGCTTCCGACGACGCCGATCCTCGTCCTGATCCCGCCGGCATCGACAAGGTCATCTTCGATTTCAGAACTCAGCGGCCCGGCGCACAACAGATCGATCTTGATCCCGCCCTGCCTCTTGATCCGCTCGGAAAGGGCTGTAAATGTGGCCTTGGGGTACCCCATGGTGCTTCCCGAGGTCGCAACCAGCATCCCGTCACGGAAAAGGGCCGCAGCCGCATCGGCCGACATGACCTTCTCCCGGGACTCCCGATGCCTGATCCTCTCACGGATACCGTCCACTTTACTCTCCCGTTTGTTTCACATTTTCCTTGATGAATTGCGAGATCTCCTCGAGCTTGGCGTGGGAAGGAAAGACCCCCTGAACGCCGATCTCCTTCAACAGGGCACCGTCATCCTTCGGGATAGTCCCCCCGAAAAGCACCAGGACGTCATCGAGCTCCCGCTCACGGATCCTCTTGATCAACTTCCTGGCAATGGAAACATGCGATCCGGAGAGGATGCTCACACCGATCACATCCACCGCCTCCTGGATGGCCACCTCCGCCACCTGCTCCACGCTTTGGCGCAGGCCGGTATATATCACTTCCATCCCCTGGTCCCTCAGCCAGAAGATCAGCACCTTCGCACCGACATCATGACCGTCCAGGCCGATCTTGGCAATCAATACACGAATGGTCTTCTTCGTCTCCATGAAACCCTCCTCAATGCGTATCTACACCGTCGTCGGTTCTTTGAATGTCCCGTACACCTGCTTCAGTGTATCGATGATCTCCCCTACGGTCGCCTTTTCCGTAAGCGGCTCAAACAGATAGGGGATGATATTGTCGCCGCGGCCGGCAGCAGCCTCCAGCTGCTTTAAGGCGTCCTCGACCTTCCCCCGGTCACGGCTTGCCTTGACGGTTTTGAGCCGCTGAAGCTGGCGGTCGATGGTTTCAGGATCCGCCTTGTAAATCTCCAGGTCTCTCTCTTCCTCCTTCACCTTGAACTTGTTCACCCCGACCAGGACCTTCTCCCCCGAACTGATCTTCTTCTGGATCGCGTAACTCTGCTTGGCCAACTCTCTCTGGATGGACCCGTTCTCGATCATCTTCACGATCCCCCCGTCCTTTTCGATGTCGGCAATCGTCTCGGTGATCTTCGCCTCCATCTCGTCGGTCAGCTTTTCCACGTAGTAAGAACCTCCCAGCGGGTCGACCACATCGGCAACACCCGTTTCAAAAGCCAGGATCTGTTGCACCCGCAGGGAGGTCCGGATCGCCAGATCCGAAGGGATCGCATACACCTCGTCGTAGCACGCCAGGTTCAGCGACCGCGTCCCTGAAAACACCGCCGCCATCGCGTAGATCGTCGCCCGGGCGATGTTGTTCAAGGGCTGCTCCGCCGTCAGGCCGCCTCCCATCCCCCCGGTGGAAAACCGGAACTGAAGCGATCGCTTGTCCGTTGCCCCGTACTTCTCTTTCATTAATTGGGCCCAGTACCTTCGCGCCGCCCGAAGCCTCGCGATGTCCTCGAAGAAGTTGAAGTCACGTCCGCCGATCGGCAGATGGAACGAGAACAGCGGGGCGATCTGGTCGATGCGGGAACCCCGCTTCAGGACCTCCCGGATATAGACCTCCGCAATCGAGATCGCCAGGGCGACCGACTGCATCGTATTGGCCCCGTACTCCATGATATGGGTCCCCGAAACGCTGATCGCGTTGAACCGCGGGATCTCCTTGTTGCAATACTCCACCAGGTCACCCACCAGTTTGATCGACGGTTCCGGCGGGAAGATCCAGGTCCCCCGGGCGATGTACTCTTTCAAAATATCGTTCTGGATCGTCCCCCGCAGCTTGTTGGGCTCCACCCCCTGTTTCTTCGCCACCAGGACATACATCGCCAGGATGATCGGCGCCGTCGCGTTGATCGTAAAGGACGTCGAGATCTGGTCCAGGGCGATCCCGTCGAAAATCCGCTCGAAATCCTCCAGGGAGTCCACCGCGACCCCTAACTTGCCGACGTCGTCCTCAGCCAGCGGCATGTCCGAATCCAGGCCGATCTGCGTCGGCAGATCAAAGGCCAGGCTCAGTCCCGTCTGGCCGTTTTTCAGCAGGTACTTGAACCGCTCGTTCGTGCTGTCCGGCGTCGACTGGCCGGAATACTGCCGCATCGTCCAGAGGGCGCTCCGGTACATCGTCGGATAGACGCCCCGCGTAAAGGGGAACTCGCCCGGGTC
>Ga0180732_1002070_pt1 | contig 11227 bp, 8 predicted proteins | sample KR11_01MetaG_FD_148674 | JGI IMG/M metagenome (GOLD analysis project Ga0180732, IMG submission 148674) | Groundwater microbial communities from the Olkiluoto Island deep subsurface site, Finland - KR11_0.1 MetaG | ecosystem: Environmental > Aquatic > Deep subsurface > Groundwater | place...
AATACCGGATTTCCTGACATTATTGAAATCTTCCAAAGCCGTCTTTTTTATCTTTCCGTTTCTGGTAACCATTACCAAAAACTTTGTCTTGCCCTTTTCTTCTTTTTTAACGGGTAACAGCACAAGAACCTTGTCCTCGGTGGAAATCTCCAAAAAGTTCATCAAGCCCCTGCCTCGGGCCACTCTTGTCCCTTCGGGAATTTCATAAAGCTGAGTTTGGAAAACCTTGCCTGAATCAGTAAAGAAAAGTATGTTGTCGTGGGTGGAAGCAGAAAGAAAGTGCTCCACAATATCATCGCCCATTGTCTTCATTCCTAATATTCCCTTTCCTCCTCTTTTTTGAATTTTGTAGGTGGTCGGATTTATCCGCTTGATATAACCGCCTCTGGTAAGGGTGACGATTGTCTCTTCCAAAGGAACCAGATCAATTTCAGTGATTTCTCCAAGCTTTTGCTTCATCACTTTTGTTCTGCGGTTATCTCCGTATTTTTCTTTCAAGTCCTGGAATTCTTTTTTAACGATGTTTTTCAGCTTCTCCGGACTCTTTAAAATTGTGGTAAGCTCTTTTATTCTATTTAAAATCTCTTTTAACTCTTCTTCAATTTTCTTGCGTTCCAGTCCTGCCAGAGTTTGCAGCTTCATCTCTAAAATTGCTACTGCCTGTATTTCGGTAAGCTTAAACTTTTTTATTAAGTTCTTCTTGGCGTCTTCTCTGTCTTTGGATTTTTTAATCGTGGCGATTACCGCATCAATCTTTTTCAGGGCAATAACCAATCCCTCTAAAATATGGGCCCTTTCTTTTGCTTTTTTCAAATCGAATTCTGTCCTCTTTATTACAACGTTCTTGCGATGGTCTATAAAATAATTAAGCACTTCGGAAAGGGCAAGAATTTTCGGCTGAATCCCATCCACCAAAGCCAGCATATTCAGGTAAAAAATCTTCTGCAAATTGGTGAATTTATAAAGCCGGTTCAATATCCTTTGGGGTTGATATCCCTTTTTAACGTCAATTACAATCCTCATCCCTTCCCTGTCTGTCAGGTCTTTAATATCCCTTATCCCTTCAATCTTTTTTTCGGAAACCAATTTTGCCATTTCCACAACCAAATCCGATTTTTGGACTTGGTAGGGAATCTCGCTGATAATAATCTGGGTGTTTCCGCCCTTTTCCAAAATATCCGCCTTGCCGCGCATCACGATCGGACCTTTACCCTGAGAATAAGCGGAAATTATTTCTTTCTGGTCGTAAATTATGCCTCCGGTTGGAAAATCAGGTCCTTGGACAAATTGGAAAAGGTCGGATGTTTCCGTTTTGGGGTGATCAATTAAATGAATAAGGGCATCAATCAATTCAGAAAGATTGTGGGGAGGGATATTTGTTGCCATTCCAACGGCAATACCCAAAGAACCGTTCAAAAGCAGCTGGGGCAAAGGAGACGGCAAAACAACAGGTTCCTTTCTGGTGCCGTCGTAATTATCTATGAAATCAACCGTTTCTTTTTCAATATCTTTCAGGGTTTCTTCACCAACCTTAGAAAGACGGCACTCCGTGTAACGCATTGCTGCTGCGGAGTCCCCATCAAGAGAACCGAAATTGCCCTGTCCGTCTATAAGCGGGTACCTTAAAGAAAAGTCCTGAGCCATTCTGGTTAACGAATCGTAAACCGCAACGTCGCCGTGCGGGTGGTATTTTCCTAATGTTTCTCCGACAACTGTTGCTGATTTCCTGAATTTCGCTCCGGCAGTCAAACCCATATCTTTCATCGCATACAAAATTCTCCGGTGAACCGGCTTTAAACCATCTCTTACATCGGGCAGAGCCCTGGCAACAATAACCGACATTGCATAATCAATGTAAGAATCTTTCATTTCCTCAACTATCCCCTTATTCCTGACATTGCCGATATTATTGTTTTTTTCTTGTGTTTTATTTGGTTTTTTGTCTGGCATTTTACCCTTAATTTTGCCCCTCTGTTTCTAGAGGAACAAGTTGTTTTGCTGTGTTGTGAAAATCTATGTTTTGCAATTTTTTCCCGGTAGAACTGCCCCATAAAGCAACCAATGCTATTCCTAAAATTATTACAATTGTCCAAAGAATGGCTTTTCTCTGCCAAAGAGGCAATTCTTGCGCTTTTTTCATTAATTCTTTGATTTGCAAAAAAATTGGCATTGAAATTAAATTTTTACGGCATTAAGACAGCTATTTCTAATCCTTCTTTCGGCAGGGCGTTTTGCTTAATCTGAAGTTTTTCCTGCGGTATGATAGAATTTTCTCCCATAGCTTTTAAAAATTTCTTAACATCATCCAATTTTAATTTAAGATGCGGCAATTGATAATGCATTGGAATAACAATTTTCGGTTCTATCTGAGAAATTATTTTTGAGGCCTCTTGGCTGGAAATCGTATATGTCCCGCCAACAGGAATCATTAAAAGGTCAACCGATCCTATTTCTTCCAGTTGTTCGTCTGTCAGCTGCGTCTGGCCCAAATCTCCCAGATGGCAAAATTTTATGCCTTCCGCTTCAATGGTATAGATTGTGCTTCTTCCTCTTGCCTTGCCCTGCGAATTATCATGAAAAGCCGGAATGCCTTTAATAAAAACTCCTTTTACTTCAAATTCGCCGGGTCCGTCTATTAAAAAGGGATTGTCTTTTACAGCGCTTTTATTGTTATGGTCGGGGTGATTATGAGTAATGAGTAAAATATCAGCAGAAAAACGAGGGACTTTCAGTCCTATTTTTTCATCAAACGGATCTATTACAATTTGAGCTGAATGGTCTTTGGAATTGGAAACGGCAATCTGAAAACACGACTGCCCCGCCCAAGTAATTTTTGCCATTTTATTGCATTAAATTAAAAAAGTAATATTGCAATTCTCTTGCGAAAAATCAAACAAGTCCAAAATTTTACGGACAAAATTTTAAGAAAACGCTCAAAGGGCCGTAGATACAAATCAGGAGATTTTTATAATCTTACTATAATCTTAATGTAATCTTTTACCATAATCTTACCATAAATTAGACCGCCAAACAAGCCCCAAACGCTTATTAAAGTCCGCGCCTTTGCCTTTTACTCATCAGCCAAATGTTTTCAGGGTGGCGTTAAATAATATTGACGACAAGAGATAAAGGGTGTATATTATAAAATATTACCATGGAACAGAATGCTGTAAAAAATAATGATGCGCTTGCGCAGATTTCCAGAGGTTCGATTATAGAAGGGACGGTCGTAGGCAAAGACCGTTCGTCTCTTTTTGTTGACTTGGGAATAAACGGAAACGGCATAATATATGGAAGAGAGTTCTACGAGGCAAAAAGGATTATAAAAGATTTGAAAATCGGCGACAAGATTTATGCCAAGGTGACAGATCTGGAAAATGAAAACGGCTACAAAGAACTTTCCTTAAAAGAAGCGACCAAACAAATCGGCTGGCAAAAATTGAGGGACATCAAAGAAAAAGGAGATATTTTCAAAGTGAAAATCAGCGGAGTCAATAAGGGAGGACTTTTGACGACCGTTGAAGATATTGCTGCTTTTTTGCCTGTTTCCCAGCTGGCACCCGAACATTATCCAAGAGTAGCTGACGCTGACAAGCAAAAGATATTAAAGGAACTCCAAAAATTCATCGGCCAAACATTAGAGGTTAAAATCCTTGATTTATTGGCGGAAGAAAATAAATTAATCCTGTCCGAAAAAGCGAAAAGCGAAGAAAAGGTAAAAGAGATTCTAAAAAATTATAAAGAAGACGACATAATTGAAGGTGAAATTTCCGGCGTTGCTGATTTCGGAATTTTTATAAAATTCCCTGTCCGATCGCCCAAAGATTCTTCTTCTCAAATAGAAGGCCTGATTCATATTTCGGAATTAGATTGGCAGTTAATTGAAAATCCGGCTGATTTGGTAAAAATCGGGGAAATTATAAAAGCCAAAATTATTGAAATCAAAAACGGCCAAGTGTTCCTTTCTTTAAAAAGCTTGAAAAAGAATCCTTGGCAGGATATTGAAAAGAAATATAAAAAAGGAGACAAGGTAAAAGGAAAAGTGACCAAATTTAATCCTTTCGGCGCTTTTATCCAAATTGAAGACAAAATTCAGGGACTTTGCCATATTTCTGAATTCGGTTCTCAAACGAAAATGGAGGAAACCTTAAAAATCGGCCAGACCTACAAACTCCAGATTTCTTCAATCGAACCGAAAGAATACAGAATGAGCTTGAAATTATCAGAATAGATATTGAATTAGGCGCTAAGCGCTAAAGAATAAACACTGGATAAACAACAAAAATAACAGAAATTGAAATAAAAAAACCCGCCTTAGCGCGGTTTTTGTTTCAGAAAAAACGATTTTTAATCAAGCTAATAAATAAAAAAGTAAAAAAAAGGCGCTAACCACGAGTTAGCGCCATTAGAGGTCAAAACAACTTGAACCGACCGACGATGGAGGTCTAAACGACCTCCTGTTCCTACTGATCAGCCGACGCGGGCGCACCCGCATCAGTCTTCGGACTGCCCCTCTTTTCGAGGTAAGCAACCCTCACTCCCTGTTGCTGCAATCGGGCGTAGTCGAGGCTGTCTACGTTGAAGGCAAGCTCGATCGTCCTACGAAGCAGGGCATGCAAGAGTGTTGCCGCTCTTGCATTCTCCGGGTGATCCCGGAAAAAATGGAGTGTTCGCTCCACGGCCTCTGCCTGCGCAGGGACCATGCCTTCGTGCGTCTTCGGTATTGGCGTCCAATACCGAAGCGCCTTCACCGGGATGTAGGCCGAAGGCCGAAGGGCCTTCACCCGAGAAAGGACTCGGACAAAGGCGAATCCTTTACCCGTGTCCGGATCGCCGGCAAACATTGCCAGCGAGATCCGGCCTTGAGAAACGGACACCAACAAATGGCCGCCCTCAAGATGCACATCCTGACCGGTCACCCTGTTCTTCATGGTACCCTCGGGCACCACAAAGTAACAGAGCCCGTCCAGACCAAGAATCAGCTCCTCGAGAGTGATGGTGGAAGCCTGCTTCATCCGAGAAATGCAAGCCTCCCACTCCTTGAAAGCGAATTCCTTGACCCCTGTAAGAGCCTGGCTGAACCAGGTCCTTACGGTCTGGATCTCCTCAAGCGAAAAGCCGAGCTCAGGGTCGGGTTCATACCCCATCCTATTGAAGCGGATGGGATAGACTTCGTCGGTCTCGTTTGTCAGTTCCCTGACAAACAGAACACCGAGCTTGGTCAGATAAGCGAGGTCGTCGCTTATCTGACCGAAGGCCATGAAAGCCCTAGTCAGAATCCACCGAAGAACCTGGAATGCCGCGACCTTCCTGGTCAGCGGGTTCTGGTCCTGCACCGCGGTCTCGAGTTGGCCGACCTGCCTGACCCTCTCGGCTTCCCAAACGACCTGCTCATCCCGCGGAACCCTCTCGAGCCCGATCAACCAGCCGGCGATCTTTTCGATGGCCGACTGGTTCTCTTCTGCCTCGGCGATGCGTTCCTGCACCGCCTCGGCAACCGCTTCCCGATCCGGAGGCGCCGTGTAACGACGCCCCGCCGGCGGCAAAGCCGCCTCAACGGGGATCTCCAAGGATCCCCCGCCAAGCTGCGGCGGCTTCTTCTTCACCTTCGTTGACATGAAAATCTCCTTCAGAAAAGTAAAAGTTGTTGACCTCTTAAGAACTGGTTCTTATTATAACATACCTAATAAATCGTGTCAATAGTTAAGCAAGCGGAAATCAAAAAATATAAAAATTCCCAATTTTTGTTTTCCCCGGAAAAAACAAAAATAAAAAAACAGCAAAAATAAAAGGAATAAAAAAACAGCGCAAAGCGCTGTCTATTCGTATTCAATTATTTTAATCTTCCTTCAGTAGGAAAACTGCTTGCTCCCCCTTATGGGAACAGGCGAATCCCTTTAGCTCATTTGCCAAGGAAGTTCCATTCCCGGCAACCACGACAACATCCAAACCCCTGCGCTGGGCTTCTCTTGCCAAAGGCACGAAATCGCTGTCTCCGGAAACAATGCACAAATGAGTAAGACCGGACGACAATGACATCATTGTCCTGCCAATTTCTATCATAGTGGGATCCACTGTGTCCCTTTTATCGCTTGATGAACCGGTTTCTTTTTTGTGCACTACAAGCGGACAAAGAACAGGAATGAATCCTAATCCCCGGAGATAGTCGCCGTGACGGGTTATTGTATTCGTTGGACCGAAAACAAAGGTCGCAGCCACTTGAGCGATTTTCCCCAATTGTCCTATCATTTCATCAAACTTCTTTTGAGGAAATCCCAAAGAAGACATATCCCTAAAATTCTGGATGTTCAACAAAATATTCTCCAAATCTATCAAAACCAACATCTTGGAGTTTTTTTCAAAAAGGGAAAGAAATCTCAATATTACTGCTCTGAAGATACGGGCAAAATTCATGGGCGTACCCTTTCGTCTGCGGGAATCAATTTCCATATTGCATCCCTTGCATCCTTGTATCTATGTTAATGTGCCCTTATCGGAACCGTTTCCCGATAGACAAACAAACAATATATCACATTGCAACTTTTGTCAATAACCCGGCCCGCAGAGATCATCCGTTGAATAGTCTCTTAATTTATGATAAATTAAATAAGGGTGTAGAATAAAAATATTTCTAGATATTATGAACATCTTACTTAAAAACTTTATTTTAATAATTCTGATCTTTTTGGTGTTGGGCGGGATTTTCAGCATCATTGCCATTCCATCGGAACAGGTGCCTGAGATTTCAATGACCCAGTTGGTTGAAGACATCAACCAGGATAAAATCAAAAAAATAACGATCGAGGGTGAAGACCTTTCCATTATTTATGAAGACGGCCAAAAAACTGTTTCTAAAAAAGAGGCAAATGTTACTTTGGCCGAATCTTTGATAAGCTACGGCGCAAACCAAGAAAAATTAAACGGCCTTGAAATTGATATCCAAAAACAAAAAGAGAGCCTTTGGTCCTGGCTGACGCCAATTCTGATATTCGGGATCCTACCCTTAATAGTTTTCGGAGTGTTCTTTTGGATGATATTCCGCCAGGCAAAAGGTAGCGCAGTTCAAGCCTTTGATTTTACTAAGTCAAAGGCCAAGCTTTTCGGCGCTGACGGCCACCCGAAAGAAAAAATCAGCTTTAAAGATGTTGCCGGGCTGAAAGAAGCCAAGGAAGAGTTGAAAGAAATCGTTGATTTCTTAAAATATCCCAAGAAATATCTTCAGATGGGCGCAAAAATTCCCCGCGGCGTATTATTGCTGGGAGCTGCCGGAGTCGGTAAAACGCTGCTGGCCAGAGCAGTAGCCGGAGAAGCTGAAGTTCCTTTCTTTTCAATTTCCGGTTCAGAGTTCGTGGAAATGTTTGTCGGAGTCGGTTCGGCCAGAGTGCGGGATTTGTTTAACACAGCGAAAAAGCATTCCCCTTCAATTGTTTTTATTGACGAGCTGGACGCTATCGGCAGGCACAGGGGCGCCGGCATCGGAGGAGGCCACGACGAAAGAGAACAAACATTAAACCAGATTTTAGTTGAGATGGACGGATTTGAAAAAGAAAGCAATGTTATAGTTATGGCAGCCACAAACAGAGGAGATATTTTAGACCCTGCCCTATTAAGGCCAGGCAGGTTTGACAGAAAAATTATCTTAGACCCGCCGGATGCAAATGACAGAGAAGAAGTTTTAAAAATCCACTGCAAAGGAAAACCCTTGGCAAGCGGCATTAACCTGAAGGAAATCGCCGAAAGAACTCCCGGTTTTTCCGGAGCAGATTTGGCCAATGTTGCTAACGAAGCTGCGCTTTTGGCTGCCAGAAGAGACAAAACCCAGATTTATCAGGAAGAGTTTATAGAAGCGATTGAAAAGGTTTTGCTGGGGCCTGAAAGAAAAAGCCATATTCTATCAAAAAAGGAAAAAGAAATCGCCGCTTTTCACGAAGCAGGGCATGCCTTGGTTTCCGCTTCTTTGCCGGAAACAGACCCGATAAGAAAAATCTCAATTATTGCCAGAGGCATGGCAGCGGGATATACCCTTCAAATGCCCAGCGAAGCAAAAAAGATAAAAGGGAAAAAAGCGTTCTTGTCGGAAATGGCAACATTGCTTGGCGGCTATTGCGCAGAAAAGATAATATTTAAAGAAATGACAACCGGCGCCAGCAATGATTTGGTAAGAGCTTCGGATCTGGCCAGAAAACTGGTTAAAGAATACGGCATGTCTCCCTTGGGCCCGGTTTCTTTTGGCGAAAAAGAAGAGTTGGTGTTCTTGGGAAAAGAGATTTCAGAACAAAGAAATTACTCCGAAAAAGTGGCTGCCCTGATCGATAAAGAGGTAGACAAATTCATCAAAGACGCGGAAAAAGAAGCAAACAGCATTTTGAACAGAAAGAAAAAACTGCTTAATAAAATTGCCAAAACACTGATTGAAAAAGAAACCATTGAAAGGGAAGAATTTGAAAAAATAATAAAAAAAGGTTAGTTTTTGTTCTTTTAAATTCACACTATTTTATATTATAATGAACTAATGAATAGTATTCTAATTACTATTAATCAAAGGTTCTATTATGGCAAAATTCGCAGATAGAGAAAGGGCTTTAGCTCTAAGAAAAAAAGAAATGAGTTATAGCCAAATTAAAAAGATTCTTAAGGTAAGCAAAGGCACTTTAAGTATTTGGCTTAAAGATTATCCTTTATCAAAACAGAGAATACGGGAATTAAGAGATTGCAACGAACAAAGAATAGAAAGATATAGAGAAACAATGAGACGAAAAAAGGAAAAAAGATTAGATATTTTTTATGCTAAACAGAAAAAGAATATTTTCCCCATAAACAAAAGAGAGCTTTATATTGCCGGGCTCTTTCTTTATTGGGGTGAGGGTTCAAAAACCTCACTGGCACATCTTTCAATTTCTAACACAGATCCATCTGTAATCAAATTTTTTCTTAATTGGTTCAAAAGAGTTCTAAAAATACCGAAAGAAAAACTAAGATTCTATCTGCAACTATATAGTAATATGAATATTGATAAAGAAATTACTTTTTGGTCAAAAATTTTAAATGTTCCGAAAAATCAGTTTTCAAAACCTTATATAAAAAATAGCTCTTCAACAAGAATTAATCATAGGGGGAGCTTTGGACATGGTACTTGTAATATAACATTAGGAAGTGCAAGAATTTCCGAACAAGTTTCAATGGCAATAAAAGCAATTTCTGATAAGTTCAATCGTGCGCGCTCGTAGCTCAGTGGTAGTAGCATTCGCCTTATAAGCGAAAGGTCGCAGGTCCGATCCCTGCCGAGCGCACAATTGGGCACTTGGCGCAGTGGTAGCGCGTTACTTTGACATAGTAAAGGTCACAGGTTCAATCCCTGTAGTGCCCACAATATGCAAATTGATATTATTTACGAAGATAATGATGTTTTAGCTGTAAATAAGCCGGCGGGATTAATAGGTTTTCCCGAAGGCAATATAAAAGAAAAAACCCTGATAGATTATCTCTCAGAAAAATACTCCGGCCTGAAAAACGCAGGAATAGCTCCGAGATACGGAATAGTTCATAGATTGGATAAAGACACTTCCGGTATACTTTTAGCGGCAAAGACCAGTCAGGCCTTGTTTTTTTTGCAAAAACAGTTTAAAAATAGGACTATACAAAAAAAGTATTTAGCCTTGGTAGTGGGCGAAGTCAAAGATAAAAACGGCGACATAGAAACATTAATCGGCAGGTCTTTAAAAGACGGAAAGAAACAAAAAGTTTTTTTGCCCGGAGAACCGGGGTCACAAAATAAAAGGCAGGCGATAACCGAATATGGGGTATTGGAAAAATACGATGGCTATACGCTTTTGGAAGTTACTCCTAAGACCGGCAGAAAACATCAAATCAGATGCCATTTTGCTTATATCCATCACCCCATTGCCGGAGACAAAATATACAAATTTAAAAACTCACCTGTTCCGAAAGGACTGACGCGCCATTTTCTTCATGCGTCATACTTAAAATTTAAACTGCCAAATGGAGAAATTAAAGAAATAAAATCAGAACTGCCGGAAGAATTAAAAAAAATAATTAGAGATTTGAAAAAAATATGATTACAAAATTAGAGAATTTCAACAAAAAGCAATTGAAAACCGACCTATCCGATATCCGTTCGGGCGATACCATAAAAGTACACCAAAGAATAAAAGAAGGAGACAAAGAGAGAACTCAAATTTTTGAAGGATTGGTCATCGCGAAAAAACACGGCAAAGGAGTTTCTGCCACTATCACCGTAAGGAAGGTGGTATCGGGCGTTGGAGTAGAAAGGATTTTCCCGATTCATTCCCCCTCTATAAGTAAAATAGAGGTTACAAAAAAAGGCAAACCCAGGCAGTCAAAACTATATTATTTAAGAACTGCTAAGGGAAAAAGAGCCAAATTAAAAAGGGAAGAATACGCTAAAGCAGTTGCAGAACCGCCTGCTGTTGAACCGGCTCCCGAAACCCCTGTAGAAGAAGCTTCTGTTAAAAATATTGAAAAAGAATAACAAGCGCGCGGGTGGTGAAATGGTATACACGCATGCTTGAGGTGCATGTGCCGAAAGGCGTGGAGGTTCGACTCCTCTCCCGCGCATGGACGATTAGCTCAGCTGGTAGAGCGTCTCGTTTACACCGAGAAGGCCGCAGGTTCGAGTCCTGCATCGTCCACATGTAATTTAATAGGTGCCGCAGGTATTTATTAAATTACATCCTGAATGATGTGTGGCGAGAATCTGCTCCCCGAATTGTGCCGCCGCAGCGGCAGCAATGCCTTCGGGCAACTCCTTCGAGTCCTGCATCGTCCACATGTAACTTAATAGGTGCCGCAGGTACTACGCGCTTAATTAAAATTATGGAAGAAAATTTAAAAAAGATGGGAATTGGAGTGGGAATAATGATTTTACAGAATGAAAAAGTTCTTTTGGGAAAAAGGCATCCTGACCCTGAAAAAGCTTCCAGTTCTCTTCATGGAGAAGGTACATGGACAATGCCGGGAGGGAAATTACACTTTGGAGAAGATCTAAAAGAAGCGGCTCAAAGAGAAACCAAAGAGGAAACAGGTCTAACAGTTAAAAATCTGGAAATAATCAGCATAACAAATGACGTAAAAGAAGACGCTCATTTTGTAACCGTAGGGTTCCTTTGCGATGATTTTGAGGGACAGCCGCAAACAATGGAACCAGATGAAATTACCGAATGGAAATTCTTTAATTTGAATAACTTGC
>Ga0180732_1002071_pt1 | contig 11226 bp, 9 predicted proteins | sample KR11_01MetaG_FD_148674 | JGI IMG/M metagenome (GOLD analysis project Ga0180732, IMG submission 148674) | Groundwater microbial communities from the Olkiluoto Island deep subsurface site, Finland - KR11_0.1 MetaG | ecosystem: Environmental > Aquatic > Deep subsurface > Groundwater | place...
ACTAATAAGTTGGGTTTTAAATTAAGGTTGATATTAGATACATTTTTTCTTGTAAGCGTATATTCTATCTTATGTTGCCCATAAACAATTTCGTGTTTTACCATCGTCATTACCTAATATCTTTTAATCGAAATTGATTTTATAGTCTCAATTATCTTATCTATCTGCTCAAATGAAAGTTCTAAAGCGTGTTCCTTTTTGAATTCAAATAAAAGGTCGTCGATTTCCTGGGCAATTCTGTTATGAATGTCCATATTGTCATGGAAATCAACCTTTATATGTTTGTCAATGATTGATTTTACTTCTAAGGAAAGATCTGCTATAGGTTCATAAAGGCCTTTATCTTCGTTTATTTCATACACTAACTCGTTTATTACTCCATAGAATGCCTGAGCGTTCGGATCATTCTTGATGCTTGAAGGATATGCGATTCCAGAATCTCCTTTTCTGTAATCCTCTACAATTTCCTTCATTTTATCCAGGTATTCTCCTTCTGATATTCTTGCATCCCTGTATGCTTTAAGAACTTCGTCTATTCTTTCAGAGAACTTTTTGTAAAAAGCAGGGTTTTCATCCCATTTTTCACTGATACTTTTCGACATTCTTGTTCTGATTGCATCAGCTTTTGCTCTTTTTGAACCAAGACGTTCAAGTTCATTTTCAAAATTTATTTTATCGAGAATATCCACAGGATTCGTAATTCTAATTATTGCTTCTGCACAAATGTAATTATCCATCAACTTTTGCATATGCGCTTCGTATTCTTTGTGGTCAATGCCATCGGAATATCTTAATTTAACTACTCTTCTTAGTTCTTGATAAAATTTCAAACCTTTTTTATAGGAGTCCAGTTCATCTTTGCCCAGCGCATTATACACTTGTTCTGATTCAAGTGCAATTGACAAATATCTGCCAAAGTGGCTGAGTATATTGTAGAAATCATCTCTAATTTCATCATTTGCCAATAGAACCTCATATTCTTCCCCGTCTCTCTTGTTTTTCACAGGAATGAAAATATTGATGAGATCTGTATAATATTGCCTTAAAGAGCCGATTATGCTGATGACGTCATACAAAGCGCCTTTTAGATCTTCAGGATCAAAGTTATCCAATCCTGCGCCTGAATACATATCCAATGCTTCACCGAGGTTCTCCAATAAGCCTCTATAATCAACAATAAATCCAAAATCCTTGCCTTCATATAATCTGTTTACACGGGCAATTGCTTGAAGAATTGTGTGTTCTTTCATCGGTTTATCTATATACAATACAGTTGCGCGTGGGGCATCAAAGCCCGTCAATAGCATATCAACAACAATTAGCATGTCAATTTCATCACCATTGACAAATTCATCTTTTATTGTATCCACATATTTATCTGCGTCACCATATTTTTCAATCATCGTGTCCCAGAATGTTTTAACAATATCCTTTGATTTCTGGTCAACATCTTCATACCCTTCCCGGTCATCCGATTGGGAAATTACAACTCTGCAATTAAGATCTCCCAGTTCTTCAAATGCTTCAAGATAGCGGATAGCTTCTATTTTGCTGTTTGTTGCAAGCATTGCCTTAAAATTGGCGCTTTTTGTTTTGTAATTGTCAATAAAATGTTGATTGATATCAAATGCGATCAGTGTTATTCTTTGATATGATGAAGCGATTTTATCAAATCTGCTCCATTTTTGTTTTACTTCTTCTTTTTGTTTATCAGTAAGATTCCTTGTGATCATATCGAGTCTTTGGTCGATCGCCTTTTGATTGACTGTCTGCTCAACACTTTTTCCTTCATAAAGGAGGGGTAAAATTGTCTTGTCAGCTACACCCTCGGCGATTGTGTATGAATGAATTAGCTTGCCAAACTTAATCATAGTATTTTTTTCTTTTTTCATCAGAGGAGTGCCGGTAAATCCCAGATAGCAGGCATTAGGAAATACATTCTTCATTTTGATGTGCATTTCACCGTATTGTGTCCTGTGGGACTCATCGACCAGGACAAATATATCTTTTGAAGTCGTAGCTTTCGTCTTTTTCGATGCAGCATCAAACTTATGGACAAGGGTTGTGATTATGTCAGCATTATTGTCTGCGATTAGCTTGATGAGATGATTGCCTGATGTTGCCCTGCTGGCTTTTAATCTGGTATGGTTGAAAGTATCCCGGATTTGTTTATCCAGATGTTTCCTGTCAGTGACCACGACTACTCTCGGGCGCTCTGCTGGCAGTTCGGATAATAGATATTTTGCCAGCATTACCATAGTTATTGATTTGCCTGAGCCTTGAGTATGCCAGATAACGCCTGACTGGCGATTTCCATCGTCGTTATATGTGTTGATTGTTTTGATGATCTCTTTAACAGCGAAAAACTGCTGATATCTGGCGATTTTTTTTATATCCAGATCATAAACAACAAAATATTTCGTGATATCCAGGAGCCGTTCCGGGTGGAACAAAGAAACAATATTTTCATCCTGTACAGTCATTTTCCTGTTTTTGACAACTTCGCTCAGGACATTCTGGTGCCATTTCTCATCCTTTTCTTTCCATATTGACCAGAATTTTGCAGGTGTTGATATTGTGGCATATTGTGTCTCGTTCTTGTTTGTTGCCATTACGACCTGGGCGAACTTGAACAACCGGGGTATGTATTCCCTGCCCTGGTTTCTTATCATCTGCGAGATGCCCTGTTCCATAGAGATCGAGGCTTTCTTGCACTCGATTACTGCAAGAGGGATGCCGTTTACAAACAAAACAATATCAGGTATTGCATGGCCTTTCGCGTTTTCCCTTTCAACAGAAAACTTTTCCACGACATGAAAAACATTGTTTCCGGGATTTTCCCAGTCAATGGATCTGATTGTAAATGACCTTTTTGTGCCGTCAGAAAGAGTCTCTTCGTATGAGCGGCCAAGCATCAGGGAGTCGTAAATTTTCTCATTGGTCTTAACCAGGCCGTTTGTCAGGCCTTCATCAATATCCTTGATTGCCTGCTCAATGTTTTTGTTGCTGAACTTGAGCTTTTTGCCTTTATATTCGAAGGAGTTGAGTTCTTCAAGCTGTTTTTTTAGTATTGGGGTTAGAAGCACATTGTATAAATTGCCTCTCATAGCTTCCGCATCTTTTGAAGCGATTATCTTATAGCCCAGATTATTCAATACCTCAATTGCGGGTTTTTGGGAAATATTTTGTTCATTATAGTCATAGGGATTTGCCATTTTAATCTACCTCCACTCTTACGATGCCTGTGAGAAGCAGTTGCATAAGACCTCTTTTTTGTTCTTTGGTTTGTTCTAACTCTGATTCTAAGAGTTCAATCTCATTAAATTGTAAAGAAACTATATTTGCAATTATTTTTTGGTCTTTAATATCCTTTGGTATTATAAAAGATTCAAGCAACAATACTTTTTCATGAATTGCTTTTTGTGCAGTTCCGTCAGGGATTATTTTTTTTATTCGATTTCGAAATAAAGGTGACTTAATTAACCATTTTAAATAAGTTACATCAATATCTACAATCCTGAACATAGGCATATTCTCGGTTACAACACAACAGTTAACCTCTTTGGGAATAATCCCTATACCTCCATTTAAAACTCCCTGCCTGATAAATATTAAAGATTCTGGATGCTTATCCAAGTTAATCTTAAACTGCCTTTTACGACCTATTTTATTACCTGGTTTTTCTCCTCGAAATGAAACTTTTCCATTCTTTGAAATAGTAACTTGTCTATAAAGTTTATCCTCTTCAATATAATGAATCTCTTTGACTTGTTTTAAAATATCTTTAAGTTGAATTTTTTTTATTTCAAAATTATTTTTTAAGAATTTTTCTGAGAAAATATTTCTCAAATTATTTTCTTTTTGCACTTTTTTCTCTTCGACGAGTTTTTCTTTAAGCTCGATTGCCTTATCACATGTGGAAATGATTTCCGCGATTTTTTGTTGTTCGGGGAGGGGGGGAAGGGGGATTTGAATTGCGGATAAAGTATCTCTGGTTATTCCTTGTATTGAAGTTCCTTGATTTTGACTTTGTAAAGTAGATTGATTTAAATTAAAATATCTATAAAGATATTCAGTAAGTAACTCTTCATTCTTGACATAAATTCCAGTGAAATCTTGACTTATTGCTATATCAAATGGAGCGATTGCTACCTTACCGACACCAGTTCTTGATACAAGCAAGAGGTTTCCCTTTTCAATAACATTTGTTGAACTATTTTTTACTGCGTCACTTGTAATATATCTTCTAATTACAGAAACTTCTTGATTCAAAATATCGGCTCCTGTTATCCAAGGAATATTGCCATTCCAATAATTTTCAAATCGTCTTGAAGGTGTCCCACCATTTACAAATTTCATAACTATTTTCCCCAGTGTCTTCACATCCCAATCCACTGGAATAATCCCCACATTCGTCTCTTTATACCCTTCAGGAACTTCCCCTTTTCTTATTTTCTCAATCCGTTCCCTGATTTCCTGTTTCATTCACTTTCCCCCTGCAACAATCTTTTCTTATGCTTTTCTTCTATCTCTTTTATGCTTTTTTCAGGCAATTCGAGATCTTCGGGCATTGTTCCGCCAAGCTCTTTTATAGTCTGCCTAACTTTTTTGCCTACAACAAAGTGGGTCTCGTTGGCGATCTCTTTTCCCCTGATATTTTCGCGCCTTAATTTATCATCAGTCTGGGTTGCCCTGAACAGGTTGGCTGCAAGCTCTGTGCTTCCCATATGATCCAGGATTTTCTGGTTTTTATCAAGCCTTTTTCTTTTATGTATGTCTTTAACTCCAAGCCCCTTGTATAATCCCTGATAGCCTTTATTTTGAAATATTGCATAATCTTTAGGATTGTCAATGCCCGACATATTCGCAGCTTCCGCAAGGGATTTATTATGATTCTTCAATTCATTTCGAATCGCAAACCGTTTTTGGTCTTCTATAAACGTTTCATCATTTTCCCGCTCCCTGGTCTTTACAGCAAAATATGTCTGACCCAGAGCAATTATTTTCTTCCTGGGATCTCCGTTTTGCACAATAAGATAACAGGCATAACGTGATAACATAATGTCATCAATGCTTCTTTTTGCTTCAGAGCCTATCTCAACCATTTTGCTGACGTCAGCAAAATGGTCTCCGATATCGTTTTTTGCGTTTTTGCAGGATTCCTTTGCCTTCTCGACTACCGTAAGGAAATTACGCCATTGTTCATATTCAAGAATATCTTTTAAATCACGCGCATACCAGAATTCAATACCCTCTTGCGTGTGTTGTTTTGCCTTTTCAAAATCGTCTTTTGAATATTGTTCTATATCTGGCATTTAAAATCACCTACAACCTGGAGTGATAAAAAAGAATTCATACCGCACTAATAAATTAGTTCTATTTTTGTTACATGGAAAAAAGACAAAAAATGATAAAATATGTGTCACAAAATAAAAATTATCTGCGCGAATCTGCGAAATCTGCGGATTATCCGGCGATTTTATCCACAGATTTCGCAGATTTTCACAGATTGAAAAAAATGCCTGAAAAGTGCTCATTTTCATAACCCCACCTACAACCCCAGTTCATCAAGTTGCTTCTGCATCTTAACCTCAACTTCTGCAAGCTCTAGTTTGATGTTTGCGATATTTTCCTTGACTGCATCCATGTCAACAGGCTTTTCCTCTTCAAATGTGTCCACATATCTTGGGATATTCAGGTTGTATTCATTTTCCTTGATTTCATCTGGTGAGGCGACATGCGCAAACCTGTCAATATCTTCATATTTATCATAAGCATCAACAATTCGTTGAATGTCCTCTTCCCTCAAGTTGTTCTGGTTCTTTCCCTTTTCATAGTGCTCGTCATTAGAAGCATCAATGAATATTATCTCCCTTCTGCTTCGGTTTTTCCTGAACACCAGTATGCATGCAGGAATTCCGGTTCCAAAAAATAAGTTAGCCGGAAGCCCGATTACAGCATCAAGCAAGTTCATATCAATTATCTGCTTTCTGATCTTTCCTTCTGTTGCACCCCTAAAAAGCACACCATGGGGAAGGACAATCCCCATCCTTCCTCCTTCTGCAAGCGAGTAAAGCATGTGCTGGACAAAGGCATAATCCCCTTTTGATTTTGGGGGAACACCCCACTCAAATCTTCTGTATGGGTCAAGCGAGGCTTCCATTGTAAAGTCCCTATCATCTCCGCTTCCTGCAAAGCCCATAGCCCATTTGTCAAGACTAAATGGCGGATTGGCAACTATCACCTGAAACTTCATCAACTGTCCATCTTCTAAGAACAATGGATTTGAAAGCGTGTCTCCCCATGCGATGTTTGCATCATCGAACTTATGCAAGAACATATTCATCCTGCAAAGTGAATGAGTTTGCCCGTTTCTCTCCTGCCCATAAATTGCGACCTTTCCACCTGGAACTTTTTTTGCAGTTCTAATTACCAGTGATCCTGATCCGATCGTTGCATCATATATACGATCATTCTCTTTTGGCTTTACAAGCCTCGAAACTAATTCAGAGACTTCTGATGGCGTGAAAAACTCCCCACCTTTCTTCCCTGCATCAGATGCGAATTTGCCGATCATATACTCATACGCATCGCCGATGACATCTGCGTTTCCAACACTTGTTGGTCTCAAGTCAAGATCTTTGAAATCTTCAAAAAGGTGCTTTAACATGCTGTTTCGATCTTTGGTTTGTCCAAGAATTGCTTCAGAGTTGAAATCTATATTTCTAAATACTCCCCTCAGTTTCATCTTGTTTTCTTCTTCTATATGCTCCAAAGCCTTATTGATAACTTCGCCGACATTTGATTCGTTTCTTTTACTGTAAATATAATCGAATGTTGATTTTTCGTCTAATACAAACCGATCTCTGGCTAAAGCACGCTGTATCCTCTCTGTGTCTCCTTCGTACTGTTTGTCATAGTCTTCCAGATGTTCTTTATATGTATCAGACAGATACTTTACGAACAACATGACCAGAATATAGTCTTTGTAGATCGATGAGTCGATTTTTCCCCTAAATGTGTCACATGCTCTCCATAAGATATTTGAAATAGTTGTCTTTGATGTTTTCGCTTCCATAGTTAGTTCTCCATTATGATTTTATTTATGGTGGCTTTTGCAAGTTTATCTTTTTCTTCCATTAAATGAGACATTAATATTTTTTCCTTCACTTGAAGTTGATTGAGTTCAACAATTTTCTTTTGCATCTCCAGTGTCTTTTCAGGAATATCTACATCCCTCAGATGAGTTGTTTTAATCAAAGGTATTGTCGTGCTGATTGCTGATTTGAAGAACTTTTTTCCAATAATTTCCGAATTTAAAAATAATGCAATAAATTCTGGAATGAATTTTTGTTCTTTTAACCGAATTATGGCAAAATTAGAAGGTATAACCAATCCTTCCTGCATATCATTTATGCAAATTGCTGTGTATGGGGTTGTCAACCGAATGATAACATCTCCCTTATTTGTGAGGTACTTATTTTCGAGTTTTTCTTTGGAGAAGAATACATCTAACTCGCGCTCATTGAGCACTCCCTGAGGTTCAAAACTTTTCAGGGTTAACATATGATACTTATGTGTATCCTTATCTTTTGCATCAGCCCTTTTCCTCACAAGGACGAGACCTGTTTGCACTTCAGAGATGTTTATTAGGTCCATTTTAAATCAGTTCTCTTTTGGTTAGTACAGTTTTATATGGTTTATACATTAAATAGTTTTCGCTTATTTTTGTACTAATTAAAAAGGAACATAACTACCTAATTTTTTTTGGAAATTTGCAAAAACTATTTCCCCCACCCCGTTTATATCAATCTACAATAAAGAATTAAAACCCTGAGCTGATGGTACCATGCAAGAGCACACAGGAACACAAAACCGCTGCGATAACTTCGCCTCTCGCCTCATCTTCGAAAAATCCAGAAAGAACACATTCCAGAAATGCCCCCACCTCCCCGATGCCCTCGCCCGCTCAACACTTGCCATTCCTGAACTATCAGAGCCTGAAGTGATCCGCCACTACACCGCCCTCTCAAAGCTCAACTTCGGCATGGACACAGGAATGTACCCTCTGGGCTCCTGCACCATGAAGTACAATCCCAGGTTCACAGAATACCTTGCAGCGCTTCCTCAGAACATGGTGCATCCGTATCAGGACGAAACCACGATCCAGGGTTCCCTGAAAATAATGTACATGCTGAAGAGGCACTTAATGAACATCTGCGGCATGGACGACTTCTCGCTCCAGCCTGCGGCAGGGGCGCATGGCGAGTTCACCGCAATGGCAATAATAAAAGCCTGGTTCGAAAGAAAGAACGAAGACAGGAACGAGGTCATTGTGCCCGATTCTGCGCACGGGACAAATCCCAAGAGCGCAGCCATGGCTGGTTTTGATGTGGTGGAGATACCATCGGATGAAGATGGTTATGTCGACCATAAGATCCTCAGGGAAGCGGTCTCCGAAAAAACTGCGGCTTTAATGCTCACAAATCCAAATACCCTCGGTCTCTTTGAAAAAGACATACCGGAAATAGCCAGGATAGTCCATGACGCAGGGGGCTTGCTGTTCTATGACGGCGCCAACCTGAACGGCATTGTTGGAAGGGTGCGCCCCGGAGATATGGGGTTTGACTGCATGAGCCTGAACCTCCACAAGACCTTTGCTGCGCCCCACGGAGGGGGCGGTCCGGGAAGCGGTCCCACTGGAGTGAAAAAACATCTCGCCGATCTTTTACCTGCGCCCACAGTTGAATTTGACGGGAAGAAGTATTATCTTGATCATGACCGCCCCCATACGATAGGGAAAGTCCACCAGTTCTACGGCAACTATCTTGCCATCCTCAGGTCACTTGGCTATATTCTGAGACTTGGCTCTCCAGGTCTTAAGCGCGTCTCGGATTTCGCGGTACTTAACTCCAACTACATGGTCTCAAGGCTTTCAAAAGCTTATGAGATCAAAAACCCCAAAACCCCGCGGAAACATGAGGCAGCATTCAGCGCCGCGCGTCAGAAAAAACATGATGTCACTGCGCTTGATATCGCAAAACGGCTCATGGACTACGGTGTTCACCCGCCTACGATATATTTCCCACTCATCGTTAAGGAGGCGCTGATGATCGAGCCCACAGAGACAGAATCAAAGGGGTCTATCGATAATTACTGTGATGCATTGCTCAGGATAAATGAGGAGGCGGAGAAAGACCCCCAGATCGTGAAGACCGCGCCGCACAGCACTGTTGTCGGGCGGCTTGATGATGTTTTTGCTGCGAGGAAGATGATACTGCGGTGGAGCTCGGCTGAAGAGAAAAACCGTGAGATAGAACGCGGATTGCGCGGATAAGCGCGGATTTCGTATTCGTGTATATCCGTTTGATCCGCGTCATCCGTGTTCTACGTCGTGGAAAACCTGCGTTTGTAAATTCAACATCATTTCCCTGAAGTGGGTCATGCTGTTATCGTTAAATTTGAGTTCCTGCCATCAAAGGTAATTGAATATTCATCCATAACATTCCGTCCAATCAGAACATCTCCCTCATCCTGATAGAAAGCAATGATCTCCCTGTGTTCATTGTCTATATAATCGAAAGATGCTTTTTCAGGCATATTTCCTTAGCCTGACAGTAGCTGGATTTCTCCCTACCCTGCGCATGAAGAGCCTGTGACCCGGTCGCTTTTTCCTGGCTTCGAGATCGACATTGCCAATGTTTTCACCAACAGAAGCGAGGTTATTCTCTTCAACATCTATGGCAATGATCTTTCCACTGTACAGTTTCTCCCATTCTTCCCTGTGGGTTTCATATATCTGCTTTGCTTTCTCATCGATGATGCTGGCGTCTGTCATCTAATCCATCTCTCTGGCTTGAATATATGTCCTTATGCTTAATAATCCTTCCTTGCTGTTTTTGTCTTTTTTCCATAACACCAACAATTATTTAATAATGCGACTATAATTACGATATATGAAGATCGGCTTCATCATAAATCCAATATCAGGAATGGGCGGCAGGGTCGGGCTCAAAGGCACTGATAACCTTGCAGAGCTTGCTGCAAAGCTTGGAGGGGAACCTGTAAGTCTGGTAAGGGCAGAGCAGGCGCTTCATAGTATTGAAGAAGAAGATGATATGTTCTTCCTGACATGCTCAGGTATTATGGGCGAAAGCGTGCTTGAAAAAACGCGATTCTCATACGAAGTCATCTACGATGCTCCTGAAAGAACGACCGCAGAAGACACAAAGAAAGCTGCGCTAAAGATGCTCGGATCGGGCTGCGACCTCCTTCTATTCTCAGGAGGGGACGGGACAGCAGGCGATATTGTTTCAGTGGTGGATAAAAAAATTCCTGTTCTTGGTATACCGGCAGGTGTGAAAATATTCTCACCCGTTTTTTGCATCACGCCAGCGGAATGCGGAAGGATAGTTTCCACATTTACCGAGACTTCTGTAAGAGAAGTGCTTGATATCGACGAAGAGGCTTACCGGAATAATGAACTGAATGTCAGGATAAAAGGCGAAGTCCTTGTACCTGTCAGCCCCGGTGTCCAGAGCGGAAAAGCGACATCGGGTTCTGTGGATGCCAAGATTGAGATCGCAGAGCGCATAATAGACGACCACAGGGCTCATGGGAAAGATGTTCTTTACATAATAGGACCGGGGACAACCACGATGGAAGTGAAGAAAAAGTTTGGTGTCGATGGGACGCTGCTTGGAGTGGATGCTGTCAGGAACGGGAGTTTTGTCAAAAAGGATGCATCTGAAAAACATCTTCTTGATGCGCTTCATACATTCGATGGAAAAGTCGCTATCATAATAAGTCCGATAGGCAGCCAGGGTTTCATCTTCGGAAGAGGGAACCAGCAGATCAGCCCCGAAGTTATAAAGAGGGCGGATGAGATCATGGTAATAGCTTCACCGGACAAGCTTGAATTTACACCTGCCCTGCATGTTGATACAGGAGACCCTGAACTTGATAAGAAGTTAAGAGGGTATGTAAAAGTCCTGAGCGGGTATCATGATTTTAAAATGATGAAAGTAGTTTAAGATAGTGCAGGTTCGGAATCTATTTATCCCCTGAAACCAGATGAAAAGAATACATGATTTTCCAATCAAAACAAAAGGTCAAAGAAGGAAAGGTAGTAAAAGTGGAAGTTGACTGCGATGAACTCATCAGGAAGGTCAGGATCACAGGCGATTTTTTCCTTCATCCCGAAGATATCCTGGAAGAAATAGAAAA
>Ga0180732_1002072_pt1 | contig 11221 bp, 11 predicted proteins | sample KR11_01MetaG_FD_148674 | JGI IMG/M metagenome (GOLD analysis project Ga0180732, IMG submission 148674) | Groundwater microbial communities from the Olkiluoto Island deep subsurface site, Finland - KR11_0.1 MetaG | ecosystem: Environmental > Aquatic > Deep subsurface > Groundwater | place...
AGCGACCTGCGCCGCCCTCCAGCCTCTCCTATGGGGAAAAGCACATGCGGCGCCGGTTTCATTTCGCGCTTATCGGATTTCTCGGGGCGTCCCATCCTGGCACCTATCCTTATCGGAGCGCGGCTTCGAATGGTTATCCCGCTGAGTTTCGACACAGTTTCCATGATATCTTTTTCAGGGGATGTCCATGTTCTTTTAAGGTCGGGGGAAAGTCCAAGGCATCTAAGGAGAGGTAGCGGCTCTTCGATGATTATCTGCTTCTCCCGGACGGTATGAGGTACAAGAAGCGTCTCAAGGATGGTCTTGATCTTCTCATCAAGAGGGAACGAGAGCTTTTCGTCATACTTCCCGTTGTTCTGGATATATTCAGCAAGGGCAGCATGATCATCGAGATTGATATCGTGCCATAGATATGTGTATTTGGGATGGAGCGGCACTTTGTATGTATCAGATAAAGAAAGCGCAGCTTTCTGGTCAGGGTTTTTCAGATCCCCGAGTTCCTTTATGGGCGTCTTTACAGCAAGTTCCTGCACCCACCATTCATAACAGTACGATGACGGCACAAGAGGATGATTATTCTCAATAAAATCCCCGAAGTTGATCAATATCTCACCGACATCAAGTATCCTCTGCACGGACGGTCTTATCCTGAGAGCTTCCTGCACCGTATCCACCCTCAACACATCCCCGTTGAACAGCCGAACAGTCGGTCCTTCGAGCGTGTCCACAGGTCCTATAGCTGCCGCTTTTCCCGGACGCTCCACTTTTAACTGCGTGCCTGCTGCTATGAAATCGTCAACCATTGTCATCGTGGCAGGACTTAAACCCGCAGCTGCAAAACTCGTGTTCCTGCCCCTTCCGTACCTGAGCCTGAACCCCCCTGGTCTTGAGGGATATGAGAAAACAGGTCTGCCTGCGATAAGGTCCTGAAGATACTTGTCCTTTGGTTTAAGCTGAGCTGAATCATCGTCCGTTTTAACTGTGACCACGAATTTCTCAAGAAAGTCCCAGCCCGCAAGCTTCAGTTTATCCACATGCTTCTTCACTTTCGGGGCTTTCAGAGCGATGCCCTCTGCGATCACAAGCGCCATACCGCCCCGTATCCTGTTAGTCTCAACGCGCTGGAGGTCGCGGCGCCCTTCAACTTCGGCCTCTTCCGTGGGCTCACCGTCTATGCAGATGGGGCAGTTACTGACGATAAGTCTTATTTCATCGTCGGTAGGCAGGTACTGGAGATGGACGTTCCTGTGGTATGCACCGATCTCTTCAACGTATCTCTCCACCTCTTCAGGACGCGGAATGAAGCGGTTTATCCCTAAACTTCCGCGGATATAGTCAGCAGCCAGGACAGAGAGCGCCTGCGCTGTGCCACCCGCGCTGCGTATCGGTCCTGCGTAGTATATCCTTATGTATTCCGTTCCGTCGTCGTTCTTTGCAAGGTCTATCTTTGCGATGCCCTCTATGGGTGCCGCGACGACGCCTTCAGTGAGTACAGCCATCGATATTCTTACTGCGGCTTCGATGGCGTCCCTTTTTGATTCGAATTGTTTTATCTTACCGCTTGCTACTTCAAAACCAAGCTGCAGCGAAGCCTCTTCACGGGACATTGTGGATTCAAGTTCCCTCAGCCGTTTCGCTACCCCCTCGACACCGATGAGCTTCTCGACGCGGTCTGCAAGGTCTTTTGCGATGGGTATTTCTATAACTGGCTTCGGGTCGGCGCCGTTTGCACGGGCATGGTTGGCGAGGTCGATGGCGCGGTTCAGCTCAGTTTCAAGAGTGCTGAAATATGAGAGCATTGTGTCGCTGGCGGCGAATTTCATGTATTGAACCCCCTATATACAAACCGCAGATGAACGCAGATAAACGCAGATACAGAATTAATGGTGTTATTGGGGTAGAACGCGGATTGTGCGAATTGGCGCGGATCGAAAAAATCCGTGAAAATCCGTCCAATCCGTATTCTTTGCTCCCTCTGCGGTTTTTTCTTCATTTGATTCGACCCTTTTACTAACATTATCTGCTGATTTCAGGCTGGAATAAGATAAAGATTATTGTAATTCCAATATTGTACTTTATATACTCGGAACAGACAGTTTTATATTCAGGAAGGTTCTTTTAACAGTTGTGACGTTATGACCAGATCAAGATCAGCTTTAGCTTTATTATTCATAGCACTATTAAGTATTATCCTCACGCCGTACGCGGCTGCTGCTGCGCCTTCAGTTTATAAAGTGTCTGTGGATGAATGGTATGGATTCTACCGGGCAATTGAGACAAACCATACACAGTTCAAGTATGAAAATCAAACACTCAACATTAATGTTGGGGATACCGTAATATGGATCAATGATGCAGATGAAGAGTCTATTACCATCACCAGCGAAGAGGGATTGTGGAGCCCCGCTTATCTAAAATATTCATATCATTCTTTTAATTATACGTTCACGCTGCCCGGAACCTATGGCGTCTATATGAAAGAATTTTCGCGCCGTCCTCACCAGACGATCGTTGTGTCGTCAGTAGCGACCCCGACTGTCACAACTCCAACCCTGACAGCAACGGAAACCGCCACTGAAACAGCATCGCCTGCAGAGACACCTCAACCAACTTCGCCCGGATTCAATCTATGGTATATCCTACTGGCATTTATTGTTGTAGCGGGAATAGTAGTATTTATTTATCTTTTTAAGAAGTAACAATGGAATTACTGCTCATAATCTTCATTGCGTTCTTCATAGCAATCCTGTTCTCCCTGCTCGGTCTGGGCGGCGCCATAATATACACTCCTCTTTTCTACTGGAGCGGTCTTCCCCTCCTCACAGCTATCCCAATGGCTCTGTTCCTGAACATGATAACTACTGCCTCAGCCTCTACAGCCTATCTCAAACAGAGGCTGGTGGATACTCGGATCGCTATCCCTATCATCCTTGCCTCACTACCCGGGGCATATGCGGGCTCTAAACTTGCCCGGATAATTGACATGGATCTTCTGGTCTTTTTATTATCCATATCCATTCTGCTTGCAGCCATAAGGATACTGTTCTTTGAGATAAAGGGCACATCTGTTATAAACGCGAATAAAAGTGTTATCGTCGGGGCATTTTCCGGATTTGTCATAAGCGCGGTCTCATCCCTTGTAGGCATTGGAGGAGGCACTTTTATCATGCCCCTTCTTCTCTTCTTCGGTCTTGATACAAAAAAGGCGGTCGGGACATCAGCTTTGATAGTCACATTCATCTCTCTCTTCGGGTTCCTGAGCCACATGAGCCATGGGGAGCATCATATTGATATGAGCATTATGATATTCGCCGGGATCGCGGCGTTTGCAGGAGCCCAGGCAGGTTCAAGACTTATATTCAGGAAAACATCGCCCAGGACGATAGAAAGGATATTCGCGCTCGTTTTGCTTCTTGTTGGAGGAAAACTGCTTTACGGCATTCTTTAGACCGGGATATTCCCATGCTTCCTTTCAAGTCGTCTAACGTTCTTGCCCCTTAGCATATGCAGCGCCCTTATCAGGTGGGGTCTGATCTGGTCCGGCTCAATGATCGCGTCAATGTGCTTTCTAGAAGCAGCATAGTACGGGTTTGCGAACTTGTTCTTGTATTCCTTTATCCTCTCTATCCTGGTCTCTTCCTTCTCTTTCCTGAAGATTATGTTCACTGCCCCTTCAGGTCCCATGACCGCTATCTCTGCCTTGGGAAGCGCAAGCACAACATCAGCCCCCAGGTCCCTGCTGCACATTGCAAGGAACGAGCCCCCGTATGCTTTCCTGACTATGACCGTGACCTTGGGGACAGTAGCCTCGGAATATGCAAAAAGCATCTTTGCTCCGTGCCTGATTATCCCGCGGTGTTCCTGCTCCACACCAGGCAAAAACCCGGGCACGTCCACGAAAGTAATGAGCGGGATATTGAACGAGTCGCAGAACCTGATAAATCTGGCAGCTTTGTCGGCTGCGTCCACATCTATTGAGCCTGCAAGCACATCAGGCTGATTAGCTACGATACCGACAGTTTGCCCCGCCATCCTCACAAGACATGTGATCATATTGGGTGAAAAATCGTGTTTTATATCAAATATATATCCATGATCTACAACCCCCCTTATGAGTTTGTACATATCATATGATTTCATAGGGTCGTCAGGGATCACGTTGATAAGGCTTTCAGCTAACCTGTGGGGGTCAAATTCAAAGTCTTCGAAAAATGAATCCGGATGCATGATGAGCCCGAGCAGTTCTCTCATCCTGTGCAGGCAATCCTCTTCTGTTTCAGCCACAAAATCCGCCAGCCCGCTTATTTTGCCGTGGACATAGGCTCCGCCCAGTTCGCCCAGTGTGGTATCTTCTCCGGTATAAGTCTTTACTGCAAGGTCGATGACATCACATATCTTCTCTGCATGCACCTCTCCTATTGAGCCGCCCATTACTGTAAAATCCTGGGAAAATACAAATATAGTCTTTCCGTCCTTTCTTTATGATGCGCGCCGCTTCAATACCATCCATGCCAGGGAGGTTGATATCCATGAGGATCAGGTCATAAGCCGAACCCTGCGCCTTTTTAACCGCTTCCTCCCCATCAGCAGCTTCCTGGACAATGACCCCGTGCATCTTCAGCAGATCTATCACAAACTCCCTGATGAGGATATTATCCTCTACGACCAGTGCTGTTGTCATTTTTTTTCGTCCTATTTTTTTTGATCTATGATTTTTGACTGAAATGAAAGGTTATCCTGAAAACTATATAAGGCCGTGCATCATTATTATAATCATATATGGAAGTAATCATACTCGTATTAATATCGTTCCTGGTAGCGGTCCTGTTCTCCCTGCTCGGTCTTGGAGGAGGGATTATATATACCCCGCTTTTTTACTGGGCGGGTTTAGACATCCTTACTGCAATCCCCATAGCGCTACTAATGAACATGCTCTCAACCGCCTCTTCGTCAGTGACTTACCTGAAACAGCGGCTTGTTGATACTAAAGCAGCCATTCCTATCATTCTCACCTCAATACCTGGAGCGCTGGCAGGCGCATATATCGCCCGCAGGATGGATCCTGTATTTATCGTTCTGTTGCTGTCGATCGTACTTTTTATTGCGGGTCTAAGGATACTTCTCTATAACAGCATTGGATTCTCAGTCAGGTTAGGGGAAAAGGAAAAGATGCTGCTCTGTGGCGGTTCAGGCTTTTTCATAGGAATGGTCTCTTCGATCGTGGGCATAGGGGGGGGGTATTTTTATCGTACCGCTTCTCCTGGTACTGGGGTATGAGACGAAAAAAGCCACAGCAACCTCAACGTTCGTCATTGTTTTCATATCCCTGGCAGGTTTCCTGGGGCATATGATACAGGGAGTACAGGACACGGATAATATGGAAATAAGCCTGTTTAACCTGTTATTGCTCGCCGGGGCGGCAACGGTCATTGGAGCGCAGGTGGGCTCAAGGTTGATCTTCAACCGCATCTCTGGAAAGAAGATAGAACAAATCTTCGCGCTCGTGCTGCTGCTTGTAGGGATCAAGCTGATATACGGGCTTTTCTGAGCTTTATTCGAGCTTCTTCAAGTCCCTGAAATCCACAATTGTCGATATCGGATGAGTATCTACCATGATACCCATCTCTTCAACTGCAGCCATACCGTTCACTCCCGCATATGCTGCAACACCCACCCTGCCAGCTTCCACAGGGGCATTCAGCACTGCTTTCCCCGGTTTTCCTATCTCTGCTATGCCCCCAATTCTCAGATCCATGATAGTATCAAGCACCTTTTCTGCCTCGGACAAAGCAGATGCTGGTATTTCCCTCAGGTTAGCAAGGAGCACTCCATTCCCTGTGTTCACTGCATCAAGCACTCGAGTCATATTGCGCGAAATGAATATCCGCATCGGGTCGATGGTAGTTCCTGTATAAAATATGATATCTTCAAAGCGCACAGGCTTTTTCTTTTCCACTTCCAGTATCCCACCGTACCTGGTATTCACCGGTATCCCGTTCTTCATAAGTATCCCGTCTATCGTGATGCTGCACATCGTAGCGATACCGATTTTGCCGGAGAGTATCTTGAAATCAGAAGTGACAGTACCCTCCTCTATTATTTTGATGTATGGACTGATGGAAAACGTATCATTGACTACCCCCCTCAGTATCTCTATTGTCCTGTCAAAATCATCCTTGTCTATGATCGAGATGTTAGTTATTACCTTTCCCTGACCGGTCTTCAGGTCAAACGTAGTGTCATAGATGAGTTTCTCTATCCGCGTTATAATGAAGCCAAGCCTGTCGCCCACGAGCGCATTGTTAAGTTCGTTGATCCCGTGTTCGGTAATAATGCGCCCGTCGTAGCCCTGCCTCTGGGTCATGCCGCGTTCATCCAGGATGCGCAGGTGATAGCGAACGCCCCGCTCTCCTATGGGGTATCCGCGTTCGTTCATCCCGTCGGCGATGAGCCGCGCGCCTATCGGTTCGTGGTTCTCATAGAGTATCCTCAGTATCTCTATGAGCTTTCTCTGCACCATTGAATCGATAGTTGTTGTTGTCATTTTTCTTTTTTCAGATTATGTTAAGGTAGCGGTTAAGCTCCCAGTCATGGACGCTTATCCTGTATGCGTCCCATTCAGCCCTGCCAAGCCTCATGAAGTCTGCATATACATGTTCTCCGAGCGCATCCCGTATAACGCTGTCGGTCTCAAGATTATCCAGAGCTTCTTTCAGACTGCCGGGGAGTGAATCTATTCCGTTTTTCTTCCGTTCTTCATCGCTCAGGTGGAATAGGTTGAGCGTGGTGGGTTCGCCTGGATCTATCTGGTTCTCAACACCGTCAAGTCCCGCCATCAGGATGACTGCAAAGGACAGATACGGATTGCATGAAGGGTCAGGGCTTCGCAGTTCGACGCGCGTGCTCATTCCCCTTGCAGCGGGGATGCGTATCATGGATGAGCGGTTCGCGCCCGACCATGCGATATATACTGGGGCTTCGTAGCCCGGAACGATCCTCTTATATGAGTTAACGATCGGATTTGTGACAGCAGTGAAGGATTGTACATGTTTCTTCAGGCCGCCAATGAAATATCTTAATGTATCGCTGACTTCCAGATCCTTTGATTCATCGTAGAAAGCATTCTTTCCATTCTTGAATAGTGAAATATTCGTATGCATACCTGACCCATTTATCCCAAAGATTGGTTTTGGCATAAAAGATGCATGCAGGTTATTCATCCGTGCGATAGTTTTTGTGACGAACTTGAACGTGATGACATTATCCGCAGTTGTCAATGCATCGGCATATTTGAAATCTATCTCATGCTGGCCATTTGAGACTTCATGGTGGGATGCTTCAATGTTGAACCCCATTTTCTCAAGCGCTACAACTATTTTCTGACGGATATCTTCAGCCTGGTCAACCGGTGGGAAATCAAAATAGCCCCCGAAGTCATGCGGTATGTTGGTGGCCTGGTCGTCGTTTCTCTTGAAGAAAAAGAATTCAAGCTCAGGTCCGGTGTTCATGACAAAACCGCGTTTTACCGCTTCCTTAAGGGCTCTCTTTAAAACGTAGCGCGGGTCGCCTTCGAACGGCTTTCCGTTGGGTTTGTAGACGTCACAGATAAGCCTTGCCACCTTTCCTCCGTTCACATCCCAGGGAAGGATCTGGTATGTATTTATGTCGGGTTTCAGCAGCATGTCCGACTCTTCTATCCTGACAAACCCCTCGATAGAAGAACCGTCAAAGGCAATACCTGAGTTCAAGGCTTTCTCTGCCTGGGAAACAGGTATTCCTACATTCTTGACCATGCCCCCAATATCAACGAATTGAAGTCTTAAGAACTGAACCTGGTTCTGTTCTATTGATTTTAATACATCTTCATTTGTTCTTATCATATTGATGCTCCAAATAATGCAATATTTACTTGTTTTTTCTATTCCTTTGATAAACGTTTATTTACTTAATAGTTTTTAAGCGGTTTTCGAATTATGGGTTCCGGTTTTCCCCGGCAGTTCTTCAAAACTCATGCTTTTTATGAATTCCTGAATCTTTTCCGTTGTCGGTTTTGCCATTGTCGTATCTCCATTGAAGTTTATAGTCGCGCATACCTTGCTTAAGTCTATTAAGTTTTAACCTTTTACAATATTTTTTCCCAACTTGAGCGTAGACTCAAGTGAAGGCATGCGTGACCGACTATAGGCTACCGTTTGTATACTTATATAGTTTTCTATAAAATGGCAATCACCGGAAAAAAAATATCCGGACTCTACAAAAGTTTTATCCGACAAAAAAACTTAAATACTATTAATAATCATTATAGACTACGGGTATCAGCGTGGTAGTCTATTTTAACATTCTACCTGGAATCGTCCTATCCTATCCATTGAAACCTGACGCAGGTACCCTCCATTTCTTCTGATTAAATATAAACGCTCATACAACATTTTTCATGATATGAAGATTGCCGTGGTATTTGACAGCGCAGGAACGCTACTGCGAATGCACCGCGTAGCGAAAAACGTGTCGACAGGTGAATTCCTGGATGAAGTGGTCTCTACCGAACTTGTCGGAAAAAAGCCATACTGCGCCCTCATGGTGATGCAGGTTGATTCGTCCAGGCTCGTGCAATGTCCGTCCGGGATGCTGATCTCGGATTTCATCAGAAAGCATAATATCGATATTGAAGTAGCCTGTTCCAGAAGCAAAATAGATAAAAATGATGCTCTGAAGGTGATCATGAAAGATACTTCGGCGCGGATGAAAGACCTTCAGGACGTAATGGCTGTGGTCAGGAAGAAGTGCAGGAATATTTTCTATATGGGTGTGGGTCTCATCATCGATGTGGATACGTCGAGCATACCTTACGTGATATGCACTGGCGGGAAAGTATATTCGAAATCATCGTTTGTCATAAAGACATTGAACGAGATGGGCGTTGGCGTGTATATCGCCTCAGGGGACAGCATGAGGAACCTGTCAGTTCTTGCAGAGAACGTGTGCGTGCCGCTCCAGTGCGTGTTCGAGATATCCACTCCAGAGAGAAAAGAGGAGATTGTGAAGAGTTTAAAAAAGGAGTATGACCGGGTTATCATGGTAGGTGATGGTATCAATGATATACTCGCGATGCGCGCCGCGGATCTTGGAGTGCTCTCGATCCAGCAGACCGGGAAGTGCCCGCCACTTCTGTGCGAGGAGGCGGATGTGGTGATAAAGGATATCGGGGAGATAATAGGGATCGTTGAAAGACTTGATTAGTCCCGGAATATCTTCTCCAGTTCCTTCAGATCAACGCACCTGGCGTGCCCTGTCCGTATTGAAAAGCTCTTTGCAACAACCGCATAATGTTCCTTCCTGTTTTTGTTGTTCCAGTTGACGAACTTTGCTTTTTCCTTCAATTCTTCATATAATTTTTCAGCGTTCACATTATCCTGCCACTTGCACTCGCAGAAAAGAATTTCCCCGGTCTGTTCGTTTAAAGCAACACTGTCGATCTCAAGCTCTCTCCTCTGTTCATTTTCCCTGTAAAAACCCCACCATCTTCCAGCCCGTGAAATAGGAAAAGGTGAAATTTTCCTTATTGCTTCTTTCCGTATAAGATTTTCAAATTTCCTGCCCGTATAAGCATTAAAGTTCTTTTTAAGGGTCTCATCAAGATATCTCATTTCACCTAACTCAATATCAGAGCGGTAAGGTTCGAAAAAACGGGAATAGAAATCAAAAAGATTATCATCTATCGTGTAAAGCGTTTTTTTGCTTTTTTTCTCTGTCACAGGGATTTCTTTTTTGATTATGCCAAGCATCATAAGTATCTTGAGATACCTGTCCATATCAGACGCTTTGATCCCTGTTTTGTCTGCTATTTCCGCAACTTTCGCATTCCCCTGGGCGATGGCGGAAAGAATTCCCTTATAAACATCAGGTTCCCTCATTTCCTCCCTGAGAAGAAAATCAACTTCCTCATACAGCCGCCCTTTTTTCGAAAGGATCTCCTTTTTTGCATTTTCAAGCGCAGATATGCCCGGATCAAACTTATTGAGATAAAAGGGGACACCGCCAAGAATGGAATAGACCCTGATATTCTCCTCAATACCATAGCCGGGAAAGAAATCCTTGAAATACCTGAAATTAAGGAAATCGAGTTTCATATGCCCGGTTTTCCTGCCGTAAAGCGGATTCTTATATCCCAGCAGGCTTTCCATCATACTGATGCTTGAGCCGCATATAATGAGCATCATATTTTTATCTTTCAGTACTTCATCAATAACTCCCTGGAACAGCGAAGGTACAGAATCATCCTTCTCAACAAGATATGAGAATTCATCCAGTACGACAACAAGTTTGTCCTTTGCCTTTGGCATCAGGTAAGAAAATATTTCTTCAATATCCCCGGAAGCTATCTCTGGCTCCCGGAGGAACTTTGCGACCTCCTGCTTGAACTTTGAAATGTTTGCAGATGTGCCTGCCTTGTTGCACAGCATGTAAATATGCGGCTTGTCTTTTACAAAGTTCTTTATCAACTCGGTCTTCCCGATCCTCCTTCTGCCGTAGATGACGATAAAATCAAAGCCATGCTGCCTGTATCTTTCTTCCAGGAGCGCCATTTCATCATTTCTATCAATGAACAGGAACATAATCCTAATGTTTGTGTTCCTAAAGATATAAGAGTTTCGATTGACTGAATTTGATGGATTATCACGGATCCGTGCGGACTATTTTCAATTGCATTAATATAGTGGAAGTTAATATATTTATGATTATTGGAGAAATAGATTTTTGATACAGCATACAAAATGATAGTAAGAACCTCGACTTCAATCAAAACAAATAAATAGGCATCGTTAAATCAGTGAATATCATTTAAGAGTGTAAATGAATAAAGATTTGGTGCATCAATATATAAAATTATATAATATTGCATATGAAGAACTCGGAAGTAATTTAGTGAGAAAGCTGAGTGATTCTGAAGTTATTAATTGGATTTCAAGAGAGAATTGGTTAATGTTGCCCCTTCCCGCAGAAACAAAAATGGAAAATGCAAAGAATCGATGGAACCCTAATGTTAGTGTCCACAGACATGTTGGGGTAAATTCATAATCGCATCATTCATAGTTTCAAAAGGACTTCTATACCCAAATGAAGAGTGTGGTCTATTGTTGTATTCAAATCTTGAGTCTATCAAAACATCATTAAACTTATCCCAATTTCCAATCCACACAAGATTTAGAAATTCTTGCTT
>Ga0180732_1002073_pt1 | contig 11220 bp, 13 predicted proteins | sample KR11_01MetaG_FD_148674 | JGI IMG/M metagenome (GOLD analysis project Ga0180732, IMG submission 148674) | Groundwater microbial communities from the Olkiluoto Island deep subsurface site, Finland - KR11_0.1 MetaG | ecosystem: Environmental > Aquatic > Deep subsurface > Groundwater | place...
AAAATTATTTGAAGTCAATTGGAGTAAATTACTAAAGTAAAGCTGCTACGACCAAAAATTAGCTAAATTCTTGAAGGCACATGGGTGCTTGATAGTGGTTTCAATTTATGGTTGGGAAACTTGGGTTTCAAAGAACTTATTGAGATATTCTTTACAGTTCATGATCCAACGACACTCGATAGACAGGGAACAGATGTGGGCACTCAATATCGTTCAGTTATATTTTATCGCACAAAAGAACAGGAAAAGGTTGCCAGAGAAGTTATAAAGGAGCTCGAAGTGGCAAAAATCTGGAGTGCTCCGATCGTAACAGAGCTCGCACCGTTCAAAGTGTTCTACCCTGCTGAGGAGTATCACCAGGAATACTTCAGACGGAATCCTGACCAGATGTATTGCAGCGCAGTGATATCCCCAAAGGTAGCCAGATTCCGAAAACGATATTCTGCGATGCTAAGGAATAAATGACTGCCAGAATATCCCGGCACAATACGTATGCTTTTTAAGTAATTCATCTAAGAATTTACCTTTGCCTATGAAAATCTTTATTTTTTCCAGAAATTCTTTTGAAGTTTCCAAGGAAGCTCGAGCCTCTTTCTCATCTATGAGAAAATCAAGCCCATAAATCGCATCGTGCCTGAATCTTCTGTATGAATCAAGGATATTTGATAAAGTCTCAAGTTCCGGATACTTTTCTACGATATAGACAGGGATACATTCATGGCTGCGCTCTTTTATACCGTCCCTGAAAAGGATCGCTCGTGCCGCATGAAACATTGCTGTATAACTCAAGATCGCAACAACCCTGTATCGATGTATAGTAAGATTTTCTACAGCGTCTTCGATATTTTCCATGGAAAGCTTGATTGAACGATCAGCATTCTCCATATCAGGAGATATTCTTTTCAGCAAACCTCTTCTTCGATTCCCAAATACTGAGATTTTCGGTGTTTTACTTTTCCAAATTCGTCACGGTAGTTCTCACGTTCATAAACATACACTCTGTTCCCTCGTTTGATTCTTGATTTTGCCAAGTAGCCTATCAAACCCTTAATGTCAGGTTATATTTAGGTGAAAAACAGATGTATATACAAATATGAGAACATTTCTGGTGTCAATTCAAAAAGAAGACAAATTCTATGTTGCAAGATGTCCCGAACTCGGTGTAACTTCACAGGGAAAAAACATTGAAGAGGCACAGGCAAATATTAAAGAAGCTATTGAGCTTTATATCGAAAGTTTCGGAGAAGATCTGCCGCGTGAGATACCCAAGCCGCTCTGGACCACAATTGAAGTAGCCCATGCCTAACTGCCAGTTGTTTCAGGGAAAGAACTCATCGCTGCGCTTAAATAGGCAGGATTCGTTGAAGTCAGGCAAAAGGGCAGCCATGTATCGCTTGAAAAGATTACACAAGAGTCAACCTATAGAACCGTTGTTCCGCTGCATCAGGAACTCGCAAAAGGAACACTTATTGATATACTTCACCAAACAGGTTTGAGCAGGGAAGATTTGCTGGAATTGATTTAAATCCCTGCCCCTCATGACTCGCAGAACCCAGCCCCCTTCCCCCCGCGCGCCTCCAATGGCGCAGCTCAGCAAACAGCGAGCGCCTGCGCCGGTCTCTGCCCGAAGGCGCCTGAGCGCGTCCACATTTTCCTGAAGTTCATCGAGGTGGGCAACGATGCGGCGCTGTTCGGGGAGGTCGGGAAATTCATTCGCTCTTATCAGTAAGGTTTAATATGTTCAAATTCTGATATCAAACGAAAAGGGTTTTAAGGCGAAAGAAGACGGTAAAGATATCATATACCAGGTGACTGTTACATTTAATGTTGGTGCTCTCAAGGCAATTGGATCAAATCAAACATCGAATCTGAAGCTGTAAATTATTTTTTTGCATTTTAAGTTCCAGAACATAACATCACACAATATATATGGCCTTCATTAAATATAAATATTCCAGCGGTAAACCTGAATATTTAAGAGCTAAAAACAATAGCTATAGGTGGTGTCTGAGACATAAATGTCATACTAATTGAAACGATCACTTATTTATCCATTCTGGATCATAATCCCTAATGCTCATCTTATCATTGAACATGAACAATGGTTTCTTATAGAAATTACGAATATAAACCACTGGTGTCGTGAACATTATTTGATGAGTATTATTGATTGCATACTCGTACCATATATCTCTTATGTATGTGCCGTCATCAAAGTATAGATATCCGCCCACAACTATCGCTTTGTGTCCCTTTGCCCTGTGGATGCTTACCCAGACAAAGGCTTCATCTTCGCAATCTCCCTGCCCGATCATAAGGGTGTAATCAGGATTCTGCCAGTAATCTGTGCTATCCGATTTGTAATCGATCTGTATTTCGTCAGTATTATTTGCAAAATAGCGAATTATTGGATCATCAGGTGTTATGTATTTTGATGGACTCATTGCAGTCCAGAAATAATCATAATTAGAACGAGCATCAACATTATAATTCAATAATCTTACGTTTTCAAAATCAGGAGCTTCAAACTCGGATAATGTTTTTTGACCTGCAGAAGAGGGGATAAATATAATCATACATGCCACAGATAGTATTATCAAGCTCTTTAAATTCACTTTCCAGTTCATATTCCAATTCTCCTCGGTCGTCATATCTCATTATCAGGAATGCTTGCACAAACGCTTCAATTCTGTTAGCACTATTTTTCACAACTGCGATTATTATCCCAACAATTGCCGGACGTTCCTTTCAACACCCCAATAAATCAACATATTAAAATTCACCAACACAAATTGAAATGGTCACTATACAAGGAAGAAGTAATATATTCGAGCCAATTAGGTCACCCCAGCCCCTCCACTGGCGCAGCCCCGCTGGCAGCGCGCACTTGATAAAAATATATCTCCCCGAAAGCGCACACGGGTGAAATAGAACATAAGGATGCTTAACTAGGTTTAAATTTGATCCAGTTCAACAAATTCAACCAAGCGCCGCTTTCACAAAAGCCAGAAATGGCGGTGAAGGCTTACCCGGTCTTGACTTGAACTCAGGATGGAACTGGGAACTGAAAAAGAACTTATGTCCTGATATCTCAGCTATCTCCATCCTGTGTTCGTTCTTCCCGCTAAATTTCATTCCTTTTGCTTCGATCTGCGCAATGTACTTAGGGTTCACTTCATACCTGTGCCTGTGGCGCTCAACAAGAGTAGATGCCCCATATATCCTGCTCGCGATCGAACCTTCTGTCAGGACGGCTTCATAGTCCCCGAGTCGCATTGTTCCGCCCATGTCTTTAACGTTTTCCTGCTCAGGGAGAAGGTCTATAACCGGATGTTCGGACTTTGCAAGCTCAGAGCTGTTCGCATCCTTTAGCCCTACAATGTTCCTTGCGAATTCGATAACGGCAAGCTGCATTCCGAGGCAAAGACCGAGATAAGGGACATTATGTTCGCGCGCGTATTTTATCGCCATTATCTTACCTTCTGTCCCCCGCACTCCGAAGCCGCCGGGGACCAGGATGCCGTTGTATTTTTGCAGTGTATCTATGGTTTCAGGTTTTCTCTCGAACTCTTCTGCATCGATCCAATCGATCTTTATCCGGCATTTACATTCTATCCCTGCATGCTTGAGCGACTCATTGATGCTGATGTAGGAGTCGCCAAGATGTGCATATTTCCCCACAACTCCGATGCGTATCTCCTTATCAATGGCAGCCATCTTTTTCATTAACTCATCCCATTCATGCGTTTCTTCCTTTGGTGTAAGATTGAGTTTTTCCATCAGATAATCGGATAATCCTTCCTTTTCCATGAGTGTCGGAACGTAATAGATATCTCGCGCATCATGCGCGCTTACTACCGCTCTCGCAGGAACGTCGCAGAACAGGGCGATCTTGGATTTAGTATCATCAAGAACAGGCTCCTTGCACCGCGCCACTATCGCATCAGGCTGAAGACCCAGGCTTCGCAGTTCCTTCACTGAATGCTGTGTGGGTTTTGTCTTCTGCTCACCTTGCGTATCAAGGGGCACAAGGGTCACATGCACGAAGGCAACATCCTCTTCTTTTTCTTCGCTGTGCATCTGCCTCACAGATTCAAGGAAAGGCATGCTCTCTATGTCGCCCACTGTGCCGCCTATTTCTATTATGCAAATATCTGCGCCAGTCTTTTTTGCCACTTTCCTGATGCGCTCTTTAATCTCATTGGTAATGTGCGGGATTATCTGTACTGTCTTTCCTAAATAGTCCCCACGGCGCTCTTTTTCGATGACGGTCTGATAAACTTTTCCTGTTGTGATGTTGTGCTCTCGCGTGAGTTCGATGTCAAGGAAGCGCTCATAGTTCCCAAGGTCAAGGTCAACTTCGCCCCCGTCTTTTAACACAAAAACTTCGCCGTGCTGATACGGGCTCATTGTCCCGGCGTCGATATTGATATAAGGGTCTATCTTGATGGCAGTTATCTTGAAGCCTTTGTTTTTCAGGATCCGTCCGATCGAGGCAGCTGTTATTCCTTTTCCCAGCCCGCTCATCACACCTCCGGTGACTATGATATACTTCATGCCCTTCTTTTTAGGCAAGCATCGGCAATATATTTAATGGAGCGATTTTGAATTGCCTGAATTTTTTCGGGTTACCAGATACAAAAAGGTTATAATCTTTTTTGTTTAAGTTGGGCTTTATTTTATCACATATAATTAAATTTTATATAACTTGACTATTTTTAGAAATGTTATAAATACCATAACAGACGATAATATTATCGGGTGATATTATGAAAAGAACTTTAACTGTAATGGCAATAGCCCTGCTGATACTACTTTCAAATACAGCAGGCGCAGTAAGCATAAATAAAGATGTGACTGATACGATAAGACTCGAGCAGAATTATAGGCTCAAGCTGGTCAGTATTGACGAGAGCGGCCCTGTAAGGTCAGCAGTGCTGGATTTGAATCCGGGAGAAAAAATTACGATATTATACGGCGAGAATTTCAGCATTTACAGAAAGGGGACCCTTGTTGTAGAAGGAAAGCTTAATTCGATTTTTATTGGAGCCACTGCGGAACTGATCCAGATAAGAGACCTTGTCCAGTATGATGAAAACGGTATTGTTATCCTGACCCTGGACAAAGTAACCCTGTTTAGGCCCTACCATCCGCCCATCAAGTTCACACCTGCTTCAGAGACGTTTAAATTGAAACAGGGTTATGACCTTGTTCTAATGGCTGCTGATGACAGGGCGACACCACAGCAGATATGGCTCCGACTTTTCCGGAATGGAGAAGCAGTGGATGATCGTGTCGTGGCATTGGGCGAAAGCTTCAATATGTATGACGGCAGCGCGCTCATAGTAACATCAACATTTGACCAGATTTTCCAGGGCACAGAGAGCTTAATGGTCGAGCTAACTGAGCTTTCCCAGTACAATAGGAATACAGGCATGCTGATGTTATATCAGGATAGGGTGATGATGGAGTTATCCTGAATTTAAGAAGTCTAAGAGATGGTTTTTTTATTTTTCTTTTTTTCATATTTTTCCAGCGTTTAAAACCAAAACTATTATACCTGATAAATCCAAGTTTCACTATGAATTCTCTATTGGTGGTATAACATGGTTACCATAGACCCCTGTGAGAGGCTAAAGATCATCCAGAAGCAGCTTATCCCATCCATCATCAGCAGCGCAAGTCTTGAGATAGATACCCTTGATATCAAGGCAGCAATTGAAAAAAATCTGCCAGACCTTGAAAAACAATGCTACGAGCTTGCTGACAGGTGTGAGAAAAAGTTCCCTGGATGCAGTACTGAGATCGAATTGTGCAACAGGGAGAAGATAAAAGAGACATTCCAGGAAACGAGGGAGAAGATAGAAAAAATATGGTTGGAAAAGGAGAAAAGTGAAGTTGAGGGGGAGGGGTAGTAGCGGATAAAACTTTCATATATCACTTCGCGTTCTTATCTTCCTGCCAGAGCCCGAATGTATTATTCTCGGTATCAACGCATATTGCAAGATAGCCCCAGCCTGCCACGGCTGTTCTTGGCATGATGATGTTGCCGCCCAGCGTCTTGACCTTTATTATGTATTCTTCAACCGAAGGTACACCGATGTAGTTCATAGTAGTTTGCCCGGGTTGTCCTCTTACCCCCATCCCACCGCCTACTCCTGCATTCCCGTTCAAGTCTTTTGTCTCTATAAGGAAAAAGGGTGTGGGCATCGGTACCCGAGTGAATTTCCAATCGAACAGCTTTTCGTAAAATTTCTTTGCTCTGTCTACATTATCCGCAGGCAGGTCAAAATGTGCAATCGTTGGCATTACTAACACCTCAAATTATACTATGCATTTCAGGATTAATAACTGTTGGGGCGATTTACTTGCGAAGCCTCTTCTGGATCTTCTCATCAGTCAATTCCCGCAGCGCATCCGAGGCGATCCATTTAGCCGCTTTCGAGTCAATTTTCTGGATATCATTTGCGGTCAAAATCGCAGCCCGGTTCAAATCCAGGTTCCGCTTACCTATCTGCCGAAGCGCCCAGTTCACAGCTTTTTTGACAAAGTTCCTCTCATCCAGAGCCCCCCTTTTGATCAATGGCAGGAACTCAAGGAACTTCTCATCCCCTGCCTTCTTATCGTGAACAGATAGCGAAGCCATCAGGACAAATCCTGCCCTCCTGACGAACTCTTCTTCTCTCCCGCTCCACTCATGCGCCTTCTGGTAGGCAAAGTGTGTCTTATCAAAGAGGTTGCTGCATACCTGGTCGCACACGTCCCACGAATCAATCTCAGCCACCCAGCGTTCCATCTGCTCCCCGGTCACTTCTTTGGGGTCATCAACCATTCCCGCAAGTATCCGCGCCTCGTGGATGCCGGATGACCATAACTCCTGTGCAAGGGCATGGTTTTTCCCGATCTCTTTTGCCATCTTCCTGATGGCAGGAATGTATACGCCTAAGGTATTATCAGGATTGATGCCGAAACGCGCCATGCCAGCTGCTGCTTCGGGATCTGCGAGGGACTTAAGCTGCTTGAGGTATTTTTCTAACATCAATGCATTTCATGGTAGGATGAAGACAAATAGTTTTCAATCATTCTCAGGGTTCATCATTAAAACCGACAAAAAGAATGGGATTTCGTATTATTTTGAAATTATTATATATTATATAAAGTTTTTCAATCGTTTTGCCGTCGATTCCTGCTTTCAATAATCTGACTCTCTCCTGAGAAGTTTCTAACATTCACTTCCTCCTATCCTATCCGTTTTCCTGGAAATAATTGAATTCGAGCCTGTTTTATAATTATAACAGCAGTTTGGCAAGAGGAGCTTCACCATACTGCTGAAGTTGCTGAACTACCTACCATTTTTCCTATAATCATAAAATGTATTTAAACGTATATATACATTTTCTAATAATATTATTATAACGATAGTTATAATGATTATGTTAATTTAGATGAGGTGATCATTTCTGCCCTTAAGGATAAATTCATCATTTGAATCCTGTTATCCAGTCCATATATACAAGGCGCACCTGCCCAATGTGATCGCTGACCTATTTCAAACAAAGAGAAGTTATTTATCTATCTGAATATAATTTCATACTGTAATGAAGAAAATTTTCCTGATAATGATCATTCTATCCCTCCTGGTATCAGGCTGCGAAAATAGATCGCCTGAGGGAACGCAAACCGAAAATCATATAATCCAAAATTACACATCTTCCGGGTCAAGGGAAATATTTTCAATATCCTCTCCCGACTGGGAAGCGATAGCCTCTGATGACCCGTTCAACAACATAACTTTGAGAAAAGGGCAATGCACTTTCGCACTGAACGTTGTCGATGCGCCGCATGACTGGTATGAGAAAGCCGTAAAAGAATTTATTAAGAACAACAGTGGAACTATTCTGACAGAATCTCCGCTATCCTACACTTTGACAGGCGATGGATATACCTTCAAAACACGGACTAAAGCTCTCTTCTGCGATGATAGAACGAATTTTGCTTTATTTACCTGCCTTGAAAGCCAGTTCGATGAAAAAAAGGCAGTGGAGATCTTTGACTCGATGAGCTGTAAAAAAGAGTGGAAAACACCAGTTAGAACGAATAAGAAGCTTGGTCTTTTGGTGTCCCCGCAGAACGCGACCGATATCAAAAGCTATTACCAGGCATACAATCTTGCAAGGGATAACGGCGTTCAGATGACGCATCAATATGCCTCATGGGGCGAGAACAACTGGGCAAACAACGATCTTGTTTTTGGAACAATAAAGAATAAAGGTCTGAAGACGTCTGTTGCCTTCAGCGTCATTCATACATCTGTCATCGGAAAGCTGCCTGAAGATATCGAATTCAGGGGCTGGGACGATCCAGCGTTGATATCAGGGTTTTCGGATTTTGCAATAGCCTATATAGAGAGGTACAGGGATGTGATCGAATACGTGGAGATCGGGAATGAAGTCGATATTTACTTATACAATCATAAGGACGAACTGGGATCATATAAGATCTTTTACAAAAAGGTCTACGATAACATAAAAAAATCCCATCCTGATATCAAAGTAGGAACGGTCTTTGCCTACCACACGTTAAAAAGCAACAACAACTTCGATGTTTACAGGACATTATCGCCGATAGGGGATTTTGACGCTTTCACGCTGTATATTTATAATCCGGGCTTTGTATTTGACCGGGAACCAATTGAGATATACAAACACCTTCAGGAAATTGAAAAGCTGACAGGCGATAGGGAGTTCGCCCTTGAGGAAGTGGGCTGGAACGCATACAGCGGACTTGGTGGCACTGAGGAAGACCAGAGGATGGCGGTTTCATACTTCTTCGATTATCTGGAAAAGGCGCCGGAGAGGCTTGAGTTCTTGACCTGGTTCATTCTCCACGATGGCACAGAAAAAGGTTGTATGGAATCAGCAAAGACTTTCATAGAGCCGGGTGATCCTATCCTTAATAATGATAAGGTTATGAGTGATTTCTCAGACTTTATATGCTATCTGGGGCTTATCAGGTCGGATGGGACGCCGCGGGCAGGGTGGTATGAGTTCACGGAGCAGGCGCACGAGTATGGTGGGTCTCGTTAACATCTTGAATGCCTTCTATATTCAACAGGTAATGATATTTATATTCTAGTAATATTTATTGTGTTTTCTCGGTTGAATATTTTTGGTATTATTTCGGTTCAGGTTCAGAAGTCGAATCAGGTACAGGGATAGGTTTAGGTTCCGGAATCGGTTCGGGGGGTTTAGGATTGGGCGGTGGTTGTTGATACTTGTTCGGTTCAATGCTTTCTTTATTGCTGAAGTTTCCCATATATTCACTCTCCACATTTTCTTATATAATTCAATTGGAAATAACATGTATTTAAGTCCTTTTCTTTGCAGGTGTTTACGCTCTCATTCCTGTTATCCTGTCCATATATACATGGGACGCCTGCCCAAAGGGAATCGCTAACCTCTATCACATGAATACTAGCCTGAAGCTGCCTATCGAGACAGAGCCGGGCGGGATAAGGCTGAAAATGGAAGGGGGAGGCAAGAAAAAAAGGAACCGCAGATGAAGGCGCCCAGAGTCACGAGCCTCCAGAGTCACGAGCCTCCAGAGTCACGAGCCTCCAGAGTCGCGCCTCTGGAGGGCGCATACACGTATGCCCTCACAGGGCATACGTGGGTACCAAGTCGAGAAGTGTAGCTTTCGGAGTCGGCGTGTCCACGTATGCCCTGCGGGGCATACGTGTGCGCGGAGTCGAGAACCCGCAGGGTTTCGGCGTGATGAACGCTGATTTAATGTGCCGGAACATCCTTAAAATTAGGGATTGTCCTTTAAATTGTGACCTGTCTGTATTAATTGACTTGTTGTTTGGGATGATGAAATAATATTCATCAAGGAGGAAGGAACACGGATGACACGGATTCGACGGATACGCACTGATTTGGGGTTTCTGATCCGAATCTTTCTTTCCTGTCATTCGTAAATATCAACCTTTTGAATTCCGGGGTTCTGCCAAAATTTAATAATAGCCCGATTTCTTTATCTGTGGCTTTAAGGTAATTGATCAACTGAGCTCTATTTTCTTCTCTTATACCTTCAGCCACTTTGATCTCCAGGATCACCTGGTCAGCAATAATGTCAGCAAAATAGTCCCCAACCACCTGATTTTCATAGAAGACTTTGATATTCTGTTGTTGTAAAACATTAATTCCTGCTCGTTTTAATTCTATTACAAGAGCATTTTCGTAAACTTTTTCCAAAAATCCATAACCAAGAATGTTATAGACTTTGAAAAACGAACTGATGATCTTATCTGTTAATTCACCATGAAGCATTTTGTTTTCTCCTTATTGATCGAACATGAAAACCGGATCATTCGTATCCGTGTGCATCCGTGTCATCCGTGTTCTAAATCATTTGCCCCAATTTATACTTTGACAGAGGGCGGAGTGAAAGTATTATGATTAAAATATTTGTGGCACAGTCCCAGAGGTAAAGCCATTATTTTCAAAGCCAGGAAACATAAAGACACCAAGTCATGAAATTCAGGATACTACCTAAAATTCGGTGTGATTTTTTTCACCGCAGAGGACGCAAAGGACGCAAAGAAAGGATGACAGCCAGTTCATAATGAATTTTTCAGACAGGATTTACAGGATTCACGGGATAAATTTCATCCTGTGATTAAAATATCAAGAAGCGAGAGACATGCTTTTGCCGATTTTTCGGATGCCTGCTGGGAGTGGAAGACCGCCATGGAATAAAGCTCCTCTTCTAATGCAGGTCCGATAATTGATGTATCGTTCACCGCATCGAGTAAATATCTAACAGCCCTTGCTTCTTTAATATCAGACATGATAACCTACTGTATTGCCTTCCGCAATGATGGGTTTTATTTTCTCTACAACGTTTTTGCACCTGATCAGTATATCTGTACCATAAAGAAGCCTGCTTGCATGATATATTTCATAAAGAAAAGGTGAAGAATATTCCAGGTCATCTATTCCAATGAGCAATATCTCAAGCGGTCTTTTTAATTTTCCAAGAAGCGAGTACCTTATTCTGGCAATTTTGTCTAAATCCTTTTCAGGATATTCCCTTACAATTACAGCAATGTCGTAATCGCTTCTTTCGTTCTCTTCTCCTTTTGCGATGCTGCTAAATAAGTATATTGCTTCGATGCTGCTTATTTCTTTTAATATGGAATTGACTATTTTTTTAAGATCT
>Ga0180732_1002074_pt1 | contig 11218 bp, 12 predicted proteins | sample KR11_01MetaG_FD_148674 | JGI IMG/M metagenome (GOLD analysis project Ga0180732, IMG submission 148674) | Groundwater microbial communities from the Olkiluoto Island deep subsurface site, Finland - KR11_0.1 MetaG | ecosystem: Environmental > Aquatic > Deep subsurface > Groundwater | place...
TGTGCTTTGCTTGTTGTGATAGGCAGTTATTGTAGCTTTATACTTCTCTTTTGCTAATTCAAAATGTTTCTGAAAATCACCCATTTTTCATCCTTTCATCTTTCGTTATTGTAACGAATTATGGCTTTTTTGTCAAGTTTTTCGTTATTGTAATGAAGCAGGTATATTTAAACCTTTTATATCTTCCAGGGTTAAACCATTCACTTTTTGTGAATAACTATTCCTTTCCTCCCTTTGGTGCTGAACACCTATTTCTTCCCAAAATATCATTTCCTGCCCGCTTAACTGACTTTCAAAATTTTGACACCACCAACAATTAAGTGGACACCCTTTTAAAAAGACTGTAGTTCGAATTCCAGGTCCATCATGAATCGAATATCTTTGAATATTAAAAACTGTTCCCGTAGTCATAAGAAAAGACTTTGTCAAATAACCATCCCTTGTCATGTATTATAAAAGTTGAATGATTTTTTGAGCAATTTTCTCGGGAGTAAAACCAAAGCAATCAGCTAATTGCTGAGCTGGGGCACTCTTGCCAAAAGACTTCATAAATACTGTGTAATAAGAATCGTTTAATAACTGATACCAGCCCTGTCCGGTATTAGCTTCAATTACTACCCGAAGTGCGTCTTTAGGCCCCAGGACCTCTTCTATATATTTTTTCTCCTGTCTTAAAAATTCTTCTCTGTCCGGAATAGATACCACCCGACCGGTAATTCCGTTCACTTTTAAAATAAGATTTACCTTTACGGCTATCGAAACCTCACTACCGCTGGCTATTAATACTACCTGGGGCGCTTCTTTTTCTTTATGGGATATTATATAGCCACCCCGGGAGAATTCTTTTATACCACGATACTTTTCCAGATGAGGTAAATTCTGTCGGGATAAAACCAGGGCAGTTGGACCTTCTGTCCTTTTCAAAACTTCCTTCCAGGCTAATTTGGTCTCTTCTTCATCGGCAGGTCTGATAACTTTTAAATTAGGTATCATCCTTAAAGATTCAAGCTGCTCCACCGGCTGATGAGTGGGGCCATCTTCTCCTACCATTATAGAATCATGGGTAAAAATATAGAGTACCGGAAGCTTCATTAGGGCAGCCATTCTAATAGCCGGACGCATATAATCAGAAAAAACAAAGAAAGTGGAACAATATGGTCTAAATCCCTTATGTGCTGCTATGCCATTCACAATTGCCCCCATAGCATGTTCCCTTACTCCAAACCTGAGGTTTCTACCCTTAAAACTGTCTTTTTGAACTTCTCCATAGTTATCAAGATATGTCTTGGTAGAAGGAGATAAATCAGCTGAACCTCCGATAAGATAAGGAATTTTATCGGCAAGTTTATTTAAAACTATCGATGAAGCCACTCGGGTAGCTACCGGAGATTTTATTTTTAGGCTATCCAGTTCTAAATCTTGAGGAATAGTCAGATTTAAGGCTTTATCCCATTGCTCTTTGAGTTCTGGATATTTTTGAGCCCATTGGGTGAATTTATTTTCCCACTCTTCTCTTTTTTTGGTAAGTTGTTTTTTTCTGTTTTCAAAAAATTTTTTAACCTCAGATGAAACGTAAAATTTATCCTCCAGAGGTAATCCTAAATTTTTCTTTAAACCTTTTACTTCTTCTTCCCCTAAGGGTGCGCCATGACAGTTGCTGGAATCCTGCTTGGTAGGGGCACCATAACCAATATGGGTTTTAGCTATAATCAAAATGGGTTTATCTTCAGTTTCTTTGGCTTTAATAATAGCTGCTTTAAATTCTTCAATGCTATGACCGTTAATATGGTCAATTACTTTCCAATTATAGGCCCTAAATCTATCGGCTACCGATTCGGTAAAAGTTGCTTTAGTCTCTCCAGCAAGGCAGATACCATTATCATCATAGATAGCGATTAATTTTCCCAGACCCAGGTGCCCGGCTAAGGAAGCGGCCTCTGATACAATCCCCTCCATCATACAACCATCACCTAAAAGGGTATAAGTATGATGATCAACAATTTTATAATCCTCGGTATTAAACCTGGCCGCTAACATCTTTTCTGCCAGAGCCATTCCCACAGCATTGGCAAAACCCTGTCCTAAAGGTCCGGTAGTAACTTCCACCCCGGGAGTCTCTCCATATTCAGGATGACCGGGAGTTTTAGAATTAAGCTGTCTAAATTTTTTTAAATCCTCGAGTGAAAGGTTATATCCCGAAAGATGTAACAAAGAATACAACCAAGCTGAACCATGTCCGGCAGAGAGCACAAAACGGTCTCGACCCGGCCAATCCGGGACAGCAGAATCGTATTTTAATACATCTCCAAAGAGTACTGCTCCAATTTCTGCACAACCCAAGGGTAATCCCGGGTGACCGGAATTAGCCGTTTCTATCATATCTACAGCCAATCCTCTTACTATATTAGCAATTCTATAAAACAATTTAAAAATTCCTCCTTCTCTTCTGAATGCTGATATTTAATATTTTACACTTATTTTTTTTCTTCTACAAACTTTTTCATTTTTTATAATATTTTTACCGTTAGTGTAAAATCTAATTGGGTAGTTAGATAAAAAGAAGAATGCTGCTTTTTTCTATCTTTTCTTTCTCTTTCTTAACTCGATACTCGATACTATATACTCGATACTATATTAATAATAAGTATTGACAAGATGTATATAAAAAAGGATTTTCTAAAGGAGTCATGCAGATATCTGGTTAGAAAATTATAAGCGGACTAAATGATTGAGGGGACCATGTCCATGACCTATTTCTAAAGAATTTTTGATAGCTAAAGTAACGTATCTTTTGGCGATTTCTACTGCCTCTTCTACTTCTTTCCCTTGGGCCAGTCCTGCAGCAATAGCAGAAGAAAGGGTACAGCCTGTGCCATGAGTATTTTTAGTATCAATCCTTTCTGCTTTAAATTCTTTAAAACTCTCACCATTATAGAGAAAGTCTATCGCCTTTGCAGATAATAAATGTCCTCCTTTTATCAAGACATTTTTTGCCCCCAATTTATGTATCTTTCGGGCTGCTTCTTTCATATCTTCGATATTTTGAATCCTTAATCCTGACAAGACTTCTGCCTCACCAAGATTAGGAGTAACCACCATTGCCAAATGAATTAAATTCTCTTTTAATTCTTTTACCGCATCTACTCTTAACAGACGGTCTCCTCCTTTGGCAACCATCACCGGGTCAATTACCAGATTTTTTACCTGGTATTTTTTTATCTTCTTGCTTACCGTTTTAATAATCTGGGCATTAGATAACATCCCTATCTTTACTGCATCAGCACCTATGTCTTGCATTACCGAATCAATCTGCAAACCTACAAAATCAGGAGGAAGATCATGGATGCCCTGCACCCCCAAAGTATTTTGAGCCGTAATAGAAGTTAAAACGCTCATTCCATAAACTCCCAAGGCAGAAAATGTTTTTAAATCTGCCTGGATACCTGCTCCTCCACCTGAATCTGACCCAGCAATAGTCAACGCTGTCTTCATTGTAATTACCTCCTAAAATGATTGTAGCCTTTAGGTTGAAGATCAACCACTTTCCCCTTTAAATCTTCTAATTTAATACCTTCTTGCTCTTCTCTAATTTCACCGATTACCGATACTTTAGCGTTTAATTCTTTTTTTAATAATTTAATAATATTGTCTGTTTTCTTGGGAGAAACAGTAAATAATAATTCATAATCCTCCCCGCCATAAAGAGCCAAATCAAGGGGATCCTTTTTTATTAATCTCCCTACTTCTTTTGCTGCAGAAAGAATGGGAATCTTAGAAGCATAAACCTTTGCTCCTACCGCGCTTGCTTCACATATTCGGGTTAAATCGCTTGCTAAACCATCACTAATATCAATCATAGAGTTAGCTAATCTTTCTCTGGCTATAATTCTTCCCTCTTTTATCCGGGGGGTAGGAGAGAGATGAGCTGATTTTACCTCTTCGGCAATATTTAAAGGAACCGAGGAATATTTTTTTTCTTCCAATAATAAACTTAATCCAGCAGCAGAACCCCCTAATTCTCCGGTAACCATTATCAAATCACCTGGTTTTGCAGTACTTCTTCTAACTATTAACTCGGGTTCCACTTCTCCGATCAAAGTTACATTAATCACTAATCCTAAAGGTGAACGAACTGTATCTCCACCGACTATATTAACCTCAAACAATTTGGCTTCCTCTTTCATTCCATCAGCTAATTGATCAATAAATTCAACAGAAGTATCAGAAGAAGATCCTAAAGAGAGCAGTGCCTGGCAGGGAATTCCTCCCATTGCGGCAATATCGCTTATATTAACTGCCATAGCCTTTCTGCCTAATTGCCGGGGAGAACAGGTGGAAAGAGTAAAATGGATATTTTCCACCAACATATCACAGGTAGCCAGAATTAATTTATCTGGAGAAACATAATAAGCAGCACAATCATCTCCTATGCCCAATAAGATATTTTTAGGGTTAATGATAGTATCTTTGCTTATTCGATTAATTAATCCAAATTCACCGATCTCTGAAATTTTCATTATTATTTTCCTAATCTTTTTTTAATAGATTCTATTTTATTTTTTAATTTTCGGCAAGCTTCGGTTATATCAGGAGCGCTAACTACTGCAGAAATAACCGCTACCCCATCAGCTCCTGCCCTTAGTACTTCTTCTAAATTATTTTCATTAATACCGCCGATAGCTACAATAGGGATATTTACCGACTCTCTAATCTCTTTTAATCTGGCTATTCCTAATGCTTTGCCTGCATCAGGTTTGGTAGCCGTGGGATATATCGGGCCTATTCCTAAATAATCTGCTCCTCCCTCTACTGCCTTTAGGGCCTGCTCAACCGTTTCTACTGAAATCCCAATTATTTTTTCTTTACCTAATATTTTTCTGGCTGAACTGAAAGACATATCCTCTTGCCCTAAATGAACACCATCAGCATCTACTGCTTTTACTATTTCTACTCGGTCATTCACTATAAAAGGTACACCTTTTTTCTTGGTTAGTTTATGAATCTTCTGACAAACTTCAATAGCCTCTGAATACTCCATTTCTTTATCCCGAAACTGAAGAACTGTAACTCCTCCCTCTAAAACTGCTTCCGCTACTTCCAAATGAGACTTACCATGAGAAATTCTCTGATCGGTAATTATATAGAGGTCATAATTCATAAATATTCACCTTCAAACCCTTACAGATTATTTTCTCATTCAAATTGTATACTTCATCAAATAAATTTACTTTAAAACTTCCTGGACCCTGGGCTTTTACCGCTGCCCTTTCTCCGGCTAACCCAAAACAGACCAGAGCCCCGGTGGAAGCCATAACATAATCATTACATACTGCAGCAAACGTTGCGATCAAAGAGGTCACCATACAACCAGTGGCGGTGATAGTTCCCAGCATTGGGGAACCATTGTTTATCTCTATCACCGTCTTACCATCAGTAACTATATCCTGTTTACCAGTAATTATTACCACCTGATTATGTTTACGGGCTAGAGACCGAGCTACCTCAACAGCATTTTTCCCACTACCAACTGATTCCACCCCTTTTATACTCCCTTTAAGGCCCGCCAAAATAGAAACCTCCGCATGATTTCCTCTAACTATATCAATTTTAATCCTTTCCTGTAGACGAAGGGCACTCTCTGTGCGCAGATGGGTTGCCCCTGCTCCTACTGGGTCAAGTACAACTGGTTTTTTTAAATTATTTGCTTCTTCCCCAGCAGCAATCATTGAATCAATCTGTTCAGAGGTTAAGGTGCCAATATTTAATACTAATGCTCCGGCAACACGCACCATTTCTCTTACTTCTGCCTGGGCATGAGCCATCACCGGAAGGCCACCAATAGCCAAGATAATGTTAGCAGAATCATTCATCGCCACCATATTGGTAATATTATGGATTAAGGGTCTTTCCTGACGAATCCTCTCTATTATTTCAAATATTTTTCCCCCTAGATTTATTTTACTAATACCTGTTTTTATATTCATCAGCTATCTCCTTTTGATCTTTTTCATAATTACCAAGTATAAAGCACCTGCTACAATCATACTTGGTATTGATGAGCCTATCCACAAACTATATTTTATGCATTGTTGATATAATACTACACCAATTATCCAGGAGACAACTGCAATTATATTCACTCCTTGATAATACCAATATTTTCCTTTTTTATATATATCTTCCACAAAACATTTTCTCTTGCGAAGAATAAAATAATCAGCCAAAACAATTCCAAAGAGAGGACAGAACATAGCTCCAATGAAGAGCAAGAAGTTCTCATAATGCTCTATGGGAAATACCAATGCTACTAAAGTACCTAAAACTCCTCCTACAATAACTCCTCTCCTCTCACCTAACTGAGGGAAGATGTTTAAGGCAGAAACAGCGGTAGAATAAATATCTAAGAAAGTAGTGGTAAAAGTAGAAAATAATACTATTACCAGAGCGGCAACTCCCAAGCCTAAATTAAGAAGCATGGGAATAGGGTCAGCACTGCCAGTTGCCAGAGCAGCAGAAAGCCCTACAAAATACATCCAGGAACTGACCAAAAAATACCCCCACCAGGTACCCCAAAAGGCAGTGGAAGTATTTTTGGAAAATCTGGAATAATCTGCTACCAGAGGTAACCAGGAAATGGGCATAGCAATTACAATATCTAAGCCAATAGCAAAAGATAAATCGGAAGTTGAAGGTATACGAGCCAATTCCATAAAACTATGTTCCTTAAAAACTACATAAGTCATCACTACACACAATAAAAGCAAGGCAGATACTGATATTTTATGCAGCCACTTCCAGGTCTTATGCCCAAAGAAAGCCCAAAGAGTAGTAATGATTCCGACCAGGACTATCCATAATTTAAAATTAGAATAATTAAAAATCTTTTGGCTTATTACTTCCGCAGATTTTGCACAAATGATAAGCATTACTGCTGTCCAGCCGATTAATTGAACCACATTTAAAAAAGCCGGCAAATAAGAACCTCTGTTACCAAATGAGGGTCGTACAGAGACCATAGAAGGGATACCCTGTTCGCTGCCAATTATTCCTCCTAAAGCAAAAGGAGTATTCCCAATGACATGACCTAATAAAATTGCCAAAATTCCTGCTCCTAAACCAAGAGGGACAAGAATTCCTCCGGCTAAAATCTCAGCCAATGAAATAGCTGCTCCACTCCATAATAAAATAAAGTCTATCCCGGTAAGATTTCTCTCTTCTTTTTTAATAGGTTTTATTCCGTTCAAATTAATATCCCCCTTATTCTATTATTTTATTTTTTAATAAAAAATAAAAAACCGCAGGCCTGATCTTTTAATCAAAACTACGGTTTAATCAAAACGCTGTTGTTTCAATTCCCTCCGCTGGTATTACCCAGATCAGGTTTTAAGGGTCTGTTTATTAAAAACACTCTCAGCTCCAATAAGCTCCCCTATAGTATTATTTATTTTTTAAATTATTGATTCAGAGAACTATCCCTGAATCACTGTGTCTATCCTATAATAAATTCTATTTAATAACAGAAAGAAGACATATTCTTATTCAGAACATATAGCAATAGACCTTTTTCAACGGTAATAACAGCTTTTTCCTGCTCAATTATATTACTAATGCCCCTGGTCTTATATCTTAATAGGCTTCCTGATTCGAGTAAATATTTACATCCCGTTATAGTAACACCGGTAACCTTTTCATCTAAGGAAATCAAAGAAAGGCTTGCACCTATTTTTTGAAAAAACACTTTTTCTCTTTCAATTATCCCCATTTCCAGCCCTGGTTCCTTAATAAATGCGGTTATCCCATTTCTAAAAGCATATTCCAGGAGAAAGATATTGGCTAATTGCTGATCTAATCGCCCCCCTGCAAAGCCAATGATAATAATATTATCAAAACCTCTTTCCCGACAATATTGGAGTGCTAGTTCACCATCAGTTTTGTCCTTTTCAACAGGGTATTTTATAATCTTAACTCCCATTTTTTCGTAATGTTGATATTGCACCTCAGTGAGAGAATCAAAATCACCTATAATCACACCGGGCAAAAAACCTATGCTCTCCAACAATAAAGCTCCGCCATCAGCGGCAATAAAGAATATATCTTTCTCTCCAATTAGTTTTTTATATTCTTCCTTATTCCCTTTTAATTCTCCGTTTAAGGCAATAACCGCCTTATTCGTTGACATAAATTATCCTCTCATCTTTCGTTTTTGCCCTCAATAATTACCATATTCTTTATTAACGGTATTATGATTATATAACTTAGCAACAGCGATGGCAAAAGGTAACTGATATTATATATTGCTGAATATACCCATGGGCTTTGACCTTCCGGAGCATACTGAGCAAAAAATATAATCCCGGAAAGGAAGTGACTAATAAACCTTCCCAGCCCACCAGTAAAGACAGCTAATAATAACCAGCCATACGTTCTAACCTTTGCCTTTAAATTAATCTTGTTTGAGAATATTCCTGCTAATCCAACCAGCATATAAGGTAAAGGATAATCTAATACCAGTTGTACTGGATGGATAATGAAAGGACCAAGTGCTAATTGAACTAAACCATATACTACTCCAGCCATCATACCTGGGCCAGCTCCCCAGCGCAAAGCTATAATTAAAATCGGCAGCATTTCGAGGCTAACCGACCCCCCCTGAGCCATCCTCCATAAAGGAATAAAATTTAAAATAGCAGCCAATGCCACCGCCATACCAATCTCTGCCATAATCCTTACTTGATTTCTTTTCATTATAAATCTCCCTTTCTTTTAAAATAATTTATTCTAAGTAATTTTAATTTTAAAAAATAAAAAAACCGCAGACCTGATCTTTTAATCAAAACTGCGGTTTAATCAAAACACTGCTGTTTTAATTCCCTACGCTGGCATTACCCAGATCAGGTTCTAAGGGTCTGTTTACTAAAAACACTCTCAGCCTTAATAAGCTCCCCTATTGTATTATTCTATTTTTTAACCCATTTAAAATGGCTGGCCCCATTTTTTTACATCTATTAATTCTAAAATACTAAATTAGTATCTGCGGTATTCGCTTCTTGGTCTTGGTGGACGGGCTTCGTCAATCTTCAAAGGACGATCTTCGAAATCGGTATTATTTAAAGCATCTTTGGCTTTTTTAGCTTCTTCCGGAGAAGACATTTCTATAAATCCAAAGCCTTTTCCTTCGATGATGTTGACACTCTTAACTTCACCATAAGCGGAGAAAAGTTCTTTCAATTTATCATTATTTACAGAATACTTAAGATTTCCGACATATAATTTACTACCTTCCATTTTTCCTACCTCCTTTTCGTTATTATTTCTCTTTAGTCCAATAACGTTTCTTATAGGAGGTAGAAGCAAAATAGTGATTCCAACCTCTTTAACGATAACATTATTTAAACACAAGAGATCCCTCATAAACAATCTCTGTTTTCAGAGGATTATTGGATTGTTTTTAGCATCTCTTTTAAGTAAGAAGAACCAGCCATTTATATTATCTTTTCCTATTATATTTTACCTCTTTCAAAAATTTTGTCAAATTTTTTATTAAAATATTTATAAAAAATTAAAAAAGGGACGGTTCTATATTTAATTTTAACTACTTTCTTCTCAAGACTTCTACAACTGCCGGTAAAAAATCACAGACATCTTCCTTGACCACTACCTCAGCTAAATAGTCCAAATGGGTAGACATAAAATTAACAATGATTAATTTACCTCCTCTATCCAGACAATATTGGGGTAACATATTCACCGGGCTAACCTGGAGTGATGAACCGGCAGTCAGCATTAAATCTGCCCGCATAGATTCAAAGATAGCAGGATCTAAATTAGGAAGCATCTCCCCAAACAGGACTACATTTGGTTTAAACGCTCCGCCACATTCACAATAGGGAACTTTCTCTTCACTTGTTTCTATCTTTTTCAGTAATACCTCCGAAGAGATCATCTTTCCACATTTTCGGCAAACAGCTTCTCTTAAAGTTCCATGAACTTCAATAATTTCCCTCGAGCCTGCCCTCTGGTGAAGGTTATCGATATTTTGGGTGATGAGGCATTTAACATAACCCATCTCTTCCAACCGGGCAATAGCCTTGTGTGCAGGATTGGGATAAACTCGAGACAACATCTCAATACGAGGTCGATAAAAATGATAAAAACGCTGTGGGTTTTCCTTAAATGCTGTTATAGAGGTAACTTTAAAAGGGTCTACCTTCTCCCAGATGCCTTTACCCGGGGTCCTAAAATCTGCTATTCCCGACCCGGTGCTTACTCCCGCTCCGGTTAATACAACTGTATATTTAGATTCTTTAATTAACTCTGCTACCCGATTAACTTTTTCATTATCAATGATGTTCTCCATTTAAAATACCTTCAACTTTGAAGTTTTTCAACTTATTCTACCCTATTTTATAGCCTAAAGGAGCTTCTCGGTCAGGCTGAAGCAGAATAACTTCTCCATCCTCTTTCATTACTCCTAAAATTAAAATTTCTGATTTAAACCCGGCTATCCTTTTGGGAGGAAAATTAACTACCGCCACAATCTGTCGGTTAAGCAAATTTTCTTTAGAATATAATTTAGTAATCTGGGCAGAAGAGATCTTTATACCTAACTCTCCAAAATTAATCTTTACTTTATAGGAAGGATTCCTTGTCTTTTCTAAATCTTTTACTTCAATTATCTTTCCAACCCTGATATCTATTTTTTGAAAATCTTCAAATGTTGCCATAATTTTCTATTTCGTCCTTCTACCTTTTTTTATTCTTAAATATATTTCATTTTATCACAAATTAAATTAAATAAAAGATATAACCAAAAGAGAGAGCCAAAACACTAATAATGGTTAAATACAAAATTAATGTTTTACCACCAAAAGACTTTCTTAAGACTAAAAGAGTCCCCCAACTGGTAACTGGCCCTGCTATAAGTAACACCATACCGGCTCCAATATTCATGCCCTGGGAAATAAAAGCATGAACTAAAGGCACGCTGGCAGTAGAACAGATATACATTGCCAAGCCAAAGATTAGACTGAACAGATAACCAAGACCACCACCAAAATGGTTCCCCACAAATTCCCCCACTGGAGCAATTATGGACACTAATGCTGCCAATACTAATCCTAAAAATATTTCGGGCCCGATCTTTTTAACCATATCTATAAATGCATATTTAAAGACAGAACCTAATCTCTCTTTAATGTCTTTTATATAACTTTTAAAA
>Ga0180732_1002075_pt1 | contig 11201 bp, 9 predicted proteins | sample KR11_01MetaG_FD_148674 | JGI IMG/M metagenome (GOLD analysis project Ga0180732, IMG submission 148674) | Groundwater microbial communities from the Olkiluoto Island deep subsurface site, Finland - KR11_0.1 MetaG | ecosystem: Environmental > Aquatic > Deep subsurface > Groundwater | place...
CGAACCGATCCTTTCCTCCGCGGAGGCCATGCGGGCCTCGCTTGTCGGTGTGGCCGTCTCGCCCTCGCCGGGCGAGGGGTTTTACATCCCCACCGCCCATGACGACGGATCGCCCCAGCTTCCCGCCGGCGCGGTCATGACCGCTCTCGCCCCCTTCCTTGCCGATTCCGCGGTGGCAAAGCACGGCAACGATCTGAAGACCACCTCCATCGTCCTTTCTGAAAGCGGTGTTCCCATAAAGGGCATCGGCTGCGATACGATGGTCGCTTCCTATCTGCTCAATCCGGCGAGGCACAGCTTCGAACTGGCCGACACGGTCCTCGACCACCTTGGCCGGCAGGTATCCGCTGCGAAAGAGATCATTGGAAGCGGTGCGAAGACCGTACCGTTTTCAGTCATTACCGCGGCAAAGACTGCGGACTTTGCGTGCCGGCGCGCAGACGCCGTGATGGCCCTTGCAGCGGAGCTGTCGAAGAAGATCGCCGCGGCGGACCTCGACGACCTCCTGCGTGACGTGGAGATGCCTCTCGTAACGGTCCTGGCGGCTATGGAGCAAAAGGGGGTGCTCCTTGATCTGGCGCTCCTGAAAACGATGTCGTTGGAGATCGTGCAGCTCCTTGCCCTTTCGGAGGAGAAGATCTGTCGGCTCGCAGGGGAGAAATTCAACATCAACTCCCCCAAGCAGCTTCAGGTCATCCTCTTCGAAAAGTTGGGCCTGCCTCGGGGACGAAAGACCAAAGAAGGGTATTCAACCGACGTGGCTGCGATTTTCCCTGCGATCCCCTTCCTGATCTGGGCGGCGCCTGAGTCCGTCTTGGCGTGATCGGACTCGGATGCCTCCTCGCGGATATCGGCTGCCAGCCAATTCACTGCATCATACTTGACGCCTATTTGTTTGTCTGTCATACTAACGGTATTTAATTCCTCAGGCTTGACGGAAATTTTGGGTATCCAAAATTTCTTATCTTCCCAGACGAGCAGGGATGTATTTGGATAGAAAAGGGGGGAAATACACTCTAAGAACCATACAATTTCACAGGTTGCCTCATAAATGCTACCGAAGAGGGAGAGATTTGAGGGTCGCTTGATAGTCATGGCAAAAAAATGAGTTGTCATTTATACTATAGCGGTCGTTGTAATTGCGCTTTCGACACACCTATCCTTCGTATGAAAATGGAGAGGGCATCCATAGACAAGCTATTGATGCTCTTTATTTAAACACGGTTTATATTTTAACCATTTAAAAAGGAGGAATCGCTATGAAGGTGAAATCAAAATTCGGATTAAAACTGTTACTTATTGGATTCATCATTACCGCTTTATGCTTCCTGTGGGCCGGCCCATCCATCGCCGCCGGCATCGAAAACAAGCTGGTCATTGTCACCTCGTATCCAAAAGATCTGACCGGTCCTTTTAAGAAGGCCTTTGAAGCGAAATATCCGGGTACCACCGTTGAAATTCTGCAAAAAGGGACTTCCGCTGCGGTGAAATATATTCAGGAAACCGCAAAGGGAAATACGTCCGACGTAGCCTGGGCCTCCGCTCCGGACGCTTTCGAAGTATTAAAAGGCAATAAGTTGCTGGTTAAATACACGCCCAAAGCAAAAGGGATCCCGGAAAAGGTCGGTTCATATCCGATTAACGATCCCGATGGCTACTATATCGGTTTCGCCGCTTCCGGCTATGGCATCATGTGGAACACGCGCTACCTGACGGCCAAGAAAATTCCGGTCCCAAAGGAGTGGGACGACCTCAAGAAATCGGTCTACCACGGTCATGTCGGGATGTCTGCACCCTCGCGCTCGGGGACGACTCATTTGACAGTAGAGACCGTCCTTCAAGGCGAGGGATGGGATAAAGGCTGGGCGACATGGAAGGAGATTGCCGGTAATTTTAAAATGGTCACCGAGCGCAGTTTCGGCGTCCCTGAGGGCGTCAACAGCGGCGACTTCGGCATCGGCATCGTCATCGACTTTTTTGGTTTCTCGTCCCAGGCGACAGGATTTCCCGTGGACTTCGTCTATCCTACAGTGACAACCCTGGTGCCGGCCAACATCGGTATTATTAAGAACCCTCCGCATCCGAAGGCGGCCGCTGCTTTCATCGAGTACCTGCTGTCGGTGGAAGGGCAGGAACTGTTGCTGGACCCGGCGATTCGGCGCCTGCCCGTCAATCCTGAAACATATGCAAAGGCGCCCAAAGACTTCCCAAACCCCTTCAAGGACAAATCGATCGGTGCCGCCGTCAAGTTTGATGTGAATCTCTCCAAGGGCCGGTATAATATTGTAAACGCACTGTTTGACGTCATGGTTACCTACCGACGGGAAGATCTGGCAGCGGCAAGCCGGGCGATCCAAAAAGCCGAAGCAGCCCTTGCCGGCAAGTCCAATGCCGATGCCGAAAATTTGATCCGGGAAGCACATAAGCTTATAGCGGCAATGCCCATTTCCGAGTCCGAGGCTGTTGATGCAAAGTTCTCGGGCGTTTTCACTTCGGGGGCCTTCAAGGCGCGTAAAAAGGCAAGTGTCAAGGTCCCGCCGCGACAGGCCGAGATCGAGGAAAAATGGGACACTTTTACCAAAAACAACTATGCAGAAGCCAGAGCCAAAGCCGAAAAAGCGCTAAAGATACTCAAGTAGGAATGTTTGCACAACATGTTGCCGGTTCCGCCGAAACCGGCAACATGTTTTTTTGCGACCGCAGGGCAGACAAGGCAGATTGACTGGTGGGAGGGTTCCATGGCAAGTTCTGAGTTCAGAAAAAATCCGGCGCTATCGATCGTTATGCTGCTCATTGCCTTGTTTCTATTTATTTTTCTGGTTATACCCGTGGTGCAGGTTATTTTTGTCGCCTTCCAGGATGCAACCACCGGCCAATTCACCCTTGCCAACTTCAAAGACTTTTTCAGCACCGCCCTGTTTCGTGAATCCTTCTGGAACTCTCTGTATGTCGGCGTTATGGCGGTTCTGATCTCGTCGGCGTTCGCCATGCCACTGGCGTATTTTACATCACGCTTTGAGTTTAAGGGCGCCGTCATTGTTCAAAGCCTTGGAGTCCTCCCGCTCATCATGCCGCCCTTTGTCGGCGCCGTGGCCATGATGATGCTTTTCGGACGGAACGGCAGCGTTAATCTCCTGCTCGAACAATGGTTCGGTATCAATATCCCCTTCATGGAAGGACTCAACGGCGTTATTTTCGTTGAAAGCCTGCATTATTTTCCGTTTATTCTGATTAACCTTTCCGCTGCCCTTCAGAACATCGATAAGTCCATGGAAGAGTCGGCCCAAAATCTGGGGTGTTCAGGATCCCGGCTGTTTCGGCGAATCGTTTTGCCCCTGGCGATGCCGGGTTACGTGGCCGGCGTCTCACTTGTGTTTCTGAAAGTCTTTGACGATCTGGGCACACCGCTTTTACTGAATGTAAACAATATGCTGGCGCCCCAGGCTTATTTACGAATCGCATCCATCGGCATCAAAGACCCCATGGGTTATGTAATATCCGTTTTTCTCGTGGTGATCGCATTAGGATCAATGTGGCTGGCCATGTTGGCGTTAAAGGGAAAGGACTATGCCACCGTTCAGAAAGGCGGCGGCGGTCTGGCCAAACGCCGTATGCGGCCGTGGGAAAAGATCATGGCCTGGTTCGTCATCATTTTGATTATGGTACTGGTGCTGGCGCCCCATTTCGGCCTGACGCTGCTTTCGTTCGGCACCATCTGGTCATACAGCATTCTGCCGGATGCCTTCACCCTTGATCACTTTGTCGCCATCTTCGCCGAAACGCCTGAATATATGACCAACACTTTTTTATACTCATTCCTTGCCGGTATAATTGATGTGGTTATAGGTACCGCTATCGCTTATATTGTGCTTCGCACCCGGTTGATGGGACGGAAAATACTGGATTACGTCGCCATGTCGGCGGTGGCCATTCCCGGACTTGTGATCGGCATCGGGTACCTGCGCACGTTCTTTGCCTTTCGCGTGCCATGGCTGGAAGACCAGCCGCTGGCCACCTGGTGGGTAATCATCGTCATTGCCCTGTCCATACGCCGGCTGCCGTATGCCCTGCGCGCCTGCACCGCGGCACTGCAGCAGGTTAGCGTTTCTTTGGAGGAGTCAGCTGAGAATCTGGGAGCAGGTAAATTTTCGACCATCCGCAGGATTGTGGTGCCGTTGATGGCCGGTGGGATTCTGGCGGGTTTCGTGACAAGTTTTGCCACTGCCGCGGTAGAGCTGGGCATGACCCTGATGCTGGTGTCCACAAACGCCGACGGCCCGCTTTCATATGGCATCTACGTGTATATGCAGAGTGCCGCGGGCCGCGGTACAGGGGCAGCTTTAGGTATCGCGGCCGTAGTGGTGGTGGGGCTGAGTACCCTGATTTCGCATGTTGTGATTGATCGGCATCAGAAAAGATACGGTATGAGGCAAACAAATTAAGACTGGCGTATTGGCCACGGGAGCAAAACATGACCAGCACCGCACACAAAGACGAAAAGGGGACGGACTCGGGAGTCACGCTGGAAGGGATCAACCTTTCTTTTGGTAAAACCCACGTACTCAAAGGGATCGACCTGAAAATCGACTCGGGTGAATTCTTTGCCTTTTTGGGACCTTCCGGTTGCGGCAAAACCACCATGATTCGTCTGATTGCCGGTTTCGAATCGGCCCAGGCCGGACAGGTGTTTATCGGGAATCAGGAGGTGTCTCATCTGCCCCCCTGGGAGCGCAATGTCGGCATGGTATTCCAGAGTTACGCACTTTGGCCGCATATGACGGTCAGAAAGAACGTGGCCTTCGGGTTGGAAGAAAGGCGCCTGCCCCGCAATGAAATCAACGAGCGCGTCGATGCGGCGCTGGATCTGGTCGGCCTGTCCGAGCTTGCCGATCGCCGCCCCTCACAACTTTCGGGCGGCCAGCAGCAGCGCGTGGCCCTTGCCCGGACCATCATCATTGAACCCCAGTTGCTCCTGCTCGACGAGCCGCTCTCAAACCTGGATGCCAAGCTTCGGGTTCAAATGCGCCGTGAGCTGCGACAATTGCAGCGCAAGCTGTCGCTGACCACTATCTTCGTCACCCATGACCAGGAGGAGGCCAACACCACTGCTGACCGGATTGCCGTCATCGATGATGGAATTATCCAGCAAGTGGGCTCCCCCATGGACCTTTACGATAGGCCGGCAAACCTCTTCGTTGCCGGCTTTCTGGGCGTGGCCAACGTCGTCGAAGGGATAGTGACGCTACAGGAAGGCAAGGCTCTGTTCCGTTCATCCGACGGCGCCGTGGTTGTTCCCATCGGGGAATCATCCGCAGCCGCATCCCACATCGTCTTTCGGCCTCAAAACATGACCATCCAATCATCAGACGTTGAATCGCTTCCGGGTATGTTGCGTCTGGTCGGCAGGGTAGATCACCGGGAGTTTTTGGGAAGCGTGATTCGCTACCGTGTCGCCGTCGGCAAACACTTCCTGCTTGTGGACGCGTCCTATCAACGCGGCGAGGCTCCGATAGCCGAGGGAACCCCGGTGACCCTCTCCCTTAACAGAGAACAGATCATCGCGCTGGATCAATAAGATAAAGATTAAAGTTCTGTTAAAAGAGGTCTGCTTTCATGTGGAGGCTCACCGGAGTTATATTTCTTGGATGGGGTCTTGGCAGCATGCATGTAGATACTGAGATGAAGACGTACTACGCGGCGCGTGCCCCGTATTACGACGCCGTTTACGAAAAACCGGAGCGTCGGGCGGACATTGCATTCTTAAGTGCGCATCTGCCGAGCAGGCTAAGTGGTTTGGATGTGCTTGAAGTTGCTTGTGGAACGGGCTACTGGACGCAGCACATCGCTCCGGCTGCACAGCGGTATGTCGCCACTGACGCTGTGCTTGAACCGATGGAGTTCGCGAAGCTTCGTCCAGGTGTGAACGACGTGCAGTTTGTACAGGCAGATGCGTATGATCTGCCAAAGCATCTGGAGCCCTTCACCGCCGCCTTCGCAGGCTTTTGGTTCTCACATATTCCAATCGAGCAACGCGCTCGGTTCATAGCCGGGCTTCATGGTTTGCTTTTACCGGGCGCACGCGTGATCTTCATTGACAACTCAGAGGTTCAGTGTCGCGAGCTTCCTGTCGTGGAATGTGATGAGCACGGCAATACATACCAAAGCCGCCCGTTGCGAGATGGGAGCTGTCACAGGGTGCTGAAGAACTTTCCTTCAGAGCGAGAGCTCCACGTGCTGGTTTCGGCCCTCGGCGCCCGTGCGGTCCAGTTCAAGACACTAGATAACTTCTGGGTGTTTGAGTATCAGGTCAACGCTGTTCCCTAACAAATAAGGATTAATACGATGCTTCAGCGTCGTTTCAATCCGGGGTTCAAGCAGCCCTGGATTAAGGGTAATGCTTAGGGAGGAAGGTTTTTCAGGTTGGTTGGAGAAAAGATCATTGAACCATCCTGAGAAGAGGTTCCCGACGTTTTTTATGACCGCGGCCAGAAGGTGTTCAAGATATTTTGCCCTGGAAAATGGTCCTTCTACCCTTTTTCATGCTCCGCTCTGTGCCTAAAATTGTGCCCGTCACGAACAAAACGGGGCCAATTCAACCCAACTCCATCCAACATTCGGCAAAAGGATAATTGCGACAAGCTGACGTATTTCCTTGATTTTAATGGATGTTACGGGGTGTCCGAATTTTGCTGTTGTGCCCTTCAAATCCGGTGTGGGGGGCTAGTACCCTCCCAGGTGGGTTCGATTCCCATGCACTTCCGCCATTTTATTCACAAATTTCGATATTCATCGAATATATTTCTTTAACCAGTCTTTAACCTTCTTTAACCTTCCGATTTTTACGCCCTTCACTGGATTTGAAGTATATGCAGTTTAAAATCATGTCATTCTTCCTGTAAGTGTAAGGACGGGAATTTTTGTTGATTTAGTAGATTTCAAATGAAAATCATGATAATCAAACCTGAGAATATGACGATTGGTTGAACAAATTCGACAAAATCTTTTCATCAGCCAGAGAGGAGGATTCAATGAATTACAAATTGATTTTCGTTCTAATCCTTGCTGGTCTTGCCGTTCTCTTCATAATCCAAAACGTTGCTGTTGTGGAGATCCAATTTCTATTCTGGTCAATCCAAATGTCCCGATCCCTCCTTATTTTCTTCCTGTTGGCCATCGGGATCATAATTGGATGGTTCCTGCACAGTTATTTTAAGCACCGTAAAGATGAATCTAATCATGGTGTCTAACAACGGGCTGCATTCGGACAAGACCAGAGAGAACGCCAGCTCTCTGATGGTTGGTGTCGGGCTGCGTCGAGCAACGATCATAAACAATCGGATAGGAGGTGAAATGACATGCATTTCAGTATAATTGCACAGCCTGTGGCTGCTCTAACTGCGGGAATCTTGATTCTCCTAGTCCCGAGACTATTGAGTTATATTGTTGCCATCTATCTCATTATATTTGGCATCCTCGGATTGGTCCGCTGATATGCAGGCGAATTTTTATGACCATGACCGTTATGCTGTGCTTCGACTGAACGAGGTTCAACTTTTTTAAAGTAACGACCATTGTCAGATGGGTGTACGTTTCCATAATTGCCGTGCTATAATAATGGTCTATCTATGGTTCATCTGAGTGTTGCGAACAGGCGATCTAACCGCTTGCATGCATGCATTAATCCGGATGTTGAATGCCTTGAAAAAAGTATGACCTGTTCTGTGATCAACTATGCAAGTTCACTTTGTAAGATTCTTAATAATCACAAACTCCAATAGGAGGGAGGCATAAGATGCTAAATACCGCTGGCACTCAAAGAAGGAAAATTGGCAGGATTTTCCTTAAGATACCCATGACCTGCGAAACAATCAACGCAATTGATAACAGCTATCGCACTAAGAATGTGATTTCTAGAGACATAAACACTGAAGGGATTCTTTTCAGGTCAGATGAAATATTTCCCCTGAATAGCCAGATGAATATAACATTTAAGTTGCCGGTGAAAAAAAATATCATCAGTACACCTATAAAGATTATCAGAGTAGAAGTAGACGAGGAGGGTAATAACTTCTATATAGGTGCAGTTTTTACTCAATTAGACGAAAATGATAGGATAGATATTAGTCAGTTGCTCGAACGTATAGATATTAACAAGATATTGGAAGTAGCAATAAAAAATAAGGCTTCCGACCTGCATTTAACTGCGGGAAGCCCACCAATCATCCGTGTATTTGGAGAACTGGAGGTTCTTAACCTACCTGCGCTGGATGCTTCAGATATTACCCTGATGATTTATAGTTTGATGGGCAAACAACGTATTAAAGAGTTTGAACTTACAAAGGACGTGGATTTTGGTATACAGTACGATTTAGAAAACCGCTTTAGAGTGAATGTACATCAGCAGCGAGGTTTTTTAGAAGCTACATTACGTTGGATAAAAGCTAACATTTTGTCTCTGGAGGATCTGAAATTGCCGGAGGTAGTGAAGGATTTTACAAGAATAAAAGATGGCTTAGTTCTCATCACTGGACCGGCCGGGTCAGGTAAGACCACTACAATGGCGGCAATGGTAGAGTTGATAAACCAGGAGAAAAAGGCAGTAATTATCATTCTCGAAAGGGCGATAGAGTATCTTCATTCTAATGTTAAGAGCATTATCAAACAAAGAGAAGTAGGGGTAGATACTAATTCTTTTGCTGCTGCCATAAAAAGCTGTTTCAGACAGGATCCCAACGTTATAGTAGTAGGGGAGTTAGGTGATGTTGAGACTATTAAAACGGTATTGTATGCCTCTGCAGCTGGCTATATGGTTATTGCCTCTTGTCCTGCTCCGAACATAATCCAAGCCATTGACATGCTTGCTAATGCCTTCCCGGCTGAAAATAGAAAACAGGTTCTATCTCAAATGGCAACTTGCCTTAAAGGAGCGATATGTCAAACCCTTTTACCTCTTAAAGACAAAAAGGGCAGGATTTTAGCAACAGAAGTCTTGGTTGCCAACGAGGCAGTAAGAACGGTTATCCGCAATGACGAGCTTGTCCAGATATCGGAGATCATACAAACAGGAGCGACCTATAAAATGCACAGTATGACCCATTCAATGCATAATCTATATCAACAAGGCCTTACTGATGTTTACACACCATAATATTTTGGTAACTTGATGACTTCCTGATCCTCGATGGAGCTGATGATCCGCATAGCGCCTTGACATTTCGGACAGATGAGGGGATCGACCTCGTAGATTTTCCGGATCAGCCTGGCCCAGCTTTTCCTGCACGCTTTCGGAGAAATGTCGGATTCGATGAGGTAGGGAATGACCTCTTGCATGAAGACCTTCAGGGATTCCCAGGCGCAACGACTCAGGTCATGGAGAAGACGGCGATCATAGAGAAAATAACGACGCAGGATCTTCGGGATGCTCAAGACGAAATGCCGGTGGGGAACCTTTTTGAGAACATTGGCACATAACCACTCTCCAAACTCCACCACCCGCTTCTGGTGACAGGAGGGGCAAAAATGCCGGCGCTTACAGGAGAAGGCCAGAAGATATTCATGGTTGCAGTCCCCACATTTCACCCGGGCAAAGCCGTTGCGCAGGTTGCCGCAGTCCAGATACCGGTAGATGACTTTCCGGAGGTAGGGCCGGAAGAATCCATAGGTCCGCTCAAACCTCTCTTCGTACCCCTGTATGAAGGATTCAAGATGATCCTCGACGCAACGGTAATAATCGGTAGCCTGCGGATATCGGGGCCGATAAACGGCGGCTGGGGCGGCCATGATTCCTCACCTCCGAGGAAAACAGGCCGTCCATTATAGAACGATCGTTCTATTTGTCAAGGTGAATATTATCGAATATTATCGATTTTGAATGTACTTCTGGCATTATTCAAATAAATCATGTATCATCAGCAACATAAGCGATGTATGGGGGTTGGCAATGAATTATAATATCGAATGCGAACGTGAAGAAGATGGCCGTTGGATCGCAGAAGTGCCGCAATTGCCGGGGGTTCTTGCGTATGGAGCAACAGCCGATGAAGCCATGATAAAAGCTGAGGCTCTTGCGCTACGCGTACTTGCGGAATAAAAAATGACGGAAGAGAAGAAGCGTCCCAAGCTGGTCCTTGTCGACGGGAGCAACTACCTGTTTCGTGCCTTTTATGCGATCCGGGAGCTCACCAATTCCAAAGGCTTTCCCACGAATGCCATCTATGGTTTCACGATGATGCTGATGAAGCTCTTGCGTGATCAGAAGCCCGATTACATCGCTATAGCCTTCGATGTCAAAGGCCCCACGTTCCGGCACGAGGCTTTTGCAGACTATAAAGCCACGCGCCGGGCCACACCCGACACCCTCATCCCCCAGATACCTTATGTCAAGGAAATTGTCCGAGGGTTCGTCATCCCCGTTCTGGAACAACAGGGGTTGGAGGCCGACGACATCATCGGTACGATTGCCCGCAGACAGGCGGGGGAGGGGATGGAAGTCGTCGTCGTCTCCGGCGACAAGGATCTGATGCAGCTCGTCTCCCCCGATATCACCATGGTCGATACGATGAAGGATAAAACCTACGATATCGCCGCCGTGAAGGAACGCTTCGGCGTCGCACCGGAGAAGGTCGTTGATCTCCTCGGTCTGATGGGGGATGCCTCCGACAACATCCCAGGCGTTCCGGGGATCGGGCCGAAAGGGGCGCTCCGTCTGATCGAGCAGTTCGGCGGCGTTGAGGAGATTTTGGCCCACCCGGAGAAGATCCACAATCTGAAGACCCGCGAGGCGATTCTTGCAAACGCCGACCAGGCGAAGCTCAGTCGGGAGCTGGCTCAGATCCGGACGGATGCCTCAATCACGTTTGATCTGGAGGCCTGCCGCCGGCGCGAACCCGATCGGGAACTCCTCATCTCGCTCTTCAGGGAGTTCGAATTTTCATCGCTCCTCCAGGAACTCAAGACCCGCGGTGCGGAAGCCGCCGGGGACTACCGGATTGTCCGGACGCCGGAGGAGATCGAAGCGCTCGTTATCCGGCTGGGTCAGGTCGCAGAATTCTCCATTGAGCCGGTCCTTTCCTCTTCGGAGGCCATGCGGGCCTCGCTTGTCGGTGTGGCCGTCTCGCCCTCGCCGGGCGAGGGGTTTTACATCCCCACCGCCCATGACGACGGATCGCCCCAGCTTCCCGCCGGCGCGGTCATGACCGCTC
>Ga0180732_1002076_pt1 | contig 11198 bp, 14 predicted proteins | sample KR11_01MetaG_FD_148674 | JGI IMG/M metagenome (GOLD analysis project Ga0180732, IMG submission 148674) | Groundwater microbial communities from the Olkiluoto Island deep subsurface site, Finland - KR11_0.1 MetaG | ecosystem: Environmental > Aquatic > Deep subsurface > Groundwater | place...
CCTTGGCGCCCCATATAACACGCTTTGTGTTGGGTACTTTATCCATTATCTGCTCGCCTGCGATCGCAACTTCATCAAGGGTCATATCCTCGCCGCCCACGATGTGGATGAGGACGCCGTATGCGTTGGATATATCAGTGATATCAAGCAGCGGAGTGGACAGCGCCTGTGATACAGCCTTTTCCACGCGATTCTCGCCATCGCCCTCGCCGATACCTATTGAAGCGATACCGCCTCGTTCCATCACTGCACGAAGGTCAGCATAGTCAAGATTAACAAGACTGGGCTGCGTGATTGTATCTGTCAGGTTTTTAACGAATGAACCCACAAGTGCGTTCGCAACTGCAAGCGCATCCTTGAGCGGGAGATTTCCTGCCACTTCCCTGAGCTTGGAGTTGTCGATCACAACTATTGAATCGCACACCTCTGCAAGGGATTTTATGGCTTCCCGGGCTTTTTCCCGCCTGGTCATCTCAATAGTGAACGGTATGGTCACGCATGCAATGGTGAGTGCTCCGAGCTCCCTTCCAACGCCTGCGACTACGGGTATAGCGCCTGTGCCTGACCCGCCCCCGAGACCCGCCACAAGGAATAGAAGATTTGTGCCCTCCAGTTCCTGCTTGATCTCTGCAAGGTTCTCGCGCGCCGCTTCTGCACCGCGTTCAGGGTATCCTCCGCATCCGTGCCCCCTGCACAGCTTTTCACCCAGCAGCATTATCTTATCTGCCCGGGTCATCTCGCTAAGATGAGTGGCATCGGTATTGGCAGCCACGATTTTACCACCTGTAAGTTTCTTATCAGCAATCCATGTTGCTATGTTGCATCCCGCACCGCCAAGACCAAAAACGGTCACGGACGGGCGTGCAGTTTTAGCTTTTTGAAGTAGTTCTTCTCTAGACATAATCAGCCTCCTGTATTATTGTCGTGCTGTTACTATTTAAACCCTTTTTCTTCTTCAAAACTTACGCTTAAACCATCATTTGCTGCGATGACCCTGACACCGGTTCTTTCAGAGATCAGCTTTGCCTGGTGGTCAGGGGATGCTTTGAGTACCTGCAAGCCGAAATGAGTAAGTATTGCCATTTTCGGCTTTATAGACCTTATCAGGTTTTCAGCTTCCCTGATATTCAGGTGCCTTATCCTTTTATCCGTGGTCATTCTAACCACATTGATTATGAGGATATCTACTCCCTTATAAGCCTGCGCAAGTTCAGGGAAATATTCAGTATCCGGGAGGTAACCAAGTCGCATGGAATTGAATTCATATATTGCCCCGTAGGTTTCAACCGGATGCATGGTTCTTATGGGGAATAATATGTTAATATCGCGAATACTTATTTTCAGACCCTTTTTTATTTCTATTATTTCAGTGAATGGTCTGGGATAATGAAGGACTACCGGGTCATCATTCAGGCAGTCTCCGGGGACTATCACGCGCCCCCGCGGCTGGAAACCACCGCCAGTCATTGCTTCTATCATTACATTGATGTCATTGGAGTGGTCAATATGCCTGTGTGACAGGACTATTGCATCAAGTGAGGAGGGTTTGAGCGCGTGCTTATGCGCCATCACAAGACTTCCAGGTCCCGGGTCCTGCAATATATTTACGCCGTCGAGGGTGAGCCAGAAACCGCCACTGTGGCGCATCTGGTTAAGCACCACCATCCTTCCTCCTCCTGTACCGAGAAAAATAACACCTGACATTAATTATTAATATGTTTTACTTATACAAAAAATATTTGTTCATATATCTGCCTGGTGTGCACTTCGCATGGGGGGCATGGGCGCGTGGAATGGGGGCGGGGATTTGCGATCGTTGAGTGCTTTGCGGGTTTAGTCAATTAGTGGCACCGCAAAGGACGCATAGATTTAAAAGACGCGCCATATTATTTTAGGGACGGCGCGGGGGTGGAGAAAAAGGAGGCAAGGCGAAGTTGCTGGATTATAGTCTCTGTTTTGTGATTCCTTATGACAGTTAATGCAATAATTCGGTAAATTCTTCCACGGTCAAACCCGCTTGTTTGATAATAGTCCTCAATGTTCCCCGTGCGATCTCTTTATGGTTCGGAATAGTTAGAGCCTGTCTTTCGGGATGTCGCAAATGGATGTGACTGCCTGTCTGACCGCGTATGTAGTATCCTATCTTAGCCAGAACTTTTATTGCCTCTTTCCCAGAAACAACAGGTAATTTGCTCATACTGCGACAGAAACCATAGTTTCTTTTATCCCGGCTGGTGGAGTTATAGGAATACCATCTTCTGCCAACATTGAAATGTGCAACTCAATAGCTTCTTTAATGTTTTCGATGGCTTCTTTCTCGGTTTTACCCTGGGATATGCACCCTGGCAGGGCTGGAACTGTTACTATGTACCAACCGTCTTCGTCTTTTTCCAAACGCACTTTAAACTTCATAAAAATGCCTCAATGGGTATCATTAATTAATATACATTAATGGGATAAAGTATTTGTGGTAAAAGTCAGGTGAAATATCAAATGCAAAAATAATTCATTCTGTCTGGCGCCCCGCGCCGCCATGGATGCGCTGCGCATGGGGGCATGTGCGCGTGGAATTGGGGCGGAGATTTGCGTTGTCTGCACGCTTTGTGGTTTTAGCTGGGAAGGGCATCGCGGAGGACGTGAATATTTTTCTTAGAAACTTTTATCTATTCGTACGAAAATCATACGTATGAGCTGAAATGCTAATACAAAGAATAGTTATGTCACCCGAAGTTGCTGAAAAAATCAAATGTAAACATGGTCTTGACCCGATCGTGGCAAGAAATGTTTTGGAAGGGATCAATTACATTGAAAAAGTAGGGGGAGGCAGTTATATGGCAATCGGGTTGTGCTCTGCCGGATACGTGACATTATTTTTTGAATATGAAGCTGGAACGGCTGAAGTAAAAACCGCATACAATTCATCAAACTGGCAGATTGATCTTTACAGAAGAAAGAGAGGATAATTATGAAGGCTAAAAAGAAAGAAATTGATTATGAAAATATCCTGCCTGAGGACTTGACAGGTGAAGAGGGAATTTTCGAAGTTAAACTGGACTCAAAAGCCACGGCATATTGCACGGACTGCCGCATAAAAATGGAACCCGCAAAGCTCGATGTAAAGAGAGGCGATATTATGGTCATGAACGTGAATGCCTACAAATGCCCGAAGTGTGGAAAAGAGCTGCTTGACATTGAAACTGCATCACGAATAGAGCGGGAGTTTGCGCTAAGGAATTCGGAAGAGATAAAGGGCTATGAAGTCAAAATATCATCGGACGGGAGGAACTACCTGATACGGTTCCCGAAAGAGCTATCCAAAATGCTTGCCACTAAAAAATTCGCAAAAATACTCCCTGTGGATGCAGATGAGTTTGTTGTGAAGGTCGTTTGAAATATGCAAAAATAATTCAGGTTGTCCGGCGCCGCGCCGCGGGTGATGCGCTGCGTATGGGGGGAATGGGCGCGCGGAATGGGGGCGCAGATTTGAGTTATTTGAGAGCTTTGCGGTTTTAGATGGTCATGGCACTGCGAAGGACATAATGATTTGATATACCATGCTATTAGATACTATGTCACGTGTTAATTTAGGGAAAGAATGAGTTCAATTTAAATAAAAGTAAAACTAACTAATTTAGCATAAAGTGATGACATGCAGAAGCAAAAGTTCAAGGAAGAAATGGACACGCGGGAAATAATTGAAAAAAGATTCGAGATACTGGCTTGCTCCAGATTGCGGGATAAAGACCGGATCAAACAGGCGGTTTCGGTTCAGGATAGATTAAGAAGTAGATCCAAAGCATGGTCCGGGACTGAAGAGATCAGAAAATGGCGAAACCAGAGAAAGTGAATGGTGTATTCGTTCTGGATGCATCTGTTGTGATCAAGTGGTTTTCAGAAGAAGAATACACAGACAGAGCTTTGAAGTTAAGGGATGATTTTTCTAAAGGGGATATTGAGCTTGTTGTTCCAGACCTGATACTTTATGAAGTCTCAAACGCCCTTCGCTATAATCCGGATTTTGATGAAACAGACGTTGCCGATGCCGTTGGAACATTATTTGATATTGGGATAAGCATTATAGTTCCGAACAGAGAGGTCATAAATTCAGCATTGAATCTTGCCTATGAGCACAAGATCACGGTTTATGACGCTTACTACGTTGCACTGGCAAAGGAGATCAATTTCAAGCTGATTACTGCTGACAGGAAACTCTATCTAAAAATTAAAGACTTGAAGTTTGCAAAATATATCGATGAAATTTGAGCTTCGATAACCTGAATTTTGCGACGGCGACTGGAGGGGATGCTAATCTCATATATTCGACCCGTCCCAGCCAAGAGATTGTGATTCGGCGAGCGGGGGTTTGCCGCACTTCTATACAAAAATAATTCATACTGTCCTGCGCCGCGCCGCCTGTGGATGCGCTGCGAATGGGGGGCATGGGCGCGTGGAATGGGGGCGCAGATTTGCGTTGTTTATGCGCTTTACGGTTTTAGCTGGGCATGGGCACCGCGAAGGACGAAAAGGGCGCGAAGATGTAGGAGATGTGCCATTTTCATTTTAGGGGCGGCGCGCGGACGGCTCATTAGCCAAGAAATAGGTTTATGAATTGGCAGGTAATAAAGACTGTTATGCAAGCCCAGAGAGTATTGGCACGGATGAAAAAACTTGAAAAGGAGATGCAAGAGCTGAGACGAGGTCTTTACTCCCATTTAGAAGTTTCTGCATCTAAACCAAAAAAAGCGATGCATATAGCTGCAACTGAATTCTTAGAACTTAAGAACATTAAGGATAAAATTGAAGCAGGTTCCGTCGAACTGATTCGAAAAGAGAGAAAGCATGCCAGGGGTTATTAATACCAGAGTAACTCTCGATTCTAACGTGCTTATTTCTGCCGTTAAAGAAAATGAAGAATACAGCAAAGTATGTGGTGATATATTGAATCATGTGGGCACTTCATTCGTTTTATACCAGCCGACTCTGAGTATTACGGAACTTTACAATGCTATTGGTAAAACCAAAGGCGAACAGACGGCAAAGAAAGCTTTGAAGAAATTTTATAAAATGGTCTATCATCTCGAAGACTACGGTTCCCGTGCCCATTGCGAAAGGGTGGGAAAAACCGCTTTGAAATATAGAGTATATTCAGCCGATGCTTTTTATTTGCAGACTTCTCTTGATTTTAAGACCGTACTTATATCTCTTGATGAAGAGGATTTTATAGACAGAATTAAAGTGAAAGATGCTGATTATACTGTTTTTCATGCACGTGATGCTCTATCTGAGTTATTGAAGCAATAAATTTGGTTATTTGGACAACGTCGGGGGGCGGGCGGGTTTGCGGCACCTCCATGCAAAAATAATTCAGGCTGTCCTGCGCCGCCTGGGGATGCGCTGCGCATGGGGGGCATGGGCGCGTGGAATGGGGGGGCGGGTTTGCGTTATTTGAGAGCTTTGCGGTTTTAGATGGGAGGGGCACCGCTAAGGACATAAAGCTTTGAGAGATGCAGCAGTATCATTTTGGGGATGGCGCCGTGGCAAGCTTCCGTCTCCGGGGTATAATTACCTCCAAACCTTTTCTCCGTTACGGGATTATAAACGATAAGTTTTAACTCATCACAAATCTAAAGAGTATATACAATGTCTTCAATAGAATCTGTATCATCAGTAACCGCCGAACTCAGTCATGCGATCGGTTTACCTGAGGATGTCTTAATTCACAGAGGCTTGATATCATTTATTGAAAAGGAGATCCGTCTTGCAGAGGCAGATATCGCGGACTTCAGGGATAGATACAATGTTGCCTTGAAAGAAGAATTACACGAGGCGATAAAATCCAAAAAGATACCAAGTCATCCGGCGTGGGAAGATTATATTGTATGGAAGAACAAGGAGAAGTACATCTCTGACTTAAAGGCACGTCTTGGTAGGGTACAGTAGATGCTTTTGACCTATCAGGAACTTGAAAGGATAGCCAGGATAGAGTTTTCAAATATCGTTAAAGAGATTAAGTTTATCGGAGGCAGGTCTGCGCAACCCAATAAGCTGAGAGTGTATTTTATTGATAAAAGTTTCCTCGATGTCTGGTTGAGCGACGAGAATGATTATTCTTACCACTGGGAGCAGAGAGCCCAACGTGGTTTAATCCATCGCTGGGATAATGCGCCGGATCATCCAGAAATCGAATCTTTCCCTCATCACTTTCATAATGGGGAAGAGAGTAAGGTTGTGAAGAGCAATCTATATACTGATAGCAAAAGGGCTTTCAGAGAAGTTCTTGGGTTTATTGTGAATAAATTAAAGGAGCTTCGTACAGATTAAGGGATGAGCATTAAAGATATATAATAATTCAGGCTGTCCGTCGCCGCGCCGCCAGCTAAGCGCTGCGCACTGGGGGGCATGAGAATGTGCGATCGCTGGTTTGTGTTATGTGTGAGCTTTGCGGTATTATTAATCAAAGCAACAATAATTCTGTGAGCGGTAATATCTTAAGAGCCCTTTACTGTGAAGGTTTTTAATAGTCTCACGCAGGTTGCTGTGATATCTGGAAGGCAGCTTTTTACGAATGGTGGCTTCTGATGTTTTTGTTCTGCGACACATGCAGCTTTCCAAGTAGCTCAAGTACCTTGCATTCATCCTGTGTCATGCCAGCGTCGCTCATCTGGGGCATAAGAGGCAAATAACATTATAAATCCAGCGCAAAAGAGTTAAGTAGTATAAATATTAAACTTAAAGACTATATATTATACTATGTACTTATTATCTGAGCTATTTGGAGATTGTCCACAGGTCAAAATAGTTGAGACTTTTGCAGAAAACTATAATGAAACATTATCGGGTCCTGATATCGCAAGGATGACAGGTGTGACGAAGGCAACAGTTTATTCCCATATCAATAAACTCTTAAAAGAAGATATTGTCAGGAAAGTGAAAAAGGTTGGAAAAACACAGCTCTACCAGCTTAACAATGATAATCCAAAATCCAAGATGATCTTAATGCTGGAGCGATTTATTGTTTCAGAACGCCTTGGAAAACTTACTGAAAAAGAGGCAGTAAGTCACCAATTTGTAAGTGTTCCTCAAACTGAGCAAGGTATTGAATCAACTTCGCAGTAAGAATTGTCAGGCGCCGCCGGGACTTTTGCGCAGATGTGAAATCACAAGCCGGCGCAAAAATATGTCGTAAAAAGCGTTCATGCTTTGCGTTCTTTGCGGTGAAAAGCGCGGATAATTTATTAACAATTTAATATATTTTTATAGGCGCGCGGACATGCTCCCGAAATAGCCTCAAGAAATCCAGAGGCGGCGCGTCCTCCTGTCCCCATCTCCGCCTCTGTGTTCCGTCCACCGTGCCGCGCCGTGGAATCCAGCCAGGGGAGGCGCGCAGGAAAGCAAACCGTTTGGTGCGCGCCGAGATGTCCGCAAAAAATAGTCTCTTGGCAATACGAATCCGCAGATTACACAGATTTCGCAGATTAAAAACGAAATTCCGGCGCAAATATCTATAAAAATAACGTTCCAGCTTTGCGTCCTTTGCGGTGAAAAGTGTGGTTTATTTATTAACATTTTAATATATTTTTTTGGCACGCGGCTACATTTCCGATGCAGCTTTCATGAATTATAGAGGCGGCGCGTCCTCCTGTCCCCATATCCGCCCCAGGGTCAAGTCCGCTGCATCATGACGCGCCGGGGTAGCAAGCGAGGACAGGCGCGCCTGAAATCAAACTGTTCGATGCGCGCCGAGTTTTCCACGAAAAAAAGTGCCTTAGCATATCGATAATGAACACGGAAAATCGTATCCGTGGGTATCCGCGCAATCCGTGAAATCCGTGTTCTATCGTAAGCGCTGAAGAACACAGACATGCCCCGAAGCAACCTTCATGATTTCACAAGGCAGGCGCGCCCCTGTCTCCATATCTGCCCCTGGGTCACGTCCGCATCATCATGACGCGCCGGGAATCTAGCCAGGGGAAGCGCGCCTGAGAGCAAGCAATGCCATGCGCGCCGGGGTCTCCACAAAAAAAAAAGAGTTCCAGCAAGTTTAATCCGCAGATTTGCGCAGATGCGAAATCACAAGCCGGCGCAAATATTTGAAAAAAAGCGTTCCTACTTTGCGTTCTTTGCGGTGAAAAACACGTAACATTTATGCACATTTTTATATATTTTATTACGCGCCGGGGGTTTCAGCAAAATAAGAGCCCTGGCAATACGAAACCGCAGATAAACGCAGATGAACGCAGATTTAAATCGACATGGCGGCGCAGATATTTGAAAAAAAAGCGTTCATGCTTTGCGATCTTTGCGTCATGGTATGAAAAAATATTAACAACGAACTCGTACTAACTCCATACGAACTCACGCTGTCGGAGTTCGTTTCGGTTCGTTTAGTTCGTAGTTTTTTCATGTTCATTTATGAATCAGGGTTTATAGCCGACTTTACGGTGAAAAGTACGAAACTTTTATATTTTCAATAGGCATTACTCAGATACTGATTAGAGGAATACAAAAATAACGACCGGAAACACAGGTAATCGTATCCGTGCGTATCCGCGTAATCCGCGTCATCCGTGTTCTATTCGTTTTGATGAATACTATTTCTTCAACAAAAAAAACCATACCCATAACCCCGCCTCTTCCATATCCTGCTGTTTACGATTTGCAGGACATTCCCTATCCCTCAAGCGCGCCTGGCTCATCTCCCCCATACCAGCTTTTATTGGGGCGCATTCTCACAACATGAGCGGATTCCGAAATATCATCAACGATAAATGCCACTCCTTTTTTCATCCCCAATTTCAACGCTTCGATTTTCCCCCCAAGGATTGACATGATTCAAACCTCAGCTTTCATGAAATCCCCCGCGCTGTGCCCCCATAGCCGCACGGAATTACGTCTGCTACATCGTGACGCTCCGGGGAATCCGGCCAGGGGGAGCGCGCCTGAGAGCAAGCAAGGCCATTCGCGCCGGGGTCTCCACAAAAAAAAGAGTTCCGGCAAGTTTAATCCGCAGATTACACAGATTTGCGCAGATTAATTGCTATGTCTTCTGAAAAACCACAGAGAGCACAGAGGACACAGAGAAAAACGGCATCGCTCTGTGCTCTCTGAGTACTCTGTGGTTAAAAAACTATGCAGCTATTTCTTTTTTCTGAATTTTTCAGATAGTATCGCCTTTGCAGTGAAAATCACAAAATATTTATATACATTTTAATATATTTTTCGGCGCGCGGCTACGTTCCCGAAGCAGCTTTCATGAATCCCAGAGGCGGCGCGTCCCCCTGCCCCATATCCGCCCATGGGTTACATCCGCAGCATCGTGACGCGCCGGGAATACAGCCAGGTGAGGCGCGCCGGAGAGCAAGCAATGCCATGCGCGCCGGGGTCTCCACAAAAAAAAGAGTTCCAGCAAGTTCAATCCTCAGATTTGCGCAGATTAATTGCTATGGAGGTACTTCGCGAATGGTTAGAGAAGACGGCGGCAGCCATTGTAGCGGTTCTTTTTGAAGAACATCTTTATTAAGCGCGACCATGGCAAATGATAAGACTAACACAGATGCCAGTATTATTGTGAGAATGTAACCCGGTTTCATGATCCCGGTTCTTGAAAACTAATGAAGAGAGGGCGTTTCAATTGGTTGTTGGTGGATCGAAATGGGCATAAAAATTAATATTACTAAGTTTATACGCGGTTTTCTTAAAAAAATATATTCGTCACGAAACTTGGATTTACTTTTTGATCCGTTAATTCCAAGACCAAATTTCAAGTGCTTTCTCCGCCAAGTATTCAGAACGAATTTTTATCGCTTGCATATTCCATTTTCCTGTCCTACCTTTTAAATCTCTTGTCAATGCACTAACTTCTGTATATCTAATCTTCTTTGTTTCAAAGGAATCTTGTTGAATTGAACTGTTTGCCTTTCCACTTATCAGACAAAGATTGCCGATAGAATTTGTTATTCGTTCAAGGCTTAAATCATTTGCCTCATCTCCAAGGTAAGTCTTCCATTCATCATTCAAAGTTTGTGGCATAACATGTTCAATCGTATTTATAGATGAATAATCCGGAAATTGTCCATGACTCTGCATTTTTTTATCAACCTCTTGAAGGATCAACCTAACGAATTCCGATTCTGTTTGCTTATAGAGAGATTTATTAATTAAACTGTCTTTAAATTCCTGATCTGAAACCCATAACTCTTCTTTTAATATTTGGTCTTTAAATGCTTTTATTTTATCAGGTTCGTTAATTATCTTGTTTAATAATGAGGGGAAAAATACATCATACATGTTAGTTGCAACTCCGCAAACTTTTCTTCTAACAAGTAAAATCATGAGAATGTTCAAAATAGCAATAGCATCGACATCGGTTATTTTACCACCCTTTTGTTCTTTTAATATAGCCAGGATAAAGGGAATTGAAGAGGACATATCTGTCTGTTTAATTTTAATTAGAATGGTATTTATCTCCGTCATTGGGTGTTTATATTTTGGATCTTGAGGTTTTATTATCTGATTAAATAAATCTATGTTTTCAGCAATTTCATTTATTGTATCATACGCTTTTTGTTTCGACAATTCTTTGTTATTGTTTTTGAAATTAGTATATAATTTTCGTCCTTTGCCTATCATCTTAGGTTTATTTATTGAAAAGAGATTTCTAAGATAAAACTCAAAATCCCCTTCATTTCCAACTTTCTTTATGCTTTTCAACCATTTTTCATTATGAATATTTTCATGATGTTTTGTAACAGTGTCAATCAGTGGCGTAAATAAATAACTACACAATAATTCAATAGCTGATAATTGCATGCCTTTGTCATTAAGACCTTCGAATATTGCTTGTGGTTTATCCTTTTTTTCGTCGAGAGGTATCCATACAATTTTTAGACCTTTCAAAATTGCTTGTGAAAAAACGTATAGCTTTGTAACATCAAATTGAGGACCCCGTAACTGTCTGTCAGCATATATCCAAAACTTATCAATTTGATTCTGCCCTTGTACATACAATTGTTGGTCGATCTGTAGTGATGGACTTTCAGGATTTATTTCGAATATTTTTAAAACGTATAGGAAAGTATAAACGCATATCCATATCTTGCAGTTGAATTTTCACCATTAAATTGATATTCTTGGCTTTCATTCTTGTGTGTGTCACTAAAAACAAAAACCAAGAAATCAATAACAATTACGATAACCAT
>Ga0180732_1002077_pt1 | contig 11198 bp, 16 predicted proteins | sample KR11_01MetaG_FD_148674 | JGI IMG/M metagenome (GOLD analysis project Ga0180732, IMG submission 148674) | Groundwater microbial communities from the Olkiluoto Island deep subsurface site, Finland - KR11_0.1 MetaG | ecosystem: Environmental > Aquatic > Deep subsurface > Groundwater | place...
ACACCCGTTCCCTGCCCCAACCCAACAGCAAGCTATATTTATTCTCCTACATCACCTAAGACCGGAGAAACAGTAACCTTTGATGCTTCTGCTTCTTCACCAGGATCAGGAAGAACCATATCCAAATATGAATGGTTTGTTGATGACGTTTCTTTCGGGACTGGAGTAACAAAGACTTATGTTTTCACTACAGCAAAGTCCTATATTGTTAAGCTCGTGGTAACGAATAGCTGTGGGAATACTGATATCGCTCCTAAGACAATAAACGTTAGTGAGGCACCTACACCTACTCCCACACCTACACCCGTTCCCTGCCCCAACCCAACAGCAAGCTATATTTATTCTCCTACATCACCTAAGACCGGAGAAACAGTAACCTTTGATGCTTCTGCTTCTTCACCAGGATCAGGAAGAACCATATCCAAATATGAATGGTTTGTTGATGACGTTTCTTTCGGGACTGGAGTAACAAAGACTTATGTTTTCACTACAGCAAAGTCCTATATTGTTAAGCTCGTGGTAACGAATAGCTGTGGGAATACTGATATCGCTCCTAAGACAATAAACGTTAGTGAGGCACCTACACCTACTCCCACACCTACACCCGTTCCTCCGAAAGGTAACCTTACTATAAAAGCATATGATATTAATGGCGACCCGTTATCCAGTGTAACCATTTATCTTGATGATGTTGATAAGGGAGTTGCACCCTTAACTATATCTGGAATCTCTACAGGTACACATGTTCTAAGGTTTGAGAAGTCTGAATATACTTCCTGTAGATACTGTCAGGGCACTGGATGCACGCCTACAGCACTTGTCCTTAAACCATGTCAGTTTAATGTTACTGTTATCGCTGATACCACTATAGTTTATCAAGTCACTATGCTCAAAACGTTCCCTGTGACTATTCTCAGCTCGCCGACCGGGGCTTCGATTGAGATTGATGGCATACCTGTCATAGGACTTGGTGGCGTTAAGATACAGACGGTCAAAGCTCAAAAAGCAACAAAGTTCAAGGGTAATCTCGCCGAACGGCTTCTTGATGGACTTAAGAGGGAAAATGCAAAGAAAAGGAGATAAGATATGTTATCAATAATTATCGGAGAGCACAACGAGGATCCTTTGTTTTTGAAGAAGATGATTAACCAGGTTTCCCTGCTTCCCTATAAAAAGGAGCTGATCTTCGCAACTTCATCTAAGTTCAGTGACTTTTATTCTACGTTCGGGAGGATGGATAATTACAAGTTCCCTGTAAGTGTTATTGGCGGTGCTGATTCGTGTGGAGCTGGCAGGAACGCTGGTGGTTTTATGGCATCAGGCGACACACTCTTGTATATGGATGCACATTGTTGTTTTACTCCTTCAGCAGTTGATAGGCTTCTAAAGACGCTTAATGAGCATCCAGACTCTATAGTCGCTCCCGCTTTACAACCCGTGGAGTTTCCGTCTTGCGTACCTGCTGGAGGGCTTGCTCATGGGGTGGCGTTCGAGTTCTCTAAGGATGGAGGCGTCTTCCAATGGAGATGGCTTCCAGCCGATAGAACGGATAAAGAGTTCCCCGTACCTTTTGTATGTGGCTGTGCCTTCTCTATGAAGAAGAGTACGTTTGATGTACTGAACGGTATTGGAGGCTTTCTTGTAGGTCATCAAGGACTGTCATGGGAGGAGGAAGTGTCAATGAGGCTGGCTCGCATGGGCAATCTTTCATACTCCGAGCCTCGCGCTATCTTCGGGCACATGTTCAAGGGATACGAAAATCGCCCAAAATGGGACACGCATAGCGTTTCTGGATATTATAAGACACGGGTGGCAGGATTCTACGTAAATGTCTTTGATAAGGACTTATGGAATCAAATAGAGCCTATGCTCATAAAGGCATGGGGCGATGAATATTATAAAAACCTCGAATGGGCTAAGACTAATTTCGGTTGGTTACGCGCTCAGATGAAACCATATGCGAACCGAATAGATGAAAGGTACTTTCTTAGGGTTAAGTAGTAGTTCAATAAAATGGTCTTGTTATTAATATAGCGACTGAATAAAAGAGTCCAGATTGCTTAAATGAGGATAATAATCCAGTCGCCGATAGCTATTTATGTAATGCAAGCCATATATACTCTTGCTTAAATGAGATATATATGACATTTCAAAAAAGACATGTAGTTTCTGAGGAAACGCGCCATAAAATGAGCGAAGCACATAAAGGGGCGAACAATGTCTCGAAACGACTTGATGTCAGAAAGAAGATATCTAACGCTTTAAAAGGGCATCTGGTGTCTGAGAATGCACGCAAGAAGATTAGCAACGCACATAAAGGAATGAAGCACTCCAGCGAAACTAGAATAAGGATGTCTAAGTCTCATACTGGAACGTCTTCTGGTATGAAAGGTAAGAAACACACCGCCGAAACGCTTAGTAAGATCTCATCTCGGCTAAAGGGAAGGGTATCCCCTATGAAGGGGAGGACCGTTGTATATTCCGAAGAAACACGAAAGAGGTTATCAGAGGCACGCCACAATCATATAGTCACCGAGGACACCCGGAAGAAGCTATCAGAAGCACGAAGAGGATATAAGTGCTCTGAGCAAACAAAGAGAAAGATATCAGAAGCACTAAGAGGACAGGAGCTCTCTGAGCAAACAAGAAGAAAGCTATCAGAGACACACAAATCCAGAAAAGTAAACTGCGGTGAGAATAACCCTATGTATGGTAAGTCTGGTGTCGAGAGTCCTACATGGAATGGTGGACGAAAAGCATCTGTAGCCAGAAGAAAGTCACTGGGCTTCATACCGTTGAACGACTGTGACGATGATAGTTGGGTTGGGCACCATTTAGATAAAGAGTATGTCTTGTATATACCAAAAGAACTGCATACAAGCATCGGGCATAAGCAGAGCAACCAGGGCAGTATGGATGTCATAAATGATGCAGTATTCGATTGGTACGTCAAGTACAACGGCTTGATTTAGCACGACAGCCAGCAACCAGCGCAAGCACGCTCACTAAAACAATCAACCATATTCATCCAATCCTTTCGGCGCGTCGTATACAGTGATCAGCGACCTGGGGATCCATACCTGCCTGTCGCCGAAGTCAAGAAGTATAGCTTTCTCAGTCTCTGCTTCAATGCTGGCGGTGTGTCTGTCCAGGTTTTCGTTTTCGCAAAACCACTCAGCTATTCTCAGTATCTGTCGCCGTACACTGTTCTCGATCACTATCCTCATACTATCACTGAATCCCCATCCTTATAGTCATATCTCTCAATTTCCTTGTTTTTTCACTCATCTTAGTCTGACTTTTGCAGTCATCCATCTTTCTTCGGTGAGCCTCCTTTTGCTCCGCAGCTTCTCTGATTCTGTCCTGCGTACTCTTTGATACATAGTCCAAACTCTTCGCAAGAGTTTGATCAGAACCGCCGTCGTCGTCGTCAGCCTTTTGCGAAAAGCCTGGGGAAAAACCGTCGTCCTCGTTTTTGGTCAAACTTTTGTCATCAGACAAAGGGTTGGATAAAAGGTTGCGGTATGCTCTTAAACAGGTCAGCGCTACGGTCGATACTCCACTTCTTTTAAAGTATCCGTATGGAACAGGGTAAGGGATCTTCATTACATACTCTTTCGTGGTGTAGTAGCTTGATCCGCCGTAACCCAACACTACCCTGCCGTCAGGAAGCTCGGCATACCATGTGTTCTTATAATCAGGTATGCTCTTTTTTAATGAGTTGTCGTACTTGAACCTGGGTATGAGGATGTCCTGTTTCAATATGTTCGGGACTTCCTGTCCTGGTGTCTCGCCAGGTGATGGGGTAGGGTCTGGTTCATCCGGCATGCAGATTTCTTGATTTAGATCTAGCCAGCTTGGTGATGGCTCTGGTATTCCAAGTATGCTTTTGATTGTCTTTATTGCTATCTCGGCGTTCTCTGTCCCATATTTCTTTATTTGTATCGGTTCGTCAGACTGTTCAACTATCAAGAACCCTCTATATAATTTCTCGATCCGTATTTCCATAACATTATCCTCCATAAAAAGTGTTTACACTCCTGCTCGTCATTTGTTTCTCTCCATCCATTGTAAAAAGTATCCTGTGGCTATCAGTATAATGATCACGAATAACATTACTGCTACTCTAAGTACTGGCTCTGGTATTGTCATTCATCACCAGTATCTCGTTCAAGGTGTTCACATTCTTGCAGACTCATGTCGATAATCCTCAGCTCCTCAAGCGATTTGCTAATAAAGTTCCGTATTTCAATACAGTGCGGTATGTCCGGAAGAGTAATTGAACCCAAGTCCATCAACTCCTCTCTTACTTTCTCAATCCTATTCCGCATTAATGTTATGTGCTCTTTCATACTTTCCTCCTATCAACTCTATGATCCTATCTGCTGTCACATCTCCCACTTTTGGAACTCGCATTAACTCTTCTTTGTCTGCTGTGAATACTGCTCTGATACTGCCGAAGTGTTTCAGGAGAGCTCGGGCTGTCAGCGGCCCAATATCGTTCACTGCGCTGACGATGTACTCGCGCTGCTCGTTAGGATTTAGATGTGACCGCTTCCCGTGAAGACTTACCGGTTTTTTCTCTTCAGTCTGCTCTCGCTTACCGATCATCATGATAATGTTTGCAGTGTCTGCCGGAGTATCAGAGTACAGGATAGGTACTCTGAACGATACTGCGATTGTGTTCATCAAACCCTGAATGGCGTTCGGGTGAACGTTTCTTCCTGCATACTTAGGATTTCCGCCCTCGATGATTAATATAGGACGTTCATACGATTTCGCAAGGTCTCCGATCTGAGAGAAGAGCTTCTTCTCTATCAACCATGAGTTCATGAAGTCGTCTATCGCTTTGCGCTCGAATGCACAGCGGTCGCTGACAACGTAATCGCCTACTTCCAAAGTGGAGAAGCTAAGGTCTGCGCCCAGTCTGTCGAGCGCTTTCGGGACGGGAGATCTCATCTCGCGCGAGTCCACTATCACTTTTATTGGTTGGTCACTCATACTGTTTCCTCCACTGGCTTAAAATGTGCTCTGTGGTTTGGAGTGGTAAGGCATTTATACCTGAACCAGAGCTCGTTGCCTGGGATTATGATTACACATGGTTTTTGTGTGCTTCCGAAACATTCTTCACATTCATATCGAGTCATTCTATCCTCTCCAGTAAGTTCACATAGAATGGTGTCGCGATTGTAGCTTTCGGGCTCAGGCGCAGCAACTCATCACGAAGCTGCTCGAAGGTAGTGCCGCGTACTCCTAAGTCCAGTTCCGGGAAGGTCAGATCATTTCTATTGGCAATAGCCCAGCCAATAATAGTACCTCCTTTCATGAATACAGCCCTCCGTAAGTCAAGCCATTCTGATATCCTTACCTGAAACTCTATCCGGGGCTCTACCGGTTTCGCTTTTAACCTGCTCCCCTGAACAACATAATACTCGCCTGATAGTGGTCTGGTGCGCGTGGTGTAGATTTTTGGGCATAGTACGGTGAACCTTGATATGCTGGCACAGTCTTGTGTTCGTGATGCGAGTTCATCTTCTGTGATTAGACCCAGTCCTGCACGGAGCGGTAGGTAACCAAACGGCTGCTGCTGTGTGAAAAAAATCCTTTTCATATATTTATCCTCAATAATTTATTACCATTATTCCCCTCAAAATAACTGAATACCCCGACCGTGCCTGTTTTTGGATAATAAACTAAATCTTCAAAAAGAGATATTTTAGGAGCAATATTCTCCCAAAAATGGAATCTGTTTTTTTTATAAGACTCTTTCTGGCGTTTGTTTCTATAAGCTTTACCTTTTTCGGTTCTATCGCGTGCTTTTTGAGATATTTTACTCAATTCTTTGACAGGAACTTTACATTTTCCTTCTCGCCGAAGTCTGCGATGCAGTTTTAAATGTTCACTCTGTAGTATCCATATAGTCTCATCAACTCCGTGAATTTCTTTGTATTTTACATGGTGCTCAACTAACATAAAACCAACCCTTCAAATATGAACCAGATGCGCTTCATTTCGACTCCGATTTGCATCTATACGATATGCTGTGACTCCCGCGTTTCTCCGCATTCTTCGTGAAGCTGCGGTTCCTTCCTGGCGCAGTCCCCACATCTTCTTTGCCAGTATCTTATAACATCGGACATGGCATCGGTCATTCTTTCTTCCTCCCTGGTTCCTTGTGTTTGTATGCAGTATCTACCGTATCCTTCATCAGCTTAGCCATGAACGTTTCCTTCGGTATACCCAGTCTTGATGAACATGATGATATCTGTTCTTCCTGACCTTGTAGAATTGAATGCATAAACATCATAATGACGGTGTTGATAATATTACCCGTGGTGTATGTGTGCTTTACCTCTATCTTCGAAGCGCGCTCCGATATGAAGGCGAACGTATCTTTAGCCAGTTTGTCTACATCATCAAGGTTAACACCATCCTCTTTTAAACAGTTACCAAGTATCCCGATGTTCATGGCAAGTGTATTCATTACTTCTTTATAATACTCTGTGTTGATTTCCATTATTCATACTCCCTTTATCCTTTTCTCACAATTAAAATAGGTATCTTTCCATTCCTTAACTATTCTCAGTACCAGCGTGCGCCAGTTCCTCTCTTCGAGTTGCAGTTTCAACATGCGCAACTCATGAGCCTCTTTCTTTGATAATGCACGGATCACTATATCGGTCATCGTTTAATCCTTCTTTACTTTGACTCAAGCCTTGGCGCTACCAGGTACTCGCACTTCCCTGTAAGTCCCAGGGGGAACGAGAGCCGACATGGATAGTCCTGACCCAGATATAACTCTACTCTCTCTGACGGGATCACTTCAATAATATCATACAGGAAGTCGAGAGAGAATAATGAGCTCGATACGTCCCTGGGTTTATCACTCACTGCTTTCCAGATGTGAACCTGTTTCTCCGCTTCCCAGGGAAAGCTGTCATTATCTTCTGTGCTTGCTGTGAATGTCATCTCTCCTGTTTCATGCCTGAAACCCAGCCGGATATAGTCGTTAACCTTTTGTGCTTTCTTAACAATACGAGTAAACTCCATGGTGTTGACCAGCAACCTGTAATCTGAAGGGAACACTATTCCTGTCGGTGGTTTCCTGAGCTCTGCCTCGTTCAATAACAGCAGTTTGCGTGAGAACATGCCCTGGGTTATGGTTAGTATATACTTGTTCCAATACCTCTCTGGATATCTGTTGAATGAGAACACTACCGGCGCGTGTATCTCTTCATCAAGTACCGCTTCGTCTGTATATAGTCCACCCAGAAAGTCTTTTATCGTGTTAACATATATTCCGACTTCTATACTTTCTTCCAGAACGCCGGTTGCATGACCGTCAATACTCGAAGTCCATATATCAGTTACGGCGAACTCATAACTCCCGAAGCTCTCTTTAGGTAAGTCGATGTTCACCAGAACCACGTTCGCCGGATCAACTGCTTTCATTTTCCAGCCGTCTTTCGAAATACTTAACCTGAACTCGTCTACGACCGCGCTGATTATGTTAATGAAGTGACGGGCTGCCTGTGGGGTGAGCGACATCTTTATTGTACTCATCTTTATCTCTCCTTCTCTTCTGCTGCTATTCCCTGAAACAGCTTCTTAATTGTGGGTATAGATACCCCTCTTTCTTCAAGCGCAGCCGCAAGTATGTTCCTCGCTTCTATTAGTGCATCATCTATATTCTCAGCACTAATATCATAGTTCGCAACCAGTTTTACTTTATAGTTATTCATATTCGTATCACCATATACTCATATACTCTGAACGGTAATAAAGGTTGTGCTCGACGTGGCGGGCGTGACGGTGCTGGAATCAGCCTTTTGCGAAAAGGCTGGCGAAAAACGAAAGGTATAAGACCATCTAAGACAGTGCAATACAACTATGACAAGTTATGAGTCGTCAAGCAATAACGTGCTGGAAGTAACTGTTGAGACAAACACACCAAAAGGTGGAGATACGGGACATGGTGGAATAACAACATTTCAACTTAGAGATGTTGCTGGGACTGATATTAAATGTAGTTGGAATGAGAAAGAACGGTGTTTATGTATATCTTTAGGAGGAGACTCCGAGGCTGAAACTTTTATAGACTGTATTGGGTGGGCGTACCGTGAGTTATCAAGACAGCAAATAAAGAACACGGGGCTGGAATAATGCCGGATAATGATGAAACTAAAGTGCTTATTATAAGTATTGAACTGATGAATGATGACTTAAGGCGGTTTGAGGGGCTGAAAGATCATCTTGGTCTAAAGCACAACACAGAGGTGTTAAGAACAGCCATAAAGCTTGCTAATACGGTTTTGTTAGGATAATATAAGGCAGGCGACTCTTGTGAACATACTTGAGGCTGCTAAACTGTACACTTCGAAAGGATGGGTAGTTCATCCACTAAGCAAACCAGATGATAAAGGAAATAGTCCAGGAAAGAAACCACTTTTAACAAACTGGTCTGAGTTAAAAAGAACTCCTGATGATATAGGTAGATACATTAAGAAAGGGTATAACATCGGGTTAGTATGTGGAAAGGCCAGTGGAGTTGATGGGATAGATATTGATTTAGACCTGTTCACAGACGAGCTGTTTGAAGGCGTGGAGATTCATACACTAACCAGCAGGCATAGAGCTGGACGTGGACATATTCTTTTCCAACATGAAGACGACATGATTGCTGAGAAGCATCATTTCATAGGTTTGGAATATTTTGGTGATAGTGAAAAGGGAACTGGAAGTAATCTGGTTTTGCCGCCCTCAAAACATTATAGCGGCGAACTGTATCAATGGGATGATGTCGATGTTCCGGTAGCAAAGGTGTCAGACCGATTCAAACATAACTGGAAGCAGCTTGCTAATAGAGAGAATGCACTGCACGACTATTTCAAGAAGTGTAGAAGATGTTTTACAGTTGGGTCGAAGAAATATCATAAGGATGATGATGTAAGGTCAAAGGGATTATGGGATAGACCGGATGATATTGCAGCTCATGGTATGGATGGACGCAGGGCTATTCTTGCAATCCTGGGTGAACTTAAGACGACCGGCTGTCCTGATGATTTGATGCATATGGCATGTAAACGTTTCTTTGGGAAGGATTATGATGCAAAGGTCACTGATGAGTCACTTAAACACATCAAGCCGATTCATCCCAAATGTGAGACCTTACGCCAGTATCTTAATGTTGAATGTGATGGCTGTACATGGAAAGCAAAGCCGGATATAAACCAGTTCCCCGCTGCACCTGAGACTGGTGCTTTGATTCCTGAGTTAAGCACTGATGAAATAAACGAATTGAGCTCTGCTGAAAAGAACCGAAGACTTGTCCTTTCATTACCTGAAGATCATTTCCTTACACAGTATGTTAAATGGATCAGTAGTATTTCTGACGGGTACGCTGAGTATTCGATATCATGTGGGTTATGGATCTTATCAGCAGTTACAAAAGGTAAGTTCGTTCTTCCGCTTAAACAAGAGAAAATAAAACCTAATCTCTGGATATTTAATATAGGTAAAAGTACCACAAGCCGTAAGAGTACAATTGTCAATATGACGCGCAGGATAACTGAATGCTCAACCGATTGTATTTTGCCTAATCAGGATTATAGTCTGGAGGGGTATCTTGAGTATTTATCGTTTCATCCAATAACAAATAATGTGCGTGATGAGGCGGCTGGTTTGCTGTTTAAGTTTCATCAGAAATATAATGATGGTATCTTCGATCTTGAGTGCCAGTTATATGATTCACAGAACATAGAGAAGACATTAGCTAGCAAGGGAAAGAAAGAGCCGCAGACATTTAAAATCATTGACCCGTTTATTACAAAACTCTACGCGACTACACCTGAGAACTTGTCAAGGGCGCTTAGTATTGATGACTTCTTATCAGGGTATGGATATAGGTGGATATTCTCTTTTCCGAATTACCCTCATGTTAGAAAGCCGTTATCTCTTGAGACTCCTGAGGACATAACTGCCTGGGGATATGTATTGACGAAGATAAAGCGTATGTATAATAACTTCGATGGTCTTGTCGCGCCTGTTAACTTCAATGTTACTGATGAAGCTATGGTTTACTTCGATTCTGTGTGTCAGGAGCTGGAGAGTAAAGTTGAAGAGAGCAACAATGATATTCTTAACTCTGTAGTTGGTAGAAGTGAGATACATATCTTAAAAATAGCTATGCTTCTTGAGTTAGGTAAATATGTTTCAAGCACAACAATTGATATTAACTCGATTGAAGTGGCTTCTAAGATGGTCACTGAGTTCTTCATCCCTTCAATCATGGACTTGATTTCACAACTTCAGGAGGATATAAAGAATAATAAGATTGAGAAACTTACATCTATTTTGAGGCGGTTGGGTGGAAATGCACACCGAACTAAACTATTACGTGATAGTAATCTGGTTGCTAAAGAATTTAGTGAGTGTATTGAGACAATGTTGGTGTCTGGAAAGATAAAAGCTTATAAGAACTCTGAGAGCAAAGGTACTGTTTACATCCTTCAAGATCACACCGATAAACTAAAAGTTCGTTCTGTTCGTAAAGTTCGTAACGTTCGTACATACATAGACATAGGTGGTACCCCTACGAACATTACGAATAATGATAGCGTAGACATGATTGATGCTATAGATGCACACCAGGGGGTGGGTTATAGTAATGTATTAACGAACTTTACGAACTCTACGAACCCTACGAACTCATTATCTCATAATCCTGGACTTGTTAGTAAGTGTGATATATTTCTAAAACTCAATTACGATCAAGACTATAGATCCAAACCCGCTGAGCAAGAGTGGTATTTTCACATGATCGACTCAATGAAAGTTGCTCTTGATGTAGAGTTCGAAGGCGTTACAGAGGATGAAATCAACGATAGTATTGAGAAGTATTTAAAATATAGAGGCTGGATATAAATGAATCAAGATAAAGGAACAAACACAAGATGCGCAGGCTGCTATAATTACAATAGTGGTTTTGCTGTACATCCTTCCCGGTGTATCCGCTGCACGCGCCGTAATAAGTAACTGGTCGTTCGCGCCGATGTCCCGCCGCAGCGGGGCTGAGGCGCTCACATAGATAGCCGGCAGGTCTGGATGAGACCAGCATATGTAAAGAGAACAGCCGGCGATGTGCATCCGCAGATGCGCTGAGCCGGCGTACACTTCAAGAGCGGATTCCACACGCCCCG
>Ga0180732_1002078_pt1 | contig 11192 bp, 8 predicted proteins | sample KR11_01MetaG_FD_148674 | JGI IMG/M metagenome (GOLD analysis project Ga0180732, IMG submission 148674) | Groundwater microbial communities from the Olkiluoto Island deep subsurface site, Finland - KR11_0.1 MetaG | ecosystem: Environmental > Aquatic > Deep subsurface > Groundwater | place...
GATTTGGTTAAATTTACAGTAGAGCATAATCTTCAGGGGATGGAATGTCTGTCGGGGATTCCGGGAACCGTCGGGGCGGCTCCTGTTCAAAATATCGGCGCTTATGGTCAGGAATTGGCTGACACTTTTATTGAGTTGGAAGCATACAGTTTCGATAAGGAGAAGTTTATTACTTTTAGTAAAAAAGATTGTGGGTTTGGCTATAGGGAAAGCTTTTTTAAAAGACCGGAAAATTGGCAAAAGTATTTAATAACTTCAGTTACTTTTAAGCTTGCAAAGTATGAGGATACTGATCTCTCATTGCAAAATATTAGAGACGAAATTTTAAGAGTTAGAACAGAAAAACTGGAAAATCCCACAGAAGTGGGAAATGCCGGATCATTCTTTAAAAATCCTATTGTCGAAAATCATAAGATTTCCGCCGGTTTTCTTATAGAAAAAGCAGGGTGGAAAGGAAAGTCGTACAAAGGTGCAGCTGTTTCGACCAAAAATGCACTTATTTTAATTAATAAATCAGGCAAAGCAAGCTCATCTGATGTTATTGAACTTTCTGAAAAAATAATTGAAGACGTAAAGAAAAAATTTGGGATTACGCTTGAACCGGAAGTTCAATTTATTGGTTTTCAGAAAAAGGTGGCAATATTAGGCTATGGTCTCGAGGGGCAAGACGTAGAGAAGTATTTTAAAAACCTTGGGGAAAATATAACGGTCTTGGATAAAAAATTCGGTGAGGGTTATCTGGATAATCTAAATAAATTTGACGTTATCGTCCGTTCCCCTGGAGTTTACAGATATCTTCCGCAAATTGTAAAAGCGGAGAAAGATGGCGTTGAAATAACCTCCGCGATTAAACTCTTCTTTGAAGAGTGCCCGGGGAAAATAATTGGAGTAACCGGAACCAAAGGCAAAGGCACAACTTGTACTTTAATTTATGAAATTCTTAAAAAAGGCGGAAAAGATGTTTATTTGGTCGGTAATATCGGTAAACCTTATTTGGAAATACTGCCGAAATTAAACTCCGACTCTTGGGTGGTAATGGAAATGTCTTCTTTTCAGCTTATTGATATGGATGTTAGTCCTCATATTGCGGTGGTTTTAAATATTACCCTGGACCATATGGATTGGCACAAAAATAGGGCAGAATATGTTTCTTCAAAGAAGAATATTGTCAGGTACCAGACGGCACCTGATTATGCAATTATTAATTCCGGATATAAAACTTCAAAGAGTTTTGCCAAAGAAACCAAGGCCAAGATAATCTTTTTTTCAAAAAGGACTTTAGAAAATAAATTTATGAAAGATATTGTTCTTCGGGGAGAGCATAATTTGGAGAACATTGCCGCTGCGGTTGCGGTTGCAAAAATACTAAAAGTTGAAGATAAAACCATTCTTGGGGTTTTGACGAAGTTTCCGGGGCTAGAACACCGGCTTGAGTTGGTAGAAGAAATAAATGGAGTTAAATTTTATAACGATTCTTTTGCAACGGGGTCGCAACCTACAATTGCTGCAATCAGGTCGTTTACAGAACCCATCACTATTATTTTGGGAGGATCCGAAAAAGGGTTGGATTATGAAGAATTAGGCAGAGAGATAGCCAAAGCCAAAAATATTAGAACGGTGATCACTATCGGGGATATAGGTTATAAAATAATCGCGGCTCTTAAAAAGGCAAAATATCGGGGGGCGATTGTCAATTTGAAGAAGAGTTTGATGCAAAAAATAGTCGAAAATGCTTACAGAAATACTCCTCCGGGGGGTGTTGTCCTTCTATCACCTGCCGCCGCCAGTTTCGATATGTTCAAAAATTATAAAGATAGAGGTAATCAGTTTAAAGAAGCAGTAAAAAAATTAAATGGATAAGCAAGCTTGGCCAATTGGTGTTTTTGATTCGGGGCTTGGAGGATTAACTGTAGTTAAAGAAATAATAAAACTTCTTCCGAATGAAAATATTATCTATTTGGGTGACACTGCCAGAGTTCCTTATGGAACGAGAAGCAACGAGGTTATAAAAAAATTTTCTCTGGAAGATGTTAATTTTCTCTTAAGTAAAGACGTAAAGTGCATAGTCATTGCTTGTCATACCTCATCGGCTGTTGCGGGAGATTTTCTTAAAAAAATTTTTCATAATATTCCGATTTTTGACGTGATTTCACCCATCTTGAAAAAATATAAGGATAATAATAACCAAATCGGAGTGATTGGAACTGGAGCAACAATAACAAGCAAGGTTTATTCGAAACTGAAAAATGTTGTCCAACAACCCTGCCCTCTTTTTGTACCGCTTATCGAGGAAGGTGAGGTTTCCGGAAATTTGATTACCCTTCTTGCGGATAAATATTTAAGGGAAATGAAAAACAAAAAAGTTAAGATTTTAATTTTAGGTTGCACACACTATCCGCTAATCAGTAAGGTTATAGTAGAAGTTTTTCCAAACGTTAGGTTAATCAATCCTGCAACCTTTGTCGCCTCTGAACTTAAAGACTTTTTGATTAAAAACAATTTGGTTAATGCTCAGAAAAGAATTGGTAAAAAAAGTCTCTATGTAACCGATTTAAACAATCGATTTCGTGAAATTGCAGAAATGTTTTTAGGGGAGAAACTAAAAGGAAGGGTTGTTAAAGTAAATATTAATTAAATAGATGAAAAAAATTAGAGTTTTGGTGTTAATGGGAGGGAAATCTCCGGAATATGAAGTATCGTTGATTTCCGGCCGTGAAGTTGTTAAAAATCTTGATAAAAATAAGTATGAAGTTTCTTCACTGGTTATTCCTAAGAATGGAGGACAGATTCAGGTGGATCCTAAAAAAACTGATGTTGTTTTTATTGCCATGCATGGGCCTTTTGGTGAAGATGGTACTGTTCAGGGAATGTTGGAGATGGTGGGAGTTAAATATACGGGTTCTAGGGTTTTAGCCAGCGCTTTGGGAATGGATAAGATTGTGTTTAGAAAAGTAATGCAGGTTGAAAGTATTTTGTCACCGAAATATGTTGCAATTCACAAAAACCAGGGAATAACCGAGATTTTTAGAGTACTTGGAAAACCGCCATATTTTGTCAAACCATCTGCCCAGGGTTCATCTGTGGGGACGGCAATTGTGGGGCAAAGTAAGGATTTGAAGAAGGTACTAAATAGATCATTTATGTACGGAGACGTGGTTTTAGTTGAAGAATATATTAAAGGAGTTGAGGTGACTTGTGCCGTGCTGGGGAATGATGAACCCAAAGCTTTACCGATTGTTGAGATAATTCCGAAAAATAAATTTTTTGACTATGAATCAAAATACACGCAAAGCGGTACGCAAGAAATCGTTCCGGCCAGAATTTCCAAGTTGTTAACTAAGAAAGTTCAAGAAATTGCTATTAAAGTTTATAAAGCCATTGGTTGCAGGGGTTTCGCTCGGGTTGATTTTATTTTAAGGGATAATAAATATCCCGTCGTTTTAGAAATAAATACTATTCCGGGATTAACCCCAATGTCTTTATTTCCAAAGGCAGCCAAAGCAGCCGGTATTTCATATTGCCAATTACTTGATAAAATTATTGAATATGCCATTAAAAATTAAACTTAAAAATTGGTGGTTTACGCCGGAGTTTCCCGATGTTCATATCGGAGTTAAAAGAGGCAGCGGAGTAAGAGTTTATTTTTCCAAATGGATTTTTCAGCCCCCAAAAAGATGGTTAGCCTACCTTTATCTTAAGTTTTTAAGAAAATATTTTAGGCTTAAAGTGATTGGAATCACAGGGAGTGCCGGAAAAACCACAACTAAAGAAATGATAGGCTCGATTTTGAGGCTGAAAGCCTCCACGGTTTGGACCAAAGAAAATATTGATCCTGTTTATAATCTTCCGGATACAATATTAAGAACCGGACTCCGGACAAAATATTTGGTGTTGGAAATGGGAGTTGAATATCCGGGAGAAATGGATTTCTATCTTTGGCTGGCAAAGCCGGATATTGGGGTGATCACGAATATTTTCCCGACCCATACGGAATTTTTGGGGAATATCGAAGGAGTTTTGAAAGAGAAAAGTAAATTGGTCCTAAGTTTGGATAAGAATTCCTTTGCGGTTTTAAATAAAGAGGATTTGAGGTTAAGAAAGTTGGCCCAAAATTTAAAGGCTAAAATTGTGTGGTTCGGTTCGAAAGATGATCCTTTAAAACAAAATTCCCAAGCCGCCGAAGGAGTTGCCAAATGTTTGAATGTTTCTTTAACGGAAATATCTGAGGGGATAAGAAATTATGAAAGACCCCAGCACCGGTTAAATGTTATTCACCATAGTTCGGGAGCGGTTATCCTTGATGACAGTTATAACAGCAATCCTCAGGCCATGCTGGCTGCCTTAAAAGTTTTTAATGAGCTGGCCGGTAAAAATCCTAAAGTGGCTGTCTTGGGTGACATGTTGGAATTAGGAAAGCTCGAGGAAGAAAGCCATGGGCTTATTGGCCGTGAAGTTGCAAAGTCAAATTTTTATCTGGTTATAGGTGTCGGCGAGGCAATCAAGTTTTTGCTTGACGAGGTAAACAAAAAGTCACCAAAAACAAAAACAATTATTCTTTCCGGTGCAGATGAAGTCTACGGGCAGCTTAAATCATTTTTAAGACCGGAATTCTATGTACTTATAAAAGGGTCACGGTCAATAGGTTTAGACAGGGTTTTGGATGATATAATGAAAGTCAAGTATATATGAACACACCGAATTTTTTTACCCTTGCCTTGGGTCTGGTGATCTTTTCTTTTCTTATCACTTCACTTCTTGTTGTTCCTTTTATTAATCTTCTTTACAAACTTCACATCACAAGGAAAAAAGAAGCGCCAAAAAAAGGAAAAGTTCCCCTGTTTGATAAGTTTCATGATATAAAGGCAGGTACGCCTGTTGGAGGCGGAGTTTTAATTATTGCGATAGTCGGTGTTCTTTTTGCCGTTTTATTTCCTCTCGCATCCCGTCTGGGCGTTTTTATCCAGTCTGCTTACGCCCTAAAGGGAGAGATAGCCGTAATCTTTTTTACATTTATATCCTTTGGTTTGTTGGGGGTCTTGGATGATTTGGTTAAAATCTTCGGAAAACCGAACAGGGGAATTTTCGGTCTGGCCTTCGGCCTTTCGAGGTGGCATAAATTTACCCTGCAGTGGATTTTGGGTTTTTTCATCGGCTATTTGATTTATAAAAATTTAGGTGTTGATATTCTTCATATTCCCCTAATCGGAAAAACACTTAACTTAGGGTTTTGGTATATTCCTTTTGCGGCTTTTGTAATCGTTACTTTTGTTAACGCTGTCAATATCACGGACGGATTGGACGGTTTGGCTTCGGGCCTTCTTCTTATTTGTTTATTGGCTTTCGGTATAATTGCGGCCGGCAGTTTAGATACTCCACTTTCTATTTTTATTACCCTTTGGGTAGGAGCATTGGTCGCATTTCTTTATTTCAATGTCTGGCCGGCAAGAATTTTTTTGGGTGATGCCGGAGCGATGTCTTTCGGGGCGATGCTGGCTGTGATTGGTCTTTTAACGGGCAGCATTGTTGCCCTTTTTGTCATCGGTGGCATATTCTTAATCGAAATTGCCTCATCCGCGATTCAAATTTTGGGCTGGAAGATTATCAAAAAACCAATTTTTCCTTTAGCTCCAATTCACCACTCTTTTTTGGCAATCGGTTGGGAGGAGCCTAAGATAGTCATGCGTGCCTGGCTGGCCGGTATCATGCTTGCCATCTTCGGACTTTGGTTGGCGACGATCTGAGGTGTGAATATCCCGAGGTGTCAATAGTAACCCACTCCCGAGGTGGGATTTTTCTCATCTTCGGACTTTGGTTGGCGACGATCTGAGGTATAATTAGTTCGTGCGGGGAAAAAAAATTAGACTGATTAGCCAAAAAGCAAAAATTGATAAAGGACTACTGGTTACGGCATTGGTACTGACCTTTATCGGTTTTGTGGCTGTTGCAGATGTGTCGGCGCCTCAAGCTCTAAATGTCTTTGGGGATAAGTACTATTTCACCAAACAACAGCTTGCTTGGGTCGTTTTGGGTTTAGCCGGTTTATTAGTTTCAAGCAATATTAATTACAAGTTTTGGTCTAAAATTGCCACCCCCTTGTTTTTGTTTAATGTCCTTTTGCTTATTTTGGTGCTGATTCCGGGTATTGGCGTGAAAGTTTTGGGGGCGAGACGCTGGATCTCGGTCGGTTCGTTTTATTTTCAACCTTCTGAGCTGGTTAAGTTAAGCTTAGTCTTATTTATGGCAAAATTTTTAACCTCCAAAAAACCGTCGTTCTATTACTTGATTCCCCCTGTTTTGGTAGGTGGACTGATTATGTTGGAACCCGATTTGGGAACGACTTTGATTGTGGCCACGGCCTCAATGGCCCAAATATTTGTATCGAATTTGGGTATTTGGCACTTTTTGGTGGCTGCGCTGGGAGGAGGACTTTCCGTATTTTTACTCATTATTACCTCGGATTACAGGAGGCAAAGACTTTTGACATTTTTTGAAGCTACGTCCGATCCTTTGGGTAGAAGTTATCATATCAGACAAATCCTTCTTGCCTTAGGTTCCGGTGGTTTTTTTGGGATAGGTTTGGGTCAGTCCAGGCAAAAATACCTTTTTTTACCCGAGGCGGCCACCGATTCAATTTTTGCCGTGATAGGGGAGGAGATGGGTTTTTTGGGTGCCGTAGTGATTGTTTCCCTTTTTGTATTTTTCATTTACAAATGTTTTAAGATCATAAAATCCGCTCCCGATGATTATTCAAAAATTTTGGCATTGGGTTTGGCTGTCTGGCTTGGCGGGCAGGCGGTATTGAATATGGGTTCGGTGGTGGCAATAGTTCCTCTTACCGGAATCCCTTTGCCGTTTATATCCTATGGAGGGTCGAGTTTGGTTACGGCACTCACTGCAACTGGTATACTTTTAAATATCTCAAGATATGCAACAAAAACTAAAGAAAGAAAGAACTGAAGAACTAAAAAACAAAAAGATACTTTTGACCGGCGGTCATGCCGCAACTACGGCCCTTTCTACAATTGAAGAATTGATAAGGAGAAAAAAAGACGCCAATTGGAACTTGATATGGATAGGATCAAAAAAAGCTATAGAGGGGAAAAGAATACAATCTTTGGAATCACAGGTATTTACGAAAATGGGGTTAAAAACTTACTCGATTATTTCGGGACGTTTGCAAAGAAAGTTTACTCTTTGGACAATCCCTTCTCTTATTAAGGTCCCATTCGGATTCATAAACGCTTTTTTACTGATATTAAAATTGCGGCCGAAAGTGGTTGTTTCGTTTGGAGGTTATGCGGCGTTACCCGTTGTGTTTTCTTCTTGGTTGCTGCGGGTACCCGTTGTTATTCATGAGCAAACCGCAGCGATAGGGCTGGCCAATAAACTTTCTCTGCCCTTTGCTGACAAAATATGTCTGGGACGGGAAGAAAGTAGGAAATTTTGCCACAAAAAGAATTGTATTTTAGTGGGAAATCCCATAATGACCCAGATTGCAGAAATAGAAACGAAAGAGAAGATAGGGAATCCCCCTACGGTATTTATTACCCTGGGCTCAAGAGGTTCCCAAATTGTAAATAAAATAATCTATGAGATATTGGATATACTACTTAAAAAATATAGAGTAGTTCATATTACGGGAGAAACGGATTTTGATAAATTTGCCAAAGTACAAAATAAAAATTATGAGGTCTACCCAACGGTTGATCCTTTGGCAATAGACAATCTTTATCGCCAGGCAGATATCGTTGTTGCCAGGGCCGGTGCAAATACGGTCTCCGAAATTATTGTTACCGGAAGGCCGGCGCTACTTATTCCTATTCCCTGGTCATATTTAGATGAACAAAAGAAAAACGCCTTGGTTGCGCAGGAAATCGGTATAGCCAGAATTCTTGAACAGAGCAAGTTATCGGGAGAGACAATGCTGTCGGAAATAAATTCTTTAATTGAAGATTGGCCAAATATGATAAAAAAGGCGAAACAAAAAGACAACGATATTCTTGACCGTGAAGCTTCCCGGAGACTGGTGGATCAAATATTAAAATTCGTCAATTGAAGTATCTAAAGACCGGTATTTTTATTTTATTCTTGGCAGCCGTAGTGATGTTGTTTGTGGTTATTCCGCGTATTTTACCTATCAATATTATTTCCTGTACCAACCAATACGGAAGCTGTAGTGAAGAGTTGCGACGGGATCTTGAGAAAATCGAAGGGAAAAGTCTGAAAGAAATTAAAGAACTTATTGAGGGGATGATGAGTAAGAACCTTTTTGTAAAAGATTATTCCTATAAGTACGAAATTCCCGATAAGGTTGTTGTTTACGTAATAGTAAAGAAGCCAAAATTTATTCTTCAAAACAGCAATGATAATTCTTTCGCCTTGATTGATCGGGACGGTGTGGTTTTAGGTTATGGTGAAAACACGACCCTACCGGTAGTGGTATATTCAGGAGAATCGGTCGCTCTGAGAGAGAGAGTAAATGCAAAGGAACTTTTTTCTCTAAATCTGATCTCAAGTATGTACTATTACTATCAGGCTAAAAAAGGGATAATGGTTGAAGACCGGTTGGAAGTTCGCATGCGCGACGGTGTTACCGTGATATTTCCTTTGGCAGGAGACAGAGAGGTTCTTTTGGGAAGTTTGAAGGTTGTACTTTCTAAAATTGAAAGAGTAAGTACAATAGACTTGCGTTTTAAAAACCCGGTATTAAAATGAAGACTTGATTATATATGAATAAAGCAAAAATAATTGCGGGGATAGAATTGGGGTCGTCGAAAATAACTACACTGGTAGCTCAGGTCGTATCCGATCAAATTACCTTTGAAAATTCAATAAATATTGTAGGCGCCGCCTCATCCGAATCTAAGGGAATCAAGAAAGGTCAAATTGTAAATATTGAGGAAGCCACCGAAGCTATCATCTCCTCCGTTGAGGCAGCGGAAAGAATGGCCGGCTATAACTTAGACAGGGCATATATAGCCATTGGCGGCGCGCATATTCATTCACAAAATTCACACGGCGTCGTGGCCGTATCCGATCCAAGCGGCGAAATATCCGCCGATGACGTCTCCCGTGTTATTGAAGCGGCTTCGGCGATTTCTCTTCCCCAATCAAGAGAAATTATTCATATCTTGCCGCGTGAGTTTATAGTTGATGGTGAGGCAGGAGCAAAGGATCCGTTGGGTATGAGCGGCATCAGGCTGGAAGTGGATACGCATATTATTACGGCTTCAAACGCCGCGATAAAAAATATCAGAAAAGCGGTGAACGAAGTGGGAATAGAAATAGAGGGGTTGGTTTATTCCGGCCTTTCCGCTTCCGAAGCCGTTCTTTCTTCAACCGAAAAAGAATTGGGTTGTGTGCTTATCGATATTGGCGGAGGGACAACATCGATGGCCGCATTTGTTGAAGGAGCGCTTTCCTATTCGTCGGTTATTCCGATCGGTGCAAAAAATGTTACCAACGATTTGGCTATTGGTCTTAGGGTATCGTTGGAAAGTTCGGAGAAGATCAAAATTATGCTTTCGGAGGCAACAAAATTAAAGAAACCGGATGGAGATGAAGTAGATCTTACGGACCTTGACCTGCCTGAGGTTAGGAAGATTTCAAAAAAGACACTCGTTGAGGGTATCATTAAACCCAGATTAAATGAAATATTCAGTATAGTAAGAATGGAGCTGGAGAAGGAGAACTTAAATGGGAGAATTCCTTCCGGAGCAATAATTACCGGCGGCGGCGCCGAAACGGCGGGTTGCCTTGAGTCGGCAAAGAGAACTTTATCTTTACCCGTAAGGATAGGTAAACCACAGGGAATAGGAGGATTGATTGACGATATCATGACGCCGGCTTATGCAACCGTTGTGGGACTTATTATGTATGGAACAGAAAATCTAACCAACGAACACTTGACAAGTTTTACAAAAAAGATAAAACTACCGACAAAGGGAATTGCAGGCAAGTTTTTTAATTTTATTAAAGACCTTCTGCCCTAAGAAATTTAGATTACTTGCCTTTTGCTTCTGCCCACGATACAATCCTGCTACAACAAAATTATGGCACTGGTTAAACCTGATTCGGCGAGAATTGCAAAGATTAAAGTAATCGGTGTCGGCGGTGGTGGCGGAAATGCCGTTTCTTCAATGGTCGATACGGACAATATTTCCGGAGTGGAGTTTGTAGTAATGAATACCGATGCTCAAGTTCTTCTTGCCAATAAAGCTCCGACGAAGCTCCAAATAGGAGAAAAGATAACCAAAGGATTGGGAGTCGGAGGAAATGCGGAAACCGGGGAGCAGGCCGCAGAGGAGTCTACCGAAAAAATTAAAGAGCTTTTGATTGATACCGAGATGGTCTTTATTACCGCGGGTATGGGGGGAGGAACAGGAACAGGCGCTTCCCCGATTATTGCCAAATTGGCAAAAGAGGCAGGAGCTTTAACTGTCGGAATCGTGACCAAACCCTTTGCTTTTGAAGGGACAAGAAGAATGGTTGTTGCCGAAGAGGGCACCGAAAAATTAAGAGAGGTTGTGGACACCTTAATTGTTATTCCAAACCAAAGGTTGATGGATGTCATCGACAGAAAAATGACCTTGATCGAGGCGTTTAAGGTTGTCGATTCGGTATTGACCCAGGCGGTTGGAGGAATCTCCGATATTATAACAAACCCCGGTTTGGTAAATGTTGATTTTGCGGATGTAAAAACAATAATGGCATCTGCAGGAACGGCCCTTTTGGGAATAGGAACCGGAGTTGGGGAAAACAGAGCCCAGATGGCAGCCCGCGCTGCCATCTCTTCTCCTTTGCTGGATCTCTCGATTGAAGGGGCAAGGGGAGTTCTGTTTAATATTGCCGGTGGAAGCGATATGACCATGTTTGAGGTTGACGAGGCCGCAAAAATTATTTCCTCGGCAGCCGATCCGGATGCAAATATTATTTTTGGAGCGGTAGTCAAGAGTGACCTGACCGACCAATTAAGAATTACAGTTATTGCGACAGGTTTTGATGAAACAAGAGCCAGAATCGCTCAAATTGCAAGAACCCAGCCGGATAAACCAATTATGCAAGGAGTTGTAAGTGAGAAGGTAACGCAGGGAGACGAGGAGAGCAGCGAAGAAGAACTTGACCTAAACGGGGATGATGCAAAAAGACAAGAAGGGGATGAAGACGTATTTGGAGAAAAATTTGAGATTCCG
>Ga0180732_1002079_pt1 | contig 11191 bp, 9 predicted proteins | sample KR11_01MetaG_FD_148674 | JGI IMG/M metagenome (GOLD analysis project Ga0180732, IMG submission 148674) | Groundwater microbial communities from the Olkiluoto Island deep subsurface site, Finland - KR11_0.1 MetaG | ecosystem: Environmental > Aquatic > Deep subsurface > Groundwater | place...
GCAATAAGATCTTCGGCAGCGCTAACAGAATCAGCTGTTATTTCTGTAGTGCCCATATCATCATCAAATACCATTGTTGCATGGGGAGTGTCGGCCACCATTTCATCGATCATGGCATAGATTTCTGCATCAACGATGTCCTCAGCAGGGTGATGCGCCAGGGCCAGACCAAAGGTAAACGCGATACAAAAGGCAATAATAATTACACTTTTTTTCATGGTAGTCCTCCTTTTTTAAATAGTCTCGCTTCGAAGGCTTTTATGCCTAAAACGAAGTGGGCAGGAAAGGACAGTAGAACTTACCCAGGGTATCAATTCAATTAAGATGATTCCTGGTTTGCTCTTTCTGTCGGTTATAATTTGTTAAACACAACCCCCAAAAAAAGGTTACAGTATTTCCCCATTTATATGAATTGAATATAATCCGGATGCAAAATTACATGCGTGTATCCATTTCCCATCCAAGAATGGATTGAGGTGCCGGGCATGCTGGCTGAGGGGGGGGCCGGAATGGCCATTTGGTTTCGGCAACTCAAACATGTCTTGGTGACAAGTATTGGACAATAAAAATAAAATGGGATAAAAATACAGGCAACTGAACTGATGAATCACCAATGGTTTCTCATGAATTGTTTAACCTGTATAAAAAACCGACTCAAATTGAGAGTAGAATTTCGTGAGAAACATACCGCCAGATTTCTAAAACACAGCTTTTAATTATATCTGATAACTTAAGTCGATAATTTATCGATATAGCCGAAAAGGAGGGGCAGAAAATGGATGAAGCTGCATTGCTGGAAAGGATAGACACTTTGGAAAAGGAAGTCCAGCGGCTGAAAGATGTTGAGAAGATAAAGAACCTGCAAAGGGCCTATGGATATTATATTGAAAATTGGATGGCCCAGGAGATTATCGACCTTTTTTCGGACGGTCCGGATGTTTCCTTAACTTTGGCGGCCGGCACCTACCTGGGCAAAGACGGGGTTTGCAAATATTTTGAAAGAGCAGACAATAATAATCCGGAATTTATGCACCAGGTCATGCAGCTTTCCAGCATCATTACCGTTGACCCGGACGGTACCACCGCCACCGGCAGGTGGTATGGTTTTGGCGCGGTGGCTATGCCCGCTGGAAATGGGGTTAATGAATTGTTTATGGGCGGCACCTACGAAGGCAAGTACGTAAAAGAGGATGGTGTATGGAAGTTTAAAGCGCTTCGATTTGACATGAAATACACGGCAACCCCGGATAGAGGATGGGTCAAGCCGGATCGAAAAATCACATCCGGAAATGTGCCCCCGGAAGGACGTCGGGACTTAGAGCAACTAAAAGCGGATATACCAAGGGAAATTTCCAGCCGATATCCATCCGGCTACATTTTACCCTTTCATTACAACCACCCGGTCACCGGCAAAAAAACCAGTGAAGAAAAGAGAAATGAAAAGCGGACAAGCAAGTAAAAGCCTATCGCACGCTGCGCAGAATAATCCGCATCAATGCTGACAGTAAATTTCACAATGGGCACGCAAAAGAACTCCGTAGAATTCATCGGAGGGCATATTGAAAAAAATAGTGTTATCCGGAAACAGTGAAATTTGGTTCTGATTACCTGTCAGGCCGTAGCTTTACAAACAACGGCGGGCCTTTTGGCGAATACGCAGGTCTGGGTCAAAAGGTGCTGTTTCCAGACAGATACTAATTAAAGATCCGTGATCTTTTTTAGTGTGGAGATGATACAGCAAAAACTCATGTTCTGAACAACCGAACCTAAAACTGCCCCTTAAAAACCAAAAACTCAGCGAACCAGATGATCGGTTCGCCGAGAGTGATGTTTGCCTCCCCAGTAAGGACAATTCCGGGTACTGGGAAGAGACTATAATGATATTATAAAACTATTGATTTGCCACAGAGGGATGGAAATTTATCCCTGACATAATCCGGCTTTTTCCGAGCATCAATAGTTAAAATCTATGTTGACAAAATTTGATTTAAAAATTAAAATTGTGGCATAATGCATCAAATAGATGTAAATAGAATCAAATTGAGTTGATCATTGGAGGCAACATGGCAACCAAATCTTTACGAATAGATGAACGTCTGGTTATCCAAGCCCAACGAGAAGCCAAGGTGCAACATAGATCCATAAACGGCCAAATTGAATATTGGGCGAAATTAGGTAGAGCCATTGCTTCAAAAATCAGCGCTGCTGATGCTTTTTCAGTAACTCAGGGCCTGAAAGAAATTTGCTTGGAAACACCTAAAAGTATTTCTATCGATCCAAATGCTGTTTTGAATGAGCTTGAGGCTGATAGGGCAAAAGGATTCTCCGACAAGCCGGTAACGTCTGCTCCTTTCTATTTTGAAGCAAGCGATAGCAAGCCCGGCTTTATTGATAAAGTTAATACGAAGACTGGAGAACGACAGACAGGAGAATTTCAGAACGGTAAATTTGAGGCCATTTAATGTCTGATACCAAACAACTCTGGGTTTTAGCCGGAGGAAATGGCGCGGGCAAAACCACATTCTACAACCAATATCTGTTTAAATACGGTATAAAGTTCATTAATGCGGACTTGATAGCCAAAGCAATTAATCCGAATAATCCGGAAGAGTATAGTTATGATGCTGCGACATTAGCGACAGAAATGAGAGAAGATATGATCAAACAGGGCATTTCTTTTTGCTTTGAGACCGTCTTTTCGCATGAATCAAAAATTGATTTTATAGCTATGGCCAAAGCTCACGGATATGCGGTTATTCTGGTTTATATCCATTTGATTGACTCAAGCCTGAATGAAGCCCGTGTACATCAACGCACCTTTGAAGGTGGGCACGATGTACCCGTGGAAAAAATACATTCACGCATCCCAAAAACCATGAAACACATCAAGACTGTCTTGCCTTTAGTGGATGAAGCCTGGATTCTTGATAATTCTTCAGAAAAAAACAGATTTCAACAGATTCTCATTATGAAATCCGGACAATATGAGAAAAAGGTAGATCCCTTACCCAAGTGGGCGATGGACCTGCTTCCTTTTGTATAAAAAATCTTCAGGCGCATTCATTGGGATTAGATTTGAAGGATGGTTACGCAAAAGGGCATGACCGAAAAAAATAAAGCCGTGTAAAAACCGGGCTTTTATTGTCTGGCTCCCCAAGCCCATCGTGTTCAACCATTTTCATCGTTGATAAATTGGAGGTTAATCTCTTTGAACCACATTAAAACACCTGTCAGGCGGGATTCAAAGTCTTCTATTTAAAGGGGGAATATTTTTTATTGTAATTAGGGCGTTAGATTTTCTCTTTAAAAAATGGGGATATTTGTGACACCCGTTAAAGGGCGGGGCAAGGGAAAAAATACCTGCCCCGAGCAAAAATAGATATTTTTCACTTGGCCTTTACTCCCGGCCGAAGAATACCTCTTCCGAGGTATAGGTGTCAGGCCGTGATTTATGATTAAAATACGATTCAAGATCTGACATCAGAAATTTCTGTTTTGCCCATTTTCAGCAATGATAAAATGGAAATTTTTCACGGTTCGGATTTAGGCTTTGGCAAATGAATGAAGAATAATAGTTTGTGCAGTTAAAAAACCAAAACAATCAAAGTGGTTACACATTAGATCGCGGGTTCTAATCCCACCCTCCCGCTCCACCCTATCAAATGACGGAATAAACCACTTCCATAGAATCCATAGCTTCATACCATTCAATTTTGAGCACAAAGTGTCCCTATTCATCGGGGTGCTATTTCGGGTATCGATTCATAGAAAATAGTGTCTGCAAAACGTCTGCAACAATGGCTTGATTTGACCAGATTTGACCATCTTCGAGGTATAAAGCAAAAACAGACCCAAGGCATAATGTCTTGAATCCGCTTAGCATACTGAGTGCCCCCGGCATGAATCGAACATGCGGCCAACAGATTAGGAATCTGCTGCTCTATCCCCTGAGCTACGGGGGCGTAAGGATTGAAAGTGAACGTTTCTTACGTCAATTCAGGTGCCTTTGCAAGCTTTTTCCAGTGTTTTTGAATCCTGATCTTGTGCTTGCAAGTCGCTGGTGTTGACCCGTCTAAATAGATTCCATCGAGACCCGGGGCCCCTGCTGGAGGATTATTACCTCCCTGGATATTACCCCTTCAGGGCATGTTCAATCTCGGATTTTACAGGATCTTCTTCCTGGTTTAAAAATCCGGTCAAGGCTTGCCTGGCCATTTTACCGCCGATTCTTCCCATTGCCCAGACAATCATTCCTTTGACCCTGGCATCCTCATTCTCGCCAAAGGCCCGAATGAGATGAGGGATATGCTCGGGGTTCAGGGCATTTCCCATGGCCCGGGCGGTGTTCATTTTCCAAAGCCATAAATTTTCTGAACCGATGTAAAACATGTGGGGCTTTATTTTTGCCTCGAAATAGGCCTTGTCCATGTGGAGCAGGCGGGTCAGTTCAAAATCATCGGCCTTGGACGCAACCCTTTGATTGATTGGCAATGCCCTGGTTTTCCAGGCAGCGTTTCGAGGGCAGACATCCTGGCACCGGTCGCAACCGAAGACCCAGGTTCCCATGGGTTCCCGAAGATCCATGGGGGTGATTTCCGTGGCATAATAAGTGAGATAGGAGATGCATAACCCCGGATTAATTTTCCCGGGTGCGCTTAAGGCCCGGGTGGGGCAGGAGGCGATGCAGGTGTTCCGGCACCAGTCCGGGCAACCCACAAAAACAGAGGGTTCATCCGGTTCAAAGGGGATATCCACCAGAATCGGGATGGGCAAAACCCATGAACTGCCGGCGTTGCATCGATTGGCATACAGGAAATTGTTTTTTCCGAAATTGGCGACTCCCGCCCGGGCAGCGGATAACCGCTGGGGGATATTGCCGGGGACTTTGGATTGAATGCCGTGATTCTTAAGGTATGCCCTGAAGGCTTTGATTCGGGGATAGAGCTTATCCCGGGTGACCCGGTCATCATCCTGGTAGCACCGTCCAAAATGCGATTCCATCACTCTCGGGAAAGATTCCGTGAAATAGCTCTCCAAAAGCACAATGATGGACCGGGCTTGGGGAAATTCATTTACGGGGTCCGTGCCTTTCAGCAGATCCAACCTGGATTGCATGTGCTGATAGTTTTGCATTCTGGATTCCAGGATTTCCCTCTGGGAGTCAAAAGGGTCTGCGGAAGTAAAACCAATATCTGAAAAACCCAGTTCGACCGCTTTGTCTTGAATCTCTTTTTTGGATATCATGGACCATCTCCTTTATGAAATCACACACGGGAAAGAATTTCTTCCAATTTCGTTTTTATGTATTCCACCAAAGCTTCCGCTTTTTCCATTGGGATACGGGGAATGGTTTTGCCAAGACTGGCAACCGTTTCTTCAGGGATATCGGTGATCTTGTTGATGAGAAACTCATCCGCTTCACCATCATCCAATACGTGGCCACAGGCGCCGATGGCTCCGATGAATTCTTCTTTCACAAAAATGGGCACCACCAGTTTCATCAGGCCGGCGTCGCATTCTTCGATGACCGGTTTTCCCGATTGCTTGGCCATGGTGGAAATATTCATATGGGCCACAGCGCATATGAAAGATTGGCCCTTGCTGGTGTCTTTGATGGCCGGACAGAGCTGATTGGCCCAGTTTTTAAAATCCGTGATGCGGTAACCCGATGGATTGAAGACATTCACATCCAAACCGGATTTTTCATTGATTTCTTTTTCCAGGGTCTTCCATTGTTCCAGGGGCAGGATATCCGTAAGTTCCATGTTATACTCCTATTGCCGGTTGAGGTTCCAACCAATTGGCCAGTTTCTCCAGCCCTTCAGCCGTGGAGACCGTGGGGGAATATCCCAGGTCTTTTTTGGCGGCTGAAATATCAAACCAATGGGAAGTGGAAAGCTCCCGGGCTACAAACCGGGTGATTCGGGGTTCCGACTGTATTTTAAAAGCCGTATAAAAAACTTCCATCAAGGCTCCCAGGCCATAGGCCAGGGAGGCGGGTATTTCTTTTGTGACGGGTGGTTTTCCTGCGGCGGCAAGAATACGATTGATCATATCCCAGACCGGCACCCTGTCGTCCTGACTGATGAAGTAGATATTCCCGGAAAGCCCGCGATTCTCCCGAAGCTTTTCTGCAGCCAGCACATGGGCTTCTGCAGCGTTGTCGATGTAAATGGTGTCTGCGATATTTTTTCCGTTTCCCACCTGGAGGAGTTGCCCGGCCCGGTCAATGATTCGGGGAACCAGATGGTTGTCTCCCGGTCCCCAGATCAAATGGGGCCGAAGCACCAGGGTGAGCAAATCCGGGCTTGCGGCCTTTTTCACATGTTGTTCGGCCAGGGCTTTTGTTTCGGGATAATGGGTTAGAAATCTATCAGGGTAGGGAAGTGTTTCGTTGCCGCCCTCCATGTCCTTCCCGTTATAGACGGCGCTGGCTGAGCTGGTGTAAATGAGGCGGTTTACATGATGTTTTTTGCAGGCTGCCAGGATATGTTGAGTGCCCGTGACATTGGTCTGAAAGTAGTCGTCATAACTTCCCCAGACACCGGCTTTTGCAGCCGAATGATAAATCAGGCCCATTCCTTGGCAAGCCTTATCCACAGCCTTCGGGTCCGAAAGATCCCCCTGAATTTGAGAAACCCCCCATTTTGCCAGTTCAGGATAATCCTGCCTGGAAAAGCTGGTGATGGAATTGAACCCTTCCTGTAAAAGCCTTTGAATAATGGCTTTGCCCAGAAAGCCTCCACCGCCGGTCACGAGTACGGAAGGATTTTCCTGAATAGATCTGCCGGATATCAAAGTTTAGGGCTTTCCCTTCCTGTTCATTTTGCCTTCTGCCCATACGGCCAATTCTTCCCTGAAAATTTTGGCATTGTGGCGAATGTCCACGGGGAAATTGTTGTGGAATAAGACCGTGTGGATATTTTTTGTCAGTTCATTGGCTCTTGCGATCTTAATCAGCTCATCCTTAAGCTGATCCTTGGGAATGAGCCTGGAATTTTTGATGGGCTCAATGCAGATCGCCGGGATTTGATTGGGTCTTTTGCCAATCCCCACCAGGGCGCTCCGAAAGACCAGGGGATGGTTGTTGAAAAGCGATTCGCAGGGAATGGTGTACAGGGGTCCGAATTTTGTGATGACCCTGTGGCACTTCCTGCCGCAGAACCAGAGTCTCCCTTTTGAGTCCTGCCAGGCCAGATCCCCCATCCGGTGCCAGGGCCTGTTTTCACCGGCAATTTTTGCCAGTTTGTCCGCCTTGGCATCCTTGAAATAATGAGCGGTGACCAAGTCTCCTTTTACGATGATTTCTCCCACTTCGCCGGGTTCCACCTGAAGATCCTCTGACCATTTGTCGATGGCCGAGTCCGTGATTCGGATGATTTTTACGTCCATTCCCTGCAAAGGATATCCCACACACAGGCCGTAACCTTTTTCAGAAAGATCTGCGGTTTCGGCGAGAATCTCCCGGCTGTCCATGGAAATGATGGGAACGGCTTCCGTGGCTCCGTAAGGGGTATGGATGAGAGCCTCTTCCGTAAGCATGGAGGAGAACTGTTTGATGTTGGCCGGGAAAACCGGGGCCCCGGCGGACACCACCCTTTTCAGGGAGGGGAGTTTGACTTTGTGTTCCTGTCCGAAGGCTCCCACGGCATTCAGCAGGGCGGGAGATGCGAACATGCTGGTGACGCCATGGTCTTGAATCGCTGAAAGAATATGGTCCGGATTGACCTTGGCAGGTTTTGTGAAATCCATGTCCGGGATTACGGCCGTGATTCCAAGGGCCGGATCAAACAGGGCGAAAAGCGGAAAGGTGGGCAAATCGGTTTCTTCGTCGGAAAAATTAAAATGCTGCCGGATTGTCTGAATCTGGGCGTCAAAGGTTCCATGGGTGTAGACCACACCCTTGGCAGGGCCGGTACTTCCCGTGGTGAACAAGATGGCCGCCGTATCCTCCCTTCGGGTGTTGGCCACGGAAAAGGCCTTGTCCGGCAGGTCCTGAAAATCATGGGTGGAAACGCCGCCCCAGAACCATTTTTTCCCCACGGTTACGCAGGTTTTAACGGATGAAAAATACTTGGGAAAGGCAAGTCGAAGGAGATGGGCCAGGGGAATTCCGATAAAGGCGTCCGGCTGGCTTTCCTGAAGGCAGCCAAGCATGCGTTTGACCCCCATGCCGGGATCCACCACCACGGGAACAGCGCCTGCTTTAAAAAGGGCAAAGGTGAGGATGAAAAAATCAATGCCGGGTTTCACCATCAAGATGGTCCGGTCGCCTCTGGCGAGGCCGGCATTGACCAAAGCCTGGGCGAACCGGTCGGATTCCTTTTCCAGTTGGGAAAAAGTCAGATGGGTGTAGGCCATTCGTCCATGACTGTCCCGGGTTGTAGGACATAACACGGCTTTACGATAGGGAAAATCCAGGGCATTCTGTTTCAAATAAGAGGATATGTTAAAAGCAGCTTTTTCTGCAGAGTCTTGTGGATTCACGATAGCATTTCCATCCTTAACGGCTTTGTAAAAAGGTTTGTAAACGTCTTTCATGGTGCTACAGGGTGTTCTTTCAAAAACATCCGGATTTCTTCCAAGACTCTTTCCGGAATATCTTCCAGAATATAGTGACCGGCATCCTCATAAATTTTTGCCGTGGCCTCGGGAAATCTTCTCACCCATTCCTTGTAATAATCCCGGTCAAATACAAAATCTTTTGCTCCCCACAGGATCAGCATGGGGATATGGGACAGGCCCCCGATCATCCTGTCCGTGGTCTCCACCATATCATAACTTGCATCCGTTTCATATAATGGGATGTCCTGAACGAATTTTAAAGTTGCCAGCCGGTTGTGCCATGAACCATAGGGCGTAAGAAGTCCCTTCCTTATGATGGGGGGAAGTTTTTTGTTGGAAGCCATGAAAATGGCGGAAAGGGCAAAGAGGTTCAACCCCTGGACCATGGGCACGGCAAGCCATGGAAGCTTGCGAATCAACCTGAGTCGAAGAGGAAGGGGTTTCCCATGGGGAGGGAGAAAGGCCGCGGTATTGAGAATGATCAAACGGCCAATTTGTTCAAGATGACGGCAGGCCCAGGCCATTCCGATCATTCCTCCCCAGTCATGAACCACCAGGGTGATTTTTCGGTCCAGGCCCAGGGTTTCCACAAAAGCCTCAAAATCGAAAACCCGGCTCTTCAGGGTAAAATCGTATTCCTTTAAAGATGGCTTATCCGAAAGTCCGCATCCCAGATGATCCGGCGCAATCACACGGTGGGTACCTTTCAATCCCTTGATGAGTTCCCGAAAATAAAAAGACCAGGTGGGATTGCCGTGAACCATTAGAATGGGATCTCCAGAGCCTTCATCCACATAATGATATTTGTGCCCGTTGAGATTTGCGTAATGGGATTCAAAGGGATAGGTTTGCCTAAGGCCATCCATGTCCACCGGGGATGCTTTCTGAAAAAGAGACATCTTACCAGTCCACCCCAAGCATCAGGCAGTTCAAGCCGCTTCCAATACCCAGAAAAGCCACCATGTCACCGGGCAAAAGAAAACCCCTTTCAGCGGCAATGGCTGCGGTGATGGGAAGGGAAACGGTTCCAATATTGCCCAGGAATTTGAACGTGGTGAAATCCTTTTCCGGGGCCAGGTTTACGGCATCCAGAATGTTGCGCTGATGGGTTGCGCCCACCTGATGGCAGATGACCTTGTCCGGCTGATCCGGAGAGAGATTCAGGGTTTTTCTGAAATCCGCATAGGTTTCCATGCCGAGATTCACACCGTTTTGGAGTACTGCCACGGAATCCGTCTCCATGATCTGATCTCCCGAGGAAGGGATTCCCGTATCCGGGCCCCAGATGCATAGTTTATGATGCTGAACAGCGTTTTTTGCAGCGCCGCCTTTTAGTCGGTGACCGGTTTTTGAAAGGGAGGCGTGGGTGAGCAATACAGCCACAGAGCCCGAACCTCCGGTGAGGGTGGCCACGGTTTTTTTAAACGTGTCCATGTCAGGCGAAGCGATCAACCGACGAATGGTGGTGTCCACAATCTGGCGGGCCGATTCGCAGGATACCACAAGACCCGCCTTGATCTGCCCCAGTTCAATGGCATTGGCCACCAGGACCATTCCGTTTAAGATTCCCAGGCAGGCATTGGACACATCATACACCAGGGTATCCGGGCTCAATGCCAGGCCATGGGCCACTGCGCAGGCCGTGGCCGGTTCCAGGTGGTCCCGGCATACGCCTCCGTAAACCAGCATGCCGATGTCGCGGGTTGCAATCCCCGAGGCATCCAGAGCTTTTTTTCCTGCCAGCACAGCCCCCTGGCTCATGGTAAAGCCGGGGTCCCAATAGCGCCTTTCACGAATGCCGGTGATGGCCTCAAGCTGGCCTTTCTGAAACCGCAATTTCTGATAAGCCGGTTCCAGACGACGTTCAAGGTCTTCCGAGGTGACCACATTCGGGGGCAGTTCATACCCGAAGGCTTGGATGAAAACGTTATGATATCTCATATTGCTGTTCTTTAATCCAATAGAATACGGATGCTGTAATCCTTCATTTCATAGATGGTTTTGCCGTCCACCTTTAAATAGCCATTGGCCCTGATCATGGGAAAGGGCTCTTCCTGAATGTCCGTGATAACTACTTCCACTTCCACCCTTTTGTTTTCAGGGAGGATCTGGCCCCGGTACGACCAGGTATGCTCCGTGGCCGGGGTCATTTGAAACCGGCCGTGGCCATGGGTCTTGCCCCATCGCTGCAAGGCCACAAATTTCAAGGCCTGGAGGAAGGATTCAATGCCCAATGATCCGGGACACACCGGGTCCTGGTAAAAATGGGCTTTGAAAAACCATTCTTCAGGATCAACCCTTTTAATGGCCCGGACAAACCCCAGCCCGAATGCACCGCCTTTAGGCTCGTAAGTCTCGATTTCGTCGATCATCAAGAGGGCTTTTCCGGGCATTCGAAGACCGGTTTGCCCCGGGCTTCTGAAGTCTTCGGAAAGCGCGTGTTCCGGTGTAAAGGGAGAAACCGGATGAAATTCAACAAACGGCTGATCCTGACCCTTGGCCCTGGCCGAAGGGTCCATCTTGTCCTCCGGATGGGCGATGCCTTTTTGCATGGCCATGGCTTCGGCGGTAAAGAAGCCAAAAGTTGTATTCCCTTCATATATTTTCCGGTCATTGTCAAGAACCA
>Ga0180732_1002080_pt1 | contig 11190 bp, 14 predicted proteins | sample KR11_01MetaG_FD_148674 | JGI IMG/M metagenome (GOLD analysis project Ga0180732, IMG submission 148674) | Groundwater microbial communities from the Olkiluoto Island deep subsurface site, Finland - KR11_0.1 MetaG | ecosystem: Environmental > Aquatic > Deep subsurface > Groundwater | place...
ACGCCTTGAGGTACGAATAGATAAGAACAAAAATTTTTGCTAGTATATAGCTCACGGGGGATAGTTTAACAGTAGAATTTGCCGATGGGGTCGGTAAGGTTCCGGTGCAACTCCGGGTCTCCCGACACTATAGGTTAATTCTTACATAATTTAAACTTCACAATGCCCTTGTATTTTAGCACTTACTATGTTAAAAGTTACTGGAACTATGGCGAAGAAAAAAAAGGAAGTAGCGGAAACAAAACAACAGCAAGGCGCTTCGGCGAAACTTCAGGCGATTAAACTGGCAATGGACCAGATTGAAAAGCAATACGGCAGAGGGTCTATTATGAGGCTTGGGGAAAAAGCCGATGTCCGTTTTAAGATTGATGTCATTCCCACCGGATCCATTGCTTTGGATTTGGCGTTGGGTGTCGGGGGTCTTCCCAGAGGAAGGATCTCCGAGATATATGGTCCTGAGGCATCCGGGAAAACCTCCGTTGCCCTATCCGTTATTGCAGAGGCACAAAAAAGAGGTGGTCAGTGTGCTTTTGTTGATGCCGAACATGCTTTAGACCCGGCTTGGGCAGAGGTAATCGGAGTTGATTTGGATAATCTTCTAATGAGCCAGCCCGATACGGGAGAGCAGGCTTTGGAAATTACCGAAACCCTGATTCGTTCAGGGGCTTTGGATGTAATTGTCGTTGATTCGGTGGCGGCACTTGTTCCAAGGGCCGAATTGGAAGGGGAGATGGGGGATGCCGTTATGGGGATGCAGGCCAGACTTATGAGTCAGGCCTTAAGAAAGTTAACGGGAGCTATATCTAAATCTAAAACGGTCCTTATTTTTACCAACCAATTAAGGCTGAAAATCGGAATAATGTTCGGAAATCCCGAAACTACCCCGGGAGGACTTGCTTTAAAATTCTATTCATCGGTGAGAATTGATTTAAGAAGAATTGAAGTTTTAAAAGACGGGGAAAGGGTAATTGGCTCCCGCCATAGAGCAAGAATTGTCAAAAATAAAGTAGCTCCTCCCTTGAGGGTTGCTGAACTGGATATTATGGAAGATGAAGGTATTTCCAGATCGGGAGGACTTTTGGATGTGGCGGTTGATCTGGGGATAATTTCAAAGAGCGGCTCTTTTTACAATTATGAAGATAAACCAATTGCCCAAGGTAAGGAGGGGGCGAAGGCATATATTAAAGAGCATGCGAAATTTGCCGATGAAATGGAGAAGAAAATAAAAGAGATGGCGGCTTCGGGTAAAAAATAATAAATGCCCACAGTTACTTCGATTAAACCTCAAAAGAACGGCAAACGTTTGAATATTTATTTTGACGGAGAGTTTTCTTTTGGCATTGATTTGGATAATTTTGTCAAAGCGGGCCTTAAGGTTGATCAGGAATTAACAGAAAAAGAAGTTGAAGAAATAATAAAAAAGGCCGAGTTTCAAAAGACTTTGGATAAACTGCTAAGGTTTGCAACCCTAAGACCAAGAAGCGAGAAAGAAATTAAAGATTATTTCAGAAGAAAAAAGGTTCATGAAAGTCTTTATCTTAATTTACTTAAGCGACTTAGGCAACTTAGCCTTCTTGATGATGAAAAATTTGCCAAGTGGTGGGTGGAACAACGGCAAAGTTTCCGGCCGAAGCCGAAAAGAATACTGAATATTGAACTACGAATTAAGGGAATAAAAAAAGAAATTATTGAGAAGGTTTTGGGGGAGACAAAAATTGATGAGGTAAAAATGGCCAGAGAACTTTTGGAGAAGAAAGCATACAAATGGCACGCTTTGCCTCGCCGCCAGGCGGGTCAAAAAATGTCTCAGTATTTAGCCGGAAGGGGTTTTTCTTGGGAAGTAATAAATTCTGTTATAGTTAAGATATTGAATGAAGAGCTATAAAATACTTGCTCTAGATGAGTCTGGAAAAGCCTCGTACAATCACAGTTCAGAGCTGTTTGTGCTTTCGGGCGTGATACTTCCAGAAAAGTTTAAAGATATTCTGGATAGAAAGATGCGGAAGTTAAAAAGGAAGTACTTCAATAATGAAGATATTGTGTTTCACAGCAGGGATATGTTGAGGAAAAAGGGTCCATTTTCTGCGCTTCGGGATAAAAAGAAAGAAATTTCTTTTTGGTCTGAATTTATATCTATTCTGAACAGTCCCCAATTAAGTATGTTATTTGTAATAGTCGATAAGAAGAAGGCTAGAAAATGTGGTTGGCAACCAGAAACAATTCTTAAAAGAGCATATATGAGGATTTTAGGAGATTTTTCCAATAATCATTTATTGGGAAGAAATTGTGGAGGAAAAATAGTTTCTGAATCCGATCCCTCCCAGGATTTTTATCTAATACATGCCCATAATCATATTCAAGGCGTGGGAACTGGAGGGAAAAGAGGAATTTCTCCAAAAGAGTATAGAGAAAAAATCACTTCCTTAAGTTTGGTAAAGAAGTTAAATCAAGATATAGATGTTCAAATAGCTGACACCTTAGCGATTATCGCGGGTGTTAAATACGGGTATAAGAAAAATAAAAATAAAATTGATAAAGTTACTCAAATGAAATTGAGGCTTATCGAGAGAAAGTTAAAGGATAAATCTAATCCAAGTGTGTTTAGTATGTTGGTATAAATAAAAAAGCCGGCCATGGCTATCCGCACATTTGCCGACTTCTTATGTTCTTATGATATGTTATCAATTTCTCCGCGTCAATACCCAACGTGTAATTGACGTTTTTTTGAAAAAATAGTAAAATAGCTCTTGGAGTAAAGGAATATGGTAGGAAGAATCCAAAAAACAGCTTCTTTCGCCGACAGCCTCAAAATTTAAGAGGTGATTTTTCTTGGCTCCCAATCGACACGAATGACACAAATAAAAACACGAATGTCACGAATATTCGTATCATTCGTATGAAATTCGTGTATTAGTGTCGCAATTATTATGACAAACGACGATATTAAGAAATTAGAAAAAATAGCCAACATGACTCAAGACGAAGCCCGTAAGGTTTTATTGGATGAAGTCCAAAAAGACCTTTCCGGAGAGATTGCCAAAAAGATAAGACAGGCTGAAGAAAGAATTAAACTGGAAGCCAACGAGAAAGCACAGGAAATTTTGGTTGATGCCATGAAGCATGGGGCCACGTCGTACGTGGCGGAATACACCGTGTCTTCGGTTCCGGTTCCCAACGAAGAAGTTAAGGGCAGAATTATCGGTGCCGGCGGGAGAAATATTAGGGCCTTTGAGAAAGAGGCGGGAGTTGAGATTGAAATTGACGAAACAAATGAAATCAGGGTTTCTTCCTTTGATTCCATAAGGCGCGAGATTGCCAGAAGGGCGATGGAGGAATTGATTAAGGATACCAGGATTCAGCCTTCAAGGATTGAGGAAGTAATCAAACAAATCAAATCCCAAATGGATGACGTTCTTCTTGAGGAAGGAAAGAAAATTACCCACGAGTGCGGCGTTTTTAATCTTTCCTTGGATTTAATGAAGACGATCGGCCGCTACCGGTTTAGAACTTCTTACGGTCAAAATCTGGGGATTCATACAATTGAAGAAACCAAGATCGGGGTCTCGGTTGCCAACGAAATTGGTGCCAACGTTGATGTTGTCAGGCTTGGTTGTTTACTGCACGATATCGGCAAGGTCGTCACCGATGAAGAAGGAACTCATATTGAAGCAGGAGTTCATACCCTAAAGAAATTCGGCATTCCCAAAGAAATTATTGCGACCGTCGCGGAGCATCATGAAGACAAGCCTTTTTCTTCGGTTGAATCCGTGGTCGTTTGGATTGCGGACGCGATCTCCGGTTCCAGGCCGGGGGCGCGTTACGAACCCCATGAGGAGTATGTAAAAAGAATGAGTAAGATTGAAGAATTGGCACGTTCATTCCCAGGAGTGGACACGGTCTATGCTTTTCAGGCAGGACGGGATGTCCGGGTTTTAGTCAAACCGGATGAGGTAGATGATGATAAACTGACGGTTCTGGCACACGATATTGCAAGAAGACTGGAAAAAGAAGCCGAATATGCCGGCCAGATTAAAGTAACGGCGATAAGAGAAACCAGAGCAATCGGTACAACGGCTGCTAAATGAAAGGTCTTTAAATTGCTTCTTGACACGACGCTTTGGTTTTGTAAAACTGATACTGGATAAGAAATTTTCTAATATGAACTGCCCAACTCTTTCAAGTAAATCCTTTAATACTATAGCTCTCTCTCTCTCTCTCTCTCTCTCTCTCTCTCATAATCCCTCCTTTTTTGTCTTTTTTTTTCAAAAATTCTTTTCCTGCTTTGCTATATCCAATGAATTGATTTTAGAAAAGAAAGGAGGTGAATAAAATATGGCCGTTGAAAAAGCTATGGCGTCCTCGAGTTTAGTTGAGGTGATTGACCGCATTCTTGACAAGGGTGTGGTCGTTGATGCCTGGGTCAGGATCTCTTTAGTCGGCATTGAGCTTTTGGCAATTGAAGCCAGAGTCGTGGTCGCATCAGTAGAGACCTGGTTGAAGTATGCCGAAGCGGTTGGTTTAACTGCTTCAGCAGCAGCAACAGCCTAAACCAAGCATTGGTTAGAGCATCCTTTTTGGGTGTAAAAGCGCTTCCTACCCTTTTACAACTGCCCAAAAAAGTAGTTATATCCAAAAAGCATGCTCTGACTGAGTTTTCAGCCAAAGGCTGATCGTCCTCTGGACGAAAAAATTTCGACCAGAAAATATGATAACCATAAAAGACTTTTTTAGAAATATTATTACGAAAATAAACAAGTTTGTCCTGCTTAGCAGGATAAAAGCCTTCTTTAGTAAATTCACTAAGAAGGTATAAGAAAGGAGGTGAAAATTATTATGCCGATAGCAAGTGATATGAAGAACATTGTCGAGGGGATTGAAGTCTCCTATGGTGAGCGGATGAGCTGGCTGGCGGACGCAACAAAGGACACTCATCAGATGATGACTCGAATTGGCAGGGAGAATAAAGAAGCCGCGGATGCTGTTGCCAAACTTCTGGCCCTTTTTAGGGGTGACCACAAGGCAATGGCTGAGGCTCTGGGTGCCTTTCTGAATGAGAGTGAGTCGACCAGGATTGCCGAGTTTAAGGGGATGTTGGCTGATATTCAATCTCGTCAGAGAGAAAGAGAAGAAGAAACAGCGGAGCTGATGGATGGGTTTGCCAAAGAAATAAAAGAAATGGCTAGCCAGTTAAAAGGGTTTTTGTCTGAAAGCGAGTCGCAAAGGCTAACTGAATTTAGAGCCTTTTTTTCAGATGTCCAAAGGCGGACCGCGGAGATATTAACCGCTACTCGAGAGGATCTTAAGGAAGCCCGAAATCATTGGCAAAATTTGGCCAAAATAATGGCATCAAAGCGGACCGGGAAGAGAGTGCCAATTACCGAGGTTCCCAAAGAGGCTGAAGTGTCTAAAAAGGTAGAAGAGGCGGCTGAAGAAGCGTTCACTGAAGGAGAATTAAAGATGAAAGCTTTGTCGTTGATTGGGGAGAATTCCAACGGTATCAGTTTGGTTCAGCTTGGCGGGATGCTAAAAACGCCCTATGTCCGTTTAGGTAGGCCAATAAGAGAGTTGCAGGATGAAGGAAAAGTCGTTAAGAGAGACTCTTTATATTTTCCCGCTTAACTTGAGGATGACAAACAATAATCTTAGCCAAGAAATAGTTAATCTTTATGACCGGATTGTTGATCGGGTGGTGACCTTAAAGGAAGAAACGAAGCAGAAAGTAGAGGAATTTAAAGAAGAGCAGAATGAGCTTGGCGAGAAGCTCAAGGAGAAGCTGGCTAAAGGTGAATCATTAAGGAAGAAAGACTTTGATCTTTTAATCAAAGACATTATTGATAAGCGCAAACAGCGGGGGCAGGATGTGGCCAGAATGATTGGGCAGTTTAAGACAGAAGAAGAAGAAATGGCCAAAGGTTTACGCCAACTTTTAAGTAAGGGAGAAGAGGTGCGAGTTAAGGATTTTAAAAAAATGCTGGTTGGAATTCGCGCCAGGCAAGAGGAAAGAAAGCCTGAGGTAGAAGAATTAACCAAGGCGGCAAGTTGCATCAAGGAGGAAGTTGCCAATATGCTTGGGAATTTTAAGAAAGAAAGGGAAGAAACCGCAGCTCAGTGGCAAAAGTTAGCAGTTATCATGCAAAAGAAAAGAAGCGATAAAAAATGACAAAAATAATTACAATCACCTGTGCTTTTTGTAAAAGGAAAGGGAAAGACCCTTTTGAGATTATGTCCAAAGAGGCTACCTGTCAGGTCTGTGGAGGGAGAGGCAAGGTAGCGGTAGCTAAACCCTATGTTAAATGTGCCCATTGTCAGGCAACCGGGGTTAGTCCCGGAAGCAGGAATGTCTGTACCGTTTGCAATGGCCGGGGAGTAGTTTCAGTGACTGATGGGAAAAAAGTTTGTCCCGAGTGCGGCGGGAGTGGAAGCGCACGGGAAAGTAATCTACCTTGTTTAAAGTGTGGCGGAAAGGGGGTAATTTAGATGTCCTTGATTGATGAGATGCGCAACTTAAGAGAAGATATCGAAAGCGGTAAAAAGATCCGCAGCCAGTTTATCGCTGGGCTAGAAAAGGATGTTGAGGTAACTCGGAAAGAAAATCGGGCAAAACAACAGGAGCTTAAAAATGAGCTTTCTGCGGCCCTAGCTGCTTTTTGGGGAAAGAAAAGGAGGAGTAATTTATGACCGATCATTCAGTAATTGCCACTTCCCCTTCCGAGGGGTTTGTAGAAACACCGGCTGTCAAAAAAATAATTAATCGGGCTTTAAGCTATCTGGAGGCAGGTTTTGCCGTTCATCTTTGTGGGCCAACCGGTACCGGAAAAACGACCTTGGCCATGCATCTGGCTGATCTTTTGGTTCGGCCGGTGATGCTGATGTATGGGGATGAGGAGTTTAAGACTTCAGATTTGGTGGGTGATAATCTAGGGTACCGTAAAAGAAAGCTGATCGATAATTTTATCCATTCCGTCTTAAAGACGGAAGAAGACGTCATGCAGCGTTGGATGAATAACCGTTTGACTACCGCTGTTAAAGATGGCCTGACCTTAATTTACGATGAATTTAACCGCAGCCGACCGGAGGCAAACAATGCTCTTCTTTCTGTACTCGAAGAAGGCATCTTATGTCTTCCCACCAGTGAAGAAGAAGGGGGATACATTAAGGCTCATCCAAACTTCAGGGCTATTTTTACCTCCAATCCTGAAGAATATGCCGGAGTACACAAAACGCAGGATGCTCTTTTGGATAGGATGATAACGATTCATGTTGACTATTTTGATGAACCAACGGAAACAAAAATTATTCAAAATAGAACAGGTATCGCACCAGAAGACGCTGAAAGGATTATAGCTCTTGTTCGCGGTTTTCGCCAGACTAATGACATCAGGAAGGTAACCACGATTCGGCCGGGGATTGTCATTGGTTCGATTCTTAAACAAAAAGGAATCACCGCAGATTATCGCAATCCTTTCTTTCGGGAAATCTGTCTTGACGCATTGACTGTTATCCGGGCTACTCAGGCAGAGTTAAACTTGGCGCGAGAGACGATTAATCAGTTAATTGATGAACATTGTGGAGGACGGGATACCAGTCGGTATCCGCCCGCCGACTTGTCCGCCGAAGCCTCGGCGAAGGAGGAAGCCTTGGCGAAGGTGGGTCAACCAACAAAGCAAGACCTGCAGCCCCGCGATAATAAAGGCCGTTTTATGAGACTTTTTCTACGGGATACCAGTCGGTACCCGTCTGGATACCGAAAAGGAGGTGATGAACATGATTCCTAAAGGTGTAGGATCAGTAAGAAGTCTTCATAGTCTGAATACCCGCCCGGGATCTCAAAAGCAAGCAGATATTTTGCGCCGGATGTATACGTTGGCCTGTGAAGAAGAAAATTTAAAAAAGAAGATAGAGTGGCTTAGAAGGCAAAAAGAACAAATAGTGAGACGCCTAGGAGAAGTTGGGCACGCGCTGGGCTTTTTAAAGAGTAAAGTTTCGGAAAAACAAAAAGAGACCCTGCCCGGCCGGCAGGCGGGGATGAAAGGAAATCCCGGGGGGAGATTTAACAGTGTTCCCCTCAAGTATTAAAACTATGACTGATAAAAAAACCAATGTCGACTTTGGATTGGGTGGTGCTTTTAAGGGTATCGCCGACCTTTTAGATGCGGTGGGGAGATTGGCCGAGAAAGGGGAGGAATTCAAGCGTGAAGGGGAAATTAAATTTGGGGAAAAACTCAAAGGCGTCTATGGCGTTACTATAAAAACAGCTGTGGGTGGAGAACCCGTTGTCTCCACCTTTGGCAATATCAAAAAGACTCCCAAGGGGCCTGCGGTTTCTGAAGAACGCGAACCAATTGTTGATATATTTGACGAGAAAGAGGAAGTAAGGATCATCGTCGAAGTGCCGGGGGTTGCCCGGGAGAGTATAAAAACAGAGATAAAAGGAGACGTGCTCACTCTTGAGGCTAAAGATGCTGACCCGCTTCGCAGCGAGGCGAGCCGTAAATATTATAAAGAAATTGTTTTGCCAAAAGAGATTGACCCCGGCACTTTAAAAATTAAATACAAAAACGGGGTTTTGGAAATAAGAATAAACAAAGTAAAGAAGTGAGCAACAATAATGCAAACCTATGACTATCAAAGAAATGAAATTAAAAGTCGTCGAGGCCAATCCAAGGGATGTTGGCCGGGGTATTGCCCGGATTGATCCGGAAGCGATGGAGAAGCTGGGGATTGCCGATACCGGAGAGGTAATCAGTATCAAAGGCAAAAGGGAAACCGTTGCCAAAGTTATGCCTACTTTTCCGGAATTTCGGGGTCGGGGCAGTGTTCAAATTGACGGCATAATTCGCGAAAATGCCGAAGTAAGTCTTGATGAAAAAGTAGTTTTGAGCAAAATTAGAGTCGAGGAAGCTCGACGAGTTACACTTTCCCCTTTAACTATAACTCCCGCCACCCTTGATACCGCCTATCTGTCCCGCCTCCTATCCTCAATCCCCGTAGTAAAAGGAGATCGGGTTCAAGTTAGCTTTTTAGGGGCAAAAAAGCAGGACTTTCAGGTGGCGGACACTACTCCTTCTGCTCCCGTGCTTTTGACACCGCAGACTGTAATTTCCATTACCGGAGAAGGGAAAAAGGAAGAGGTAAGATTAACCTACGAGGATATTGGCGGTATAGGTGACCAAATCAAACGGATTAGAGAAATGATCGAACTGCCTTTGAAATTTCCCCAAATTTTTGCCCGGTTGGGCATTGAACCTCCCAAAGGAGTCCTTCTCCATGGACTACCGGGGACTGGCAAGACATTGATAGCCAGAGTTATTGCCCACGAAGCCGATGCCTATTTCCTTCATTTATCGGGTCCAGAAATTATGCACAAATTTTATGGTGAATCAGAGGCGCATCTGCGGGGTGTTTTTGAGGAGGCGCAAAAAAACGCTCCCTCTATTTTATTTTTAGATGAACTAGATGCAATTGCTCCTAAAAGAGAAGAATTAGGCGGAGAAAAACAGGTGGAGAGACGGGTAGTAGCCCAACTGCTGGCTCTGATGGATGGTCTGGAAAGTCGCGGTCAGGTGATTATCATTGGTGCCACGAACTTGCCTAATCTCCTTGACCCGGCGCTTCGCCGCCCCGGCCGGTTTGATCGCGAAATAGAAATACCAATTCCGGATAAAAATGGAAGGCTTGAGATTCTAACTATTCATAGCCGGGGGATGCCTTTGGCGGAAGATGTTAATCCTGACAGACTGGCTTTTTTAACCCATGGCTTTGTGGGCGCGGATTTGGCAGCCCTGGCCCGAGAAGCAGCCATGTATGCCTTAAGAAGGCTGATGCCAAAGATTGACTTTGAACAAGAAGTCATACCCGCCGATGCCCTACTGAGCTTAACGGTCACCATGGATGATTTTTTGAATGCTCTTCGGGAAATTGAACCTTCAGCCATTCGTGAGGTGTTTACGGAAATTCCCGAGGTCTCTTTTTCTGATATTGGCGGACTTGAGAAGATAAAAAGGATACTTTCTGAGACGGTTAAAGAACCTTTATATTATCCGGAAGTTTATCAAGCAGCCAATACCAAACCGGCGAAGGGAATTTTGTTGACCGGAAAACCGGGGACAGGAAAAACTCTGTTAGCAAAGGCAATTGCCAAGGAATCAGAGGTCAATTTTATCGCGATTAAAGGACCCGAGCTTCTCTCTAAATATATCGGTGAAAGTGAAAAAGGAGTCCGCGAAGTGTTTAAAAAAGCAAGGCAGGCAGCTCCCTGCATCTTATTTTTTGATGAAATTGAAGCCTTGGTTCCCAAGAGAGGAAAGGTGATGGGAGATCAGGTTACTGAGCGGGTGGTTTCACAGTTCTTAACTGAAATGGATGGGATTGAAGAGCTTAAGGGGGTGGTAGTTTTGGGAAGCACCAATAGACCTGATTTGATTGATCCGGCTCTGCTTCGACCTGGCCGTTTTGATTTTGTCCTTGAATTACCCGCTCCTGATTTAAAAGCGCGGGAGGAAATTTTTAAGGTACATACTCGCGGGAAACCACTGGGAAAGGATGTCAACCTAAATAGTTTTGCCAAAGAAACAGACGGAATGACGGGAGCGGAGATTGCCTCAACCTGTCAGAAGGCTTCCCTTTTGGCGATTAGAGAGTTTTTACTTGCCAAGGAGAAGGATCTTAAGAAATTAAAAATTACCAAGAAACACTTTATTGAAGCGATGAAAAAATGACTAAAAGACACCTCGGACGGTGGCAGGCTGAACGAAGTGAAGCCATGACTCCTCCGAGGTGGAAAGGAAAAAGATGACTAATCAACAGACAATAGTTTGCGCCTTTTGCCAAGGAACCGGCAATAACCCGCATTATAGTGGGACTTGTCCGGTTTGCAAAGGTAAAGGAAAAAATAAACTAGTAGGAAAGTATATGGCTTGCAGCAGCTGTCGTGGCTCCGGACAAAAGAGGGGTACTACCCTCACCTGCTATGACTGTGGTGGTTTAGGGGTAATTCCCGATACAAGGGAGACATTTATAAGAGCACGAGAGGAAATAAAGGAAGCCCGGGAAGAAATAGCCAGAGAAAGACAGGAATTAACAGATAGTAAAACCCATTTCTGTCAATGTTGTGGAGATGAAGTGAATAATAGCATAACAATTAAGATCTGCTCTGACTGTTTTGGCAAGATGAAAGAGATAGTATGAAAG
>Ga0180732_1002081_pt1 | contig 11189 bp, 19 predicted proteins | sample KR11_01MetaG_FD_148674 | JGI IMG/M metagenome (GOLD analysis project Ga0180732, IMG submission 148674) | Groundwater microbial communities from the Olkiluoto Island deep subsurface site, Finland - KR11_0.1 MetaG | ecosystem: Environmental > Aquatic > Deep subsurface > Groundwater | place...
TCTGTAGGGCCTCCGGCGTGCCATAAATCAACCTGTAAGGCTAGACCAACGGTAGTAATCAGATTGCGAATCCGCTTGACCTCTAGGATTTTACCGGAAAGGTCACGAACCGTTATCTTGATATTGGTATGCCATGACCAATTATTTATCAGCATACTATCACCCCCGGCCCGCATAGCAGACCTGCATCGCATATCGGACACGCATAGACCATCTCGGTAATGGTCTCGCTCCACTCCCAGTTCTCAGGTACGGATGCTAGGATTATCAATATCTGATCACTTCCCACATTGAGTCTGCCCAGAACTTCCTCCTTCATGTTGGCGAGCGTCTTAAAGAATCCGGTCCAGTCACCCAACTCCGGCCCCTCGATAGCTTTGACTGTATAACGTAATTCGCCCGGTGCAAACTCGGCTATTTCAACCGACTCGACCAAAAGATCAGCAGCATTCAGTCCGTATTCGGCATAGGTAACAGTCACCATCTGCCCCGGTTCGATTCCCCAAACCCTGATCGGGAAACTGAATTGCTTACCAATAACGCCATATTTCTCAAGCAGGGCCAGTCCGTCATCAAAAGCTGCTTGTTTGGAGTTGACCGTCGGGGCATCCTCCATACTCTCTACGATTCCGGTTCCGCCTTCAACCGCCTTCCGCGCTGCTATTTCAGGGGCATCCTCCACCTGGATCATAATGTCATACTCGCCTATATAGAGTACGACGATTGCGGCACCAACTCCTGGGGCAATCTTAAACGTAATAACCGGATCGCCCTTCGCCCAGAAAACGGTGATCGCAGGATCATCAAGCCCCTTTACTCCTTCTACTTGCGGAGCACCCCCGACCGTAATAATAGGTTCTTGATTTAAGGGATAACCCATTGCAAAAGATTTTGTCTCGGCATCTCCTGTTCTATCCTCTGTCTGCGGGGTCGTCACATCTCTGCCAGCTCGGACAAACTGCCGGTTCCGGTAGAGCGGGTTAGACTTTACCAATTCAGAGGCCATTCCCTCGTCCCGCACTATATCAACATCGGTAATAGCGAATGGTGCGGGGGTCGTAGTTCTGACCACGAAGAATAATCGCTTGAACCTATCAATATACCAGATGAAATTAGCACGGGTGGCCAGACCATCATACGCCAGACTGACCGGCGAGTAATTTAAGAGCGTTTCCGGTATAATCGGCCCGGCCTGAATCTCACCAATGATGACACCTTCCGGCTGTAGATATTTGGTGTAGAGGTCATTGGCAATAAATCCCGCCGTCTGAGGCCCATAAGCCTCAGCGCACCGCCGCTTATCTGCGAGGTAGTGAGCATCCATGTACTGGATTGCATGGTAGAGTGTGGGCGAAGATGGGGATATTCTTGTCGTAACTACCGCATCTATGAATCCATTAAATTGAGGGTAAATGAAGGGAGGCACCGCTAAAGAAGTAAATATCTCAACTGATTGGCCTCTGATATACGTGGCAGTCCCCAATCTGTCTACCACGACAAAAGAGGCTGTTGACCGCTGTTCGATAGCAGTGAAGATTTGGAGTGAACCTTTTACTCGTTCAATATCTACCCCGCTTATCCTGATAGTCGTTGCCAATTCTTTACCCCTTTTTGCCTAACTTGGGGCTTTTCTTTGTTAGACGGATAGTTGATTCATGCAGATAGCCCTCAGAGTCAACATGAACTATCAGCAACCCCGCTTCGACTATCTGGAAACTGACGATCCTTTCCTGAGTCAACGTAGATTCCTCTGAACCGATTATCGGCATTAAATTCTCACCCCTTGCCTGAGTCTGATTTCATCCACTAGAGGTTGACCGAGGACACGTGCTAATGTCCGCCCGTCCAGTTGTAAATAGATGTTGGCCGTCCGGTAACTACCGCCTGTCTCAGGACTAATCCTTTCCGGCCCTCGTTCCCCGGCCACCGCATACGGTCTCATGGATTTCATGCCGTAAAGTAGAGTAGGTTCACGGATCATGCCGCCATGCTGGTATCCTTCTAGTGCGGTAAGAGTAGGTGGTAGAGGTTGAAATGGCGTAATATGTTCACTGTAAAGAGATGGCCCAGCAACTCCCCCAGTGGCAATACGTCTCATAGTCTCTGCATGAATAGCTGCAGCCGTTTCTTGCCGGGCAAAACTCTCCGCTAAGTCCTTTTCTTCCTGGATAAGATTCTGCTGTTTCGTCCAAAGAAGCAGGGCCTCATTGTACATCGCGGTGTTGAATGCTATTTGAAGGCGCTCTAAGTCCTCAGTCTGTTTCTTGTCAAGGGCCGCTTTCTTTTCTGCGATGTTATCAGTAACTACCTTCAACACGTCTGCCGCATGGGATTTCTCGGTTTTGAGTTCATCCGTTAGGGTTCCGGCCTTATCTTTGGCCGAAGTCCGAATCCGGTCAATCTCCGCCTTTAGAACACCCTTCTGAATATTCTCGTAGTCAACGTCATGCTGTCGGTTAATACTGGCTAAATTTTCTCTCTGTCTCTTTAATGCGGATTCAAATTCTTCGGCATTCTTTGCACTAGCTACGGCCTTTTTGTCGGCTGCAATAGTTTCTTGTTCCTGCCCGTATCGTCGGGTCAGGTCTTTAGCTGCCCGTTCTCTATCTATCAGGTCAATCTTGTCCTGGACATCCTTAGTCAATGCCTCGGTCTCGGCATTGAGGGCCTTCATCTTCGCATCGTAGATATCGTCTAGCAACGAGATTTGAGCATCGTATACGGTGCGTGCCTTTGTAAGTTCGTCATCAAGGGCGGTCTGCGCTATGCGGGAAGTTTCTTTTATGTCATCCTGTTTACTTCGGGCGAGACTCTCAGATAGTCCGTATTCCTTTTTGATTAGCTCAATAGCCTTATCGTGTGCTGTCTTAGCAGCATCCCCTTGAGCCTGGAGAGCACTTAGTTTATCAGCCTTCTGCTTTACAAGTTCGGCCTTAATCGTGGCCGTCATCTTCCGCTCATCTTCAGCTACCTTGCGAGCAGCTTCTCCGGACTTATTCCAGAGATAATGGAAGGCCGCACCGAGTGCCAAAGTGAGTCCGATTGCGATACCAATCGGGCCGGTGGCGAAAGCAATAACTCCTCCTAATGCAGCAGTAGCAATTGATAAGAGTTTAGCATTAAGAGCAACAGCTAATATGACCGGCCCCAAGGCAGTTAGCAGGGCAAAGACTGGTTCAAGGGGAGTTAGAAAACTACCAACGGATAACGTCAGTTCGTCATATATTTGTTTGAGCCTATCCATTATCCCGATGTTGCTGTTAAGCTGGTCGCCATATTTCTTGGTCAGGCCAGTATTCTCACTAATCTTTGTTTTGAAACTGTCAATCCGTCCTTGAGAAACACCCAAGGCATCATTAAAAGCAATCGTCCCCTCTTTTGCTTGATTAACAGCCGTACGAAATAAACGAGTAGCCGCCGAACCTGTAATGCCTCTTGCTTCAAGTGCGGCCATAATTCCGATCATATCATCAATCGTAAGATTCAATTCCTTACCGTACATAGCCACGAACTGCATAACAGAACCGAACTCACCCAGATTCACCGTAGTATTCTTGGTAAGCCAGGTGAACTTATCCAGTTCGTCAGCAGACTTCGGCAATTCGACTCCAAAGACTTTGAACGCTGGAATCAGCGTGTCAGCCACGACTTCAGCAGTTAAGCCAGTAGCGTCTGCCAGGCTATCAAAGGCTTCTGCATTTACTTTCAACTGCTCAGCATCTTTCACGCCTGCACGCGTGAGCAAATCAAACGTAGCGATAACACTCTTGAGTGGGAAGGTGACATTAGTGGTGCTGAGAGCAAGTTCTCGCATTTCGGCGGTAGTTTTACCGATGGTAATCCCTGTTGCCCCTAATTGAGCGTTCATGTCTCTAGCAGAATCCACAATCTTGAGACCGGCTACACCTACTGCAAGCATGGCAGCACCTGCAACCTTGAGTTGAGTTTGCATCCCCTTGACGGCAGACTCAACCTTCTGCCCGGCTTCGGCCATCGATCTATCAAACTCGCTGGAGTCAATTCCGAGTTTAAGTAAGGCATCTCCAATACTGATTGCCACTCGTTACCTCAAAAGCCTTGCACAGTTTATTAGTAGTAACCCAGACACACCTATTATAGTAATAATGAGACCAATGGGGATTAGAATACGCTGTACTTTCTTGAAGTTCTTCGGATTCTTGCCCCAATCGGGGTCTTCCCACCAGTGGTTAAACTGCTTTGCCATCTTTTTTCTCCACCTTGATACCCGCCTGATTAAAAAAAGCCTGGTCGGATACTACCTGTTTGCCAGTAGACTCATAGTAGCCCGACCCCTGCCCCTTAATAGCGGCGACTTCTCGCTTCTTACGCTCGATCAGTTTGTCAACCATCAGGTCTAGTAATTCCTCAGTCCAGTTCGCCACGATATAATCAGGGGTTACTCCCCATTCGGTCAGCAGGAACTCAAATAGTTCCCCTAATGAACCATCCTCGTCAGCGTCCCGATGAGGCTTTGAGATAAAGGGAAGGCGATTTCTACCACCTGATCAAAGGCTTTCGCTAACTCTGCATCGGTAGCCGCCGCCTCGATTTCTTCTCGATTCAGGTCTTTGGCATACCCAAAAAACAGGTCAACTACCTCGTCAGGTTTCGTGACCATAAAGGCCGATAGAGCTACCCCGAACTCTGCCGGCTTATCGCTGGTAACACCCATAAATTGAGGTATGGAGGACAGAACTTTTACTACATTCTGCCTCCATACCCGTGAGTCCTTGATAACCAACGGCTTGACCTGGTATTCCTTGCCCCCCAGAATGACAAGTAGTGGTGCCTGGACTATTTTCTGTTCTTCAGTCCGTTCCATGATTCTCCTTTTTAGTTCACTCTATTAGGCATCCGTGATAACAACGACATCAGCACCGGCCACGCCCCGGTAAGCCTTGAATGTGATCGGGATAATGGTCTTTGTGCCTTTCTTGTAGCTCATGCCAACGTTCCCGACCGGGTGAGCATACGGGATATAGATAGTCCGGTGCAGTCCGCCGGTGGTGAGCCCATAAATTCTGAGAGCCACATCCTGCATTGCGCCGCCACCCAGGTCGATAATGCCCGCGCCGCCGGTGAGGGCCCCTGCCATTGCCTGTTGAAGGTTAGCCAGAAGATTCTCAGCGCAGTTAAGCGTTACCGAAAAGTCCTCTTTGGTGATAACGCGGTTTATCGGGAATGTGGATTCTTCAACTTCCACGTCAGCGATAGCGGCGGTATACTCCATCGTTACCCCGTCTTCCGTATATCCGAACTCTGTAGTGACTGAAGCCGGAGCTGTCCCCGGTGTGGTGTGGTAATAAACCTCTGCTACGCCCACAAGGACGTTTGCTACAACATCTGCCATGTTCTTTTACCTCCTATATTTTTTCTACCCTACTCTTAGGGCCAGATATATGTCTGTTGCCAGCCCGCCAGCTGCGGGCTGGAGTTTTACCATCCCGTTCGTCTGATTAAACAGATGCGGTTTGAACGGGCCGATGACAGAAGTTTTACTCGCAGTGGGTGTCACCACCAGCACCTCAGTACGCCCGTATTTGTTCAACACGGGAGTAAAGGTAATCGCTTTCGCGGCAGCGCCTACCACGCACACCAGTACGGTCTTTCCATCATTCGGCATGTAGAAGTAATCCGCACCGGCAGCGTCACCCAGCAATTTATTAGCATGAGCCGTTACGTCCAGGATACCAGTTTTGATAGCATCGGTTACAACAAAAGTCTGATCTGCCATATTTACCTCCTTAGATTGTAGATTATGTGGGATTATCGACCCGGATTGCCATGATTGCCGTAGTCGCAGCGGCAGTGGTGAATTTACACCTTACCCTGCCATTGGACTGGTTCCAAATCGCCGGAAGGAATGGACCGTAGGCATATATCTTTTTGGCTACGATTGTTCGGGCAAGTGTAGTTTCTACCCGGCCATCCTCGTCGGCAATCGCCTCAAAGGTGAGTGTATCCCCGGCACCAGTTGCCAGTTCATCCAATACTAAGAGAACTGTTTTGCCGTCGTTGGGGAAGTCGAACCCGTCCGCGCCCTGGGTGTTGGCCGCAACCATAAGGGCAATGAGTTCTGAGCCCGCCTTGACTGCGGGTAGCACCGTTAGCAATGTGTAGGCCATGTGTCACCTCCTATTCCGATACGATTATTTGAAAAAAGGTAAGAATCCTAAAGTATCCTTGAATCTCCGTGTCTACTAAGTCCTGCCCATGTACTTCTTCGATTGCAGATTTAATGTAGTACGTGATCGCCCCTATAACGACCGGCACTTGCTGGATGCCCTGGAGGGCGTCATATAAGGTACGGTAAACCTGCCTAGCGATTATGAGGTTTGAAGCCCAGCAGTCGAATTGCATGGAGGGGGAAGCAAAATCAGGGATATAAGGCGTTGATTGACCCCCGCGTGTGAAGAATCCAACAGCCGGGAGTACCGCATTCTCAGGCAGGCGTGGACAGTAGATACGCGCACCTACGAGGGCCATAAGAGGATTCGTCAGCGGACTGGCTGTTGTGAGGTACTTCCTTATGATTGGATTCGTGTCAGGGATGCTCATTTCAAGTGCCTCTTCATGTCCTCAGTGAACTTTTCGAGGGTGAATGACAAATCTAGAGCTGGTTTCATATACGGTCGGGCAGCGACCCAACTGCCTGATTTAGTATGATGTCCTGTTTCCAGATAACCACCATAGCCGGAAGTGGAATAGACAGCCCCTTCGATTTTATTATCATCCACAATTCTTTCAATATCTCCACGTACTGGCATTCCTGAAGCCTCATACTTTATGGAACGCAGATTGTTTCCCGTGTCTTTAGGGGTTAATTTCTGAGCATCTGCCGCTATTGCCGCAGCCGTATCCCGCATGGCAAGGCGGGCAGCCTCTTTGACGGCTTTAGTTACCTCGGCAGTTTTCAGGTTTAGTTCTACAGATACCGAGAGTTTCACGGCTACTTCACTACCCGTATAGTTTCGCGTGTCTGCCATTGGAGTAATTTAATTTGCTTTGTCTGTTCTTCTATCAAACTTTTAAGTTCTTGAATCTGTTTAATTCTGCCATCCGCAAGTCCTTTCTGGTAACCATCCTTATAACCTCGACTGTGTGCAAGACTATGCTCGCCATTCATGGTTAGTTCAAGGTTATCTATCAGGTTATCCAGTTTGTTTTCAATACCGGCATATCTTATCCCTTTGTGATGTACCTTTTCCCAGGGTTGAAGGCATCGGCCTAAATATCTTGCCATGACAAGACGGTGTTCGAGAACATATCCGTTGTTGGTCATGGGGTAAAAGAAGTCATCCGGATAAAGAAGAACTGCTATATAACCTTTATCAATTCTCCTTCCGCCCTTCCAGTTCCAGTTCCGTTCCCCTTTATTATTGAATCCTGCCGCACAAGTACGAGAACAGAATTTGCCAACTCCAATTCTTGCGACCGATGGCTTGACAAGGAAAACCTTTTTACATTCCTGACAGATGGCCTCGACAAGACCGCCTTTCCATCGGCCATTTTGATCGCCCTGTTTACTACAAGATTTACAGCAATTGCTCTTTGGTTTTCCCTTTATTAAAGTAACCCATCGTTCCTTTCCGCATTTTAGACAGGAGTGCCAAAGGAATCTAGAATGCCCTCTACCAGCACTGAATCCTAGTTCCCTACTGCTTTTCACTTCCCCTAATTCCGGCATCTTCCGCCCTCCGATAGTATTCTCTAACTTATGATATACTATCGGAGTAGTAGATGTCAAGTATTACCTAACAGTTCGCAGCATACATTCACGATGGTGGGAACCGGCGCTGTCCTGGCGTGGCACTACGGACAATATCTCGTATTCGACTGCGGCCAGTCCGAGTCGCACTCTATCCTGTTCGGTTACATCCACGTCTAGTAGGAATAATTGCAGGTCGGCCAACACGACTTCTGCGCCGACCTTGACCTCCCGATTGGACGGGGTAGACCACCGGGCCGGGATCGCCACGAGATAATCTGCCCATGCCTTGACTGGCGTGCCATAGTCATCCACAACACCCGGCACAAACCGCCTCGTGGTACAGGTGTTGGTCAAAAGTGAGTCGTAAGACACCTAGATGTCCGTCCCTGGAACTGTTATCAGATCCATGGATGCAATATCGAAAGCCACCCCAGACGCACTTAGAGCCGTAAAGTTCGCGGCCATCTTGAGCAACTTGTCTGTGATACTCTGACTGTACGAGTAATCTCCAATACGTTCTGAGTCTGCATTCGCTCCATACTTGGAAGCCCATGCGGTGCAAGCCATGGCTGCCGCGAGATTCAGGTCGCCCCCATTGACTGTCAGGAAAAAGGTTATCTCTTCATCGGTGAAGATAGCATTCGTGGGAGGTACGATATTAGTATCCCCTATCATCAACCGGATTTGTCCAATGGCATTCGTGATATCATAGGTAACTGTCAATGGAACACCTCCCGACAGAATCTTGTGAGAGCCATTCTAGCGACACCCAGTCGGTTGACTACTATCCTGGCAACGGCCATTCTCTGAATACCCAATCTAGCAACCGATAAACCCGTCAGACATATACACCATAAAATTCCAGTCCAGGATTCGACTATGTTCACAATCTCAGTTGATATCTTCACGATGCCGAAGAAGCGTTTCATGGTATCTAATATAGTTATTGTCTCGGCAAAGATTCTGATTGACCACATTCGCCTTTGTAATGAGTCAATTATGCCAACTGCCTCATGGATGATCCTGACAGAACGTAACCGCTTAATCAGGGAGTCAAGAATACTCACAGTCTCCTGTATGATTCGGATGGACCGGGCCCTTCTTAAAAGCGAATCTGCTACCCCGATTGTCTCGCTGATTATCCTTGTTGAATAGGCCCTGACCAGTTCAACCTCGGTTATTGCAATGGTCTCAGCCGTTATTCGGACAGACTGCATACGTCTCAAGAGGGATTCGGTAAGGCCTACCGTTTCGGTTATAAGCCGAATTGAAAACAGCCGCCGGACTGAATTATCAATCAGTCCCTCAACCTCTGCAAAAGAACGAACTGAGTAAAGCCGCCTAACTGTTCCATCGGTTATTCCCTCGGTTTCCGCAAAGGGCCTTATGGAGTACATCCGCCGAATGTCCACCTCAGTTAAGCCAAGTGTTTCACTGGAAATCTTGATGATCGCCGCACCACTCGGTGTTGATAGTAATTGAGTTAGCCTTCTAGTCGTTGGTGCTGGCATCTAATCCTCTTATGTATACTGGAGAACTTTCCAGGGATAATTATGGACTGCACCGAAAGTTTGTTTGAGAGTAAATTTCAAAGCACTAGCTTCCACGAGATCATTTCCTATCGGAACACTGATCTTTTCAACATCATCTGTTGGCTGTGCGCCATAGTAAATCATTAAATAAGCTACTCGTTGTGTACCACCCGTTAATGTAACTTGATAGACTCTAAGTTCAAGCACATCACCGGCTGCCATGTTTACAGTATCCACGCTGAGCACAAAGGTTCCCGCGACAGCAGGTTCATTGAGGACGTGCTCTGTCCCGATAACTGAAAGTTGAGTATCACTTGCGTATAATGCTGGATTTGTCATCTTAAATCACCACACTTTGACCGATAAGTTGGTCAAGTTTTGTTGCGATGCTAGCTGCCCTGAATTTCCGGTTGAGTTTAGTGGTTACGAGAGTTCTTGCAGTAGCCAGACTAGTGATCGAAGCAACCTCCGCATCGGTGAGAAACACATACCAATCCGAGTTCTCACCGGCTCCTGGGTCTGGACAAAGAAAGTGTAGATTGATTCCAGTATCTTGTACTTCATATCCAAAGAAGGTCATTGTCACATTTGATTTCAGCATTAAAGCACCACCCTTGTCGAGAGTCCAATCATCGGAATATAGTTTCCTGCTATCTGAGCAAAAACCGCAGTCACTGGAAGGGGATAAGCGTTTGCCATTTGCGCCATGCCATGAACAGCAGGCCCAATATTGCCAATTGAAGTAGCCCTACGTAGTGTTCCAGTAATATTATCTAGCACTACTGCCATATAGAAAGTACCAGGACCAATTTGAATATCGGTTATATCAAATTCCTGTAGAACATTGATGGTTCCTTGGGCTACAGCAGCGGCAGAGGTCAGTTTAGTTCCATCTTCCGAATAAATTGCCATATCAATATTACCACTTTTTGTAGCACCGGTGTAAGAAAATAATTTAACTATAGTGATCGACTTGGATAATGAAAATGGAATAAATAAGGCTAGGTTAGCAGTTGGATAAACAGCAGATGCAATAGAATTAAAGACGAATCCAGTGCTGTCGACCCCATTTCCAATTGATTCCAGCGAAAAAGGGTGAATTGTCACTAGAGGTTCAATAACAGGAACAGACCAGTCACTCATACTATGCTCCGAACAGTTAGTCCAAATACTGGAATGGTGGAGGACGCTAATGTAGCGAAAACAGCACTTGCCGGTAAAGGGAAGGCATTATTCATTGATACCATGCCCAGTATCCTGGGAAAAACTATGTTACCCGGTAAACTTCTAAACACCGTTGAGACCGTTCCGTCAAATGATAATGCCATGTAAAAAAGTCCTGGGCCAATTAGTGTATCAGTAATATCTAAGGTTTGAATAACGTTTATACCAGCTTGAGCGGTTGATCCGCTAGAGACTAATCTGGTCCCATCTTTCGAATATATCCCAATATCAAGATTATTTCCTACTGCTGCACCATTATATGTCCACATATTTAAGACAAGTATCGATCTTGGTATACGAAAAGGGACAAAAATAGCCCGACTAGCCGAAGCCCAAGTAGAAGAGTATGGGCCACCCATACTACCTATAGTAGCTCCGACACTGCACTGATGATATGGCGATATTGTCACCAACCCATCTGGTAAGACTAAATCACGAGGGAAATCCACAATCTTAAGCTCCTAACATTTCGTGATTTGCGAACACCTTGGCACTTGTTGCAGCATCTTTGGCCCAGGTTGCACCCCACTTATAACCGTTCAGGATCGGGTCTGCCGCACCACCACCTGGAATCGAGATATAAGAATGAGTGATTGCAACAAACGGCCCGTTTGCTATCGTATATTCAAATTTCCAACTCACAACGTCAGGCCCGGAACCGCCAACTCCTGGAGGGTTGTCCGTATCGGCATCGTTTGTCT
>Ga0180732_1002082_pt1 | contig 11185 bp, 11 predicted proteins | sample KR11_01MetaG_FD_148674 | JGI IMG/M metagenome (GOLD analysis project Ga0180732, IMG submission 148674) | Groundwater microbial communities from the Olkiluoto Island deep subsurface site, Finland - KR11_0.1 MetaG | ecosystem: Environmental > Aquatic > Deep subsurface > Groundwater | place...
ACCGGTCGGGGCAATCCGGCCATCTTCATAAAACTGCAAGGGTTCAACAGCGCCGGTTTTGGGATGGTGATTTAAGTAATCAACCAGTTTTTTCAAAGCATTGGTTTTTATGAAAATATCAGAGTTAAGAATCAGAAAATACTTTCCCTGAGCGATTTTTAAGGCTTGGTTATTTGCGCCGCTATACCAAAGGTTAGTTTTATTTCTGATTAGTTTTACCAAAGGAAATTCCTTAGCTACCATTTGAGCAGAACCGTCAGTGGAAGCGTTATCGACAACGATTATTTCAAAACTAGTCCCCTTGGTAAACTGATAAATAGACTTAAGACACCGCTTTAACAAAAGCTTGGTGTTAAAAGAAACTATGCTAATGGTTAACTGCTTTAATGCAGATTTGGTGGGCATAAAAATTGGGAAAATATTTAAAAAGCCAGTTAAAGTATTTAATTCCGCCGGCCGGATCTATTTTAACAGTTATAATCTTAAAACCGGCAGCAGAAACTAATTTTTGAAAAGTAAAGTAGGTAAAAAAGCGCAAATGCGTCCGGTCCAGTAAACCATAGTCTTCATAATCCCAATGGCCACGCAGGAGTTTAAGCCGTAGGCTCCAATGGGCGACGTTAGGAGTAGTGATAATTAAAATACCGTTTGGTTTTAAAACTGATTTAATTAATTGAAGTAGATTTTCCGGCTGTGGTAAATGCTCTAAGATCGAAGAAGCGAAAACCACATCAAAAGGCTTAAATTTTTTGATTTGATTTTGGACAGATTTATCTTCCAGATCGCCAACTATGTCTGGCTTAGTTTGAGGATTAATATCAACGCCAATCACTTGGCAGTGCAATTGTTGGCGGAAGTATTGAGTCATAAAACCAGTAGCACAGCCCAGTTCCAAAACTTTTGAGTTTTTAGGCATCATGGCCGTGGAAAGCCGATCAATGTTAGTTGGTTCCAGCTTCAGCGGGTCAAACTTTCCTTGGCAGTGGTATTTTATTTTTTTAATAAATACCATACAAGTGAATACTTTCCTATTTTCTTAATGAGTACTTTAAGCGGCAGAGTCTTGATCATTTTGTCATAATCATGGGCCCAGGTAAAGTAATTGAGCTGGCGCGGGCGGGTGCGGATTTCTTCAATCATGATCAAGTACTTTTTACTCACCCTGACTAATTCAGCCAAAGCTTTGGGCAATTGACGAGGAGATAAATGCATTAATAAACCATGAGTAAAAACTAAAGCAAAACTGTTATCTTTAAACTTCAGACTCAAGACGTTGTCTTGGATTAAACTGACTTGTTTTGGCAGGCGGGCTTGAGCTAAAAGGCGGGATGAAATATCTACTCCGGTTAAACTAGCGGGTTTAATCCCCTGTTTGATCAACCAATCTAAGTTGCGGCCAAAACCACAGCCAGCTTCCAAAATTGACTCTGGTTTCTTGCGTTTGACTATCTTTAACAACCATTGATGTTGGGGGAAAATTCGTCTTTGCCAGGGATCAGCCAGAAACGATTTGGTTTTAAACAGCCAGAATAACTGGGGAAAACGATTGACGATTGCCTCAAAAAGTCTGTGCCTCATGCTGGGATATCGAACTCCAAAACGGTCTATAAAACACACTCTAGTCAGGATACCTAGGTATAATTTTTCTAAAAAACCAATGGGGGCACGAGTAATAATCTTCAAATGTGCATGGAGTAACTCATTGTATAGTACCCTTCTTTTATAGGTTTCCGGATCTTCGTCCGGCCTGTTCTGGCGGCGAAAAAATAAGGGCTCGGGTATTTGCGCAAATGTTCCTCTCAAAGCCAATGCAGCCAAAACGGCATGATCCCAACTAACTATGTTTTCTCTATCCCAAACCTCGTCACATAGAACTTTTCTGCGGATGACACCATATATCATATTACACCAAGACAGATTCCAGATAATGTCTAAGTAACGGCGGAAAGCGGGCATACCTCGGGTATCTATTACGTCAGGTGTAAGACCTAAGTCCGTGCCATCAATACTAATCAACCTGGTTCGCGCGTAGGCCAAAACTATTTCTGAATCTTGTTCAAGAACAGAAACACACCGGGAAATAAAAGTTGAATGCCATAAGTCATGATCGGCAGCCCACAAGAAATACTTCCCCCGCGATAAATTAACCACCTGGTTAAAGTTTTTAAGTGCGCCTAAATTCGTTTCATTCCGGTGATACTTGACCCGTTTATCCTTCGCTACATAGTCTAGACAAATTTCGGCCGTTCGATCCGTAGATGCATTGTCTGAAATAATCAACTCAAAATTTTCATAATCTTGTGCCAATAGTGAGTCCAGTGCCTGACGAATGTACTTTTCACCGTTATACACCGGCATACCAATACTAACTAACATATTTTTTTAAAAACCCGCCGGGAGCTGAAGTAATTAATAATTTATCTGCGATCGCCCTATCAACAACAAATTTTTTATTATTTTTAAGAAACGTTTTAACAGCAGTAGCGGGATTATTGCCTTTATGCATGTATTCAATTACAGTATCAAAAACCACTAAATAACTTCCCTTGCTTACAAATTTAGAATACAAATTTAATTCGTTTAAAACATGATCGTGGGTGTGCAAAGAATCTAAGCATACTAAAATTTTTTTATGTTTTTTTGCTATCTTTTCAACTTCTTTTATGACTTTTTCATCTATTGATGAACCCTCAATCATCTTTATTCTTTTAAACATCTTATGTTTTTCAATTTCTTTTCTATTGTGCTTCCTAATGTCGATATCGATACCCAAAACTTCGCCTTTACCGATTAACTCCAACATTGAAGCATAGAAAATCAAACCACCGCCGTGAGCAATTCCTGTTTCTATAATTAAATCCGGCTTAACCTTCCAGACAACCTCCTGCATGGCAACAATGTCTTGAGGGTATTGAATAATGGGCCGACCCAGCCAAGTAAAATTATAGGAATATTTAGATTTCCAGGAATCAATATAAAAATCGAGAGCCAATTTTTTAAGTTTTTTATTTTGGTTCATATATAGGATTTTAATCCCTCTTGCCATGAAGGCAATACTATTCCTAATGCCCTTGCTTTTGTATTTTTTAAAGCAGAAAATTTTGGCCTTCTCACTCCTCCGCTTACACCACTCCTATCGACCGGCTTTATTTTTTTGTTCATTTTTGCTAATTTAAAAATTTCTTTTGTAAATTCATACCAACTACAATAACCCTCATTTACAAGGTGATATATTCCAAGATTGGCTCCACTGTCTAACAACTTTAAGGTGGCTTTACTTAAATCTCCGGCAAATGTAGGGCTAACAATTTGCTCTGAGCTTACTTCAATAATCTCTTTATCGCGCGCTTCTTCCATAATATTTAAAACAAAATTTCCTTTCTTTTCCGGACTGCCTGTTTTTCCGCCAAAAAGGCCGCAGGTTCTAATAATGAGAGTTCCCTGTGGGTATAAATTCAGTGACGCGTATTCTCCGGCTAATTTAGAAAGACCATATATTTGAACCGGGTTGGGCAAATCCCCCTCTTTATAGGGTGCTCCCTTTTCTCCATCAAATACATAATCGGTACTATAGGTAACAAAAATAATATTCTTTTCTTTACATATTTTTGCTAAATCGCGGACAGCAATAAAATTTACTGCCATCGCCTTTAAAGGATTTTCTTCACAAGCCGCCACAACATGATAGGCCGAAGTATTAATTAAAATATCTGGTTTAATTTCTTCAATTTTTTCTTTAACTTGTGATTCATTTGTCACATCCAACTCTTCTTTATCAAAAGGAAAGATATCAAAATTAAAAGAATCAACATCTTTTATGATTTCACTTCCTAATTGACCGGTTTTACCGATTAATAAAATTTTTCTCATATTTACTTAACTAGTGGCCAGTTTTTATCTTTTTCAGAAAGAATAGGATTTTTAATGGGCCATTGAATATTGAAAGACGGATCATTCCAGCGCACGCCGCTTTCCTGCTCGGGAGAGTAAAATTCTGACATTAAATATAAAACTTCCGCATTGTCAGTTAAAGTCTGAAAACCATGGGCAAAACCCTTGGGTATTAAAAACATTTTTTTATTATTCTCGGTTAGTTCTTCAGCTAGCCAATGGCCATAAGTTGGCGAATCCTGACGCAAATCAATCGCCACGTCATAAATTGCCCCGCGAATACACTGAACAATTTTATCTTCAGCCTTAGGGGATCTTTGCCAATGCAGTCCCCGGATAACGCCTCTTTTTTTGTTTAATGACCTATTTATCTGAACCACCTCAAAATCAAAACCAACCTTAGCTAATTCCTTTTTACAAAAAATCCTGGCAAAATATCCCCTTTCCTCAATTTTTAACTCCGGTTCAATAATATATAAGTCTTTAATTTTTGTTTCTCTAAATATCATATTATTTGGATCTGGGGAATTGGTATAATAAATTTACCGCCGGCATTACGATAATCTTTCAATTGTTCGATAACTTCATCCGCAATGTTCCAACATAAAACTAAAAGATAGTCGGGATTTTTTTGATAAATTTTTTCCGGAGGATAAACTAATAAACCGGTACCCGGAGTATATAATCCTTGCTTTGCTTCTGATTTGTCAACAATAAAATCAAGATAATTTTCTCCTATCCCGAAATAATTAAGCAAAATGTTTCCCTTTGCCGGAGCACTGTAGGCAGCTATTTTCCTTCCTTCGCTTTTCAACTTACTTAATAATTTAATAATGTCATTTTTTAATTGGCTAGCATTTTCTTTGAGTTTTTGATAGGTGGCTAATTTAGCAAAACCATTTTTGATTTCTTTATCAATCAGATTCTTAACATTGACATTTATTTTAAATGAGTTTGGTTGAGAAATGAATATTCGCAAAGAACCTCCCTGCAACGGAGTCGTTTCCACATCATAAATTTCCAAATCCGCTCTCTGAAAAAGATTTCTTAAAGCCAGCAATGAATAATAAAAAACATGCTCGTGATAAATCGTGTCAAATTTATTTTCCAGCAGACCTTGAAGATAGGGAAATTCAAATATGGCCGTCCCTTTCGGTTTTAAAACTATTTTTACTCCCTTGACAAAATCGACTATTTCCGGCACATGGGCCAAAACATTGGCGCCAAAAACCAAGTCGGCTTGGATTTTCTCTTTCTCTTTTAGTTTTCTGGCTAAGGCAAGGTTAAAAAATTCGGGAATTGTTCTAATTCCTTTTTTATTAGCCACGCGAGCGATGTTTTCCGCCGGATCGATTCCTAAGGTTTGCACGCCTAATTGTTTAAAGTACTGCAATTGCGCTCCGTCATTACTGGCAATCTCTAACACTAAACTCTCTGGGCCGAGCTTTAATTTTTTAGTAAGATAATCGGCTGTTTTCTGACAGTGTTCTAGAAAAGACCTGGAAGTTGAGGAAAAATAAATATAATTCCTAAAAAGTTTTTCCGGGGAAACAACATTTACCAGCTGAACTAAATAACAACGGGGGCAAAAACCGACGCTTAAATCAAACTTTTCTTCACTGGCAATTTCCTCTTTTTTCAAAAAGGAGTTAACAACGGGCATTTCCCCCAAAGAAAAAAATTCTCTTATTGGGGTCTGACAACTTCGGCAATTCATATTCTTTCAAAAAATTGGTTTATTTGTTGATTGGTAATCTTAATCATATCTTGTTCATTATAAAAACTTCTATACCAATCGAGAGTCAATTTTAAAGTTTGGTCAAGATTAAAAATTGGTTTCCAGCGTAAAAATTTTCTGGCTTTGCCGGCATCTAATCTAAGAAAATCAGCTTCGTGTTTTGTAGGGTCTCGTTTGATAACATATGACCCGCTTGGCAGCATTTTTAATGCCTTAACCACTAATTTTTTCACCGGTAAATAATTTTCATTTTTGGGGCTGAAATTCCAGGCGCCGGACTTTTCTTTTTTTCCTTCATAAAGTTTTATTGCCAGGAACATATATCCATATAAGGGTTCTAAGACATACTGCCACGGCCTGATTGAATGAGGATTTCTGATAATTAACTTCTCTTTTTTTTCAAAAACTGCTTTAATAATATCGGGTAACAGCCGATCTTTTTGCCAATCTCCACCACCGATTACGTTTCCCGACCTTGCCGAAGCCACTAAAGTAGTACTCAAATTAAAAAATGATTTATTATAAGAATCAATGACTATTTCGGCTCCGGCTTTGCTGCTGCTATAAGGATCGTGGCCGCCTAATTGATCATTTTCTTTATAACCGTAAGCCCGGCCTTTTTCTTCATAAACCTTATCTGTGGTAATCATAACGGCTGACTTTACTCCGCCAAATTCTTTTATGGCTTGTAATATATTTGCCGTACCAATAATATTGGTTTCAAAAGTATATAAGGGGTTATCATAACTATCTCTAACCAGAGGCTGGGCGGCTAAGTGAAAAACTATTTCCGGTTTTTCTTTAAAAATTATTTCTTTAACTTTTTGGAAATCCCGAATGTCAACAAAATAGTTATTAATGTGTTTTTTTATATCAAGCAAAGAAAATAAATTCGGATCGGTTGAAGGCTTCAGGGCAATACCGGTAATATCTGCACCCCAATTCAGCAATATTTGAGTCAGCCAACTGCCTTTAAAACCGGTATGGCCGGTAATTAAGACCGGCTTATTTTTAAAAAATTTTCGAATGTTGGTCATATCTTCCAAACTGCCCAGGGCTTGGTGGTTCTCCATAAATTATTCAATTCTTCCATTTCCCGATAAGTATCCATGGTTTTCCAAAAACCCTCGTGTCGATAAATTGACAACTGATTTTTTTTAGCCAGCTTCATCAAACCGTTTTCCATCGGTCCCTTATCAAAATAATTTAAGGCTTGGTTATTAAAGATCATAAATCCGCCGCTCACATAATCGTACATTAAAGGTTTTTGGCTAAAATTTTTCACCAAATTTTTCCTTTTATCAATATGGACTAATCCATATTTCGAATAAGGATGAACGCCCGCAATTGTTCCTATTGTTTTTTGCTTCCGATGAAAATCAACTAACTTCTTTATATCAATATCACTCACCCCGTCTCCATAAGTCACCATAAACTCATCTTCTGTGATATATTTTTTAACCCTTAAGATTCTTTCCCCCGTTGAGCTGGCCAACCCGGTTTCAGCAAAGGTAATTTTAAAATCGTCGCATTTATTATTATGAAATTCTTTTTTATTGGTACTTATATCCAGGGTAAAATCGTTTAAAAAGGTTTTTTGGTTTAAAAAATAGTCTTTAATCATTTCTCCTTTATAACCCAAGGCAAAAATAAAATCAGTGTAACCGGAGTGAGCATAAATTTTCATTATATGCCAAAGAATTGGCCGGCCGCCGATTTTAACCAGCGGTTTTGGCTTAAATTCTGTTTCTTCTTTTAAGCGGGTGCCGTAGCCACCGCAGAGGATTATTGTTTTCATGAAACTTTTTCTATTCTCCACTTTAATTTTGGGCGCACTGCTCCCGGAATCGGCCCGCTGTAACCGCTCCGGATATCATCAAGGGTTTCCTCGATCGGGTCCCTGACACTGACAGCCAGAGCGTTTGGCTCATAAAAGCTGACTTCAATTCCGTGATGAGTAAAAGTTAACGCCAAACCAATAAAGTAGACGCCGTTGTTTAATAGGTTCCCGGGCACAACGCATTCGGCGACGTATATTCCGGCTTTGGTTCCTGAACCGGAATAATTATTACCGCTCGTTACAAACGCATATTCACCGCGGGCGTCAAAAAAATGAAAATTAGGATAAGGCGGTTTAGGAACCTTCTTTTTTAACTGATAGCGCATCTTGATTTTGAACGACGAACGGATATCCACTTCGGGGATATGCTTCCCAGCCGTATCTTCTATCCAGGCTTCCAGCAACGTGGCCAAATGGTCACCCACCTTGCGGCGGGCATTACGGGTGTAATCGACGGCTGAAGGCGAAGAGTGTTCCCGATGGTAATAACTAAGGACAGTCTCCGAGGCTAAGCCTTGTTTAACAATCCGACCTGATTCAAGCAATATTGCCCGTTGGCACAGTGACGTAATCATGCCCATATTATGACTCACAAACAGTACTGTTCGGCCTTCCTTGGCGACATCACCCATCTTGCCTAAGCACTTCTTCTGAAAATCCGCATCCCCTACCGCCAGCACCTCATCCACCAGCAAAATCTCCGACTCGAGATGGGCCGCCACCGAGAAGGCCAGGCGTACATACATACCCGAAGAATAGTATTTTACCGGAGTATCCAAAAAATTTTCAATGCCGCAAAAGGCGACGATTTCGTCAAATTTTTTCACGATTTCTTTTTTGGTCATACCGAGAATTGCGCCGTTTAAAAAAATATTTTCTCTTCCTGTTAATTCCTTATGAAAGCCTGTGCCGATTTCTAAGAGACTGCCGACTCGACCATTAATTTTTACTTCCCCTGTTGTTGGCGGAGTGATCTGGGACAAGATTTTGAGAAGGGTTGATTTACCGGCACCATTGGGACCGATGATGCCGATGACTTCTCCTCGTCCTACAGAAAAATTAATATCCTTTAAAGCCCAGAATTCTTCTTTGGTTTTATGTTTGACAAATCGGAAAGGATTTTTAAAAAAATTAGTCAAAACATCGCGCAAAGCAATGTAGTTGCCAAGCTGGCGGGTAATATTATATTTTTTCCCTAAGTTTTTTACTGTTATTATATTTTCCATATTGTCAGATAATATCGGCAAAAGAGCGCTCGGTTTTTTTGAAATATATTATTCCGCTTACAAAAAGAATTGAGGTAGTGACAAAGGAAATGCCGAGAAGCAGCCAGTTGATCGGAGCGTTGCCGAGTATGGCGGCGTGCGCCGCATTGATAACGCCGGTCATTGGGTTAATGGCCAAAATCCAGGAATATTTGCCGGCAATACTAGCCGGATAAATAACCGGCGTTACAAACAATAATAGTTGAATAAAGAAAGGTAAGATATAGCGGACGTCCCGGTATTTTACATTCAGAGCCGCGAGGAACAAGCCAGCGCCAACAGCAAACAGGAAAGATATGAACAGCAGTAAAGGTAAAATTAGCAAGCCGATCAGATTGGGCGTATAGTTGTAATAAATCATCATTCCGACTAAAATTATTGATGCAATAAAAAAGTCAACTAACTTGGTCAACACTGCTGAGATCGGCAAGATTAATCTGGGGAAATATACTTTGGTGATTATCGCCTGATTGGTAATTAGACAATCGCTGGTTTCGGACAAAGCGGATGAGAAAAACTGCCAGATGAGAAGTCCAACATAGACAAAAATCGGATAGGGTATTCCATCAGAGGGCATTTTAGCTAATTTGCCGAAAAAGACGGAAAAAACAACCATGGTTATAACTGGCTGAAACAGAGCCCAGGAGACGCCGATAGCAGTTTGTTTGTAACGGACTTTCAGGTCGCGCCAAGTGAAAAAATATAAAAGCTCGCGGTATTTCCAGAATTCGCGGATGTCATTCCAACTAAAGGTTTTTTTGGGTTTAATTATTGTTTCCATGAGTCATTATATCAATTAATCGGGAAAAACGGTTAAAGTAAGTGTGGTTTTTAATTGTCCGGCGATAGCCGCTCAAAGCCAGCGCCTGTCTTTCCCGCTCATGGTCAAGATAATAATTAATTTTTTGGGCGCAGTCTTGGGGATCATGAAATACCACGGCTTCTTTTCCGGCTAGATACCAGTCAGGATTAAGTTGGTCGGTTAACAGTAATGCCTGGCTGGCAGCAATTTCAAAGGCCCTAATATTCCCTCCCTGCTGCATGTGGGTTGGAGATAAGTTAAGACTGATCAGGCTTTGGCTATAAATGCGCCTAAGTTGAGCGCCCCAAGCCTCGCCCTGGTAACTGGCTTTAAGAGACGGCAACAACTTTACCCGAGGCGGCAGCCAGCCCCAGATTTTCAGATCCGGATAAAGTTTAACAATTTTAGCCAGTTGTAACTGGCGGTCAGCAAACAAACTGCCGACAAAACTGACGGGAATGGTTTTAGCTAGTGGTTTGGTTTTGAAAAAAATTGGGTCAACCCCGGAAATCGGCAGATTAATGGTTTTTTTGGCGCCGAGTTTTTGCCAGGCTAAAGCATGGCCATCATCGTTGGTCACCACCAACTTTGCCAGCAAGCCGGTTTTTCTTTCCGAGTCAAACAGCCAAGTCAACGGAACACCACAGAAAAAAACCGTGTCTTTAACCGGATATACCGCATCTTTTCCGGCAGAGAAAAAGAGTTTGTCAGGTTTAAATTTTAAAATTTCCCGCCTTAATTGCCAGGATTTAAGCAATTTTAATTGGGGAAAATTATTCAGCGGAAAAATCTTCACCTGGTGGCCGAGTTTTTTGAGAGCTTTAAACCAATAATAATGAGGGTCGCAGGAACCTAAAACAATCGGCGTAACTAAAAGAATTTTCATGACAGGGCTTTTTTAAGTTTAACAATAAACCAGGGGTAAACGCCGATTTGGGCCAGGACAACCGCCCAAGCAGTCCCGACAATTCCAAAAGCTTTAGTTAAAGGATAAACTAAAACCAGCATCACTAACAGCCGGATTAAATTGATACCGGCAATAGTTTTAGGCTGGCCAATGGCATCAAAAACAGCGGCGCCAACAGAAATCAACGGCCGGGTCAGGCCAAAAATCAACAGAACATTTAAGGCCGGAATTAAGGGCAGCCAGTTTGGGCCAAAAAATAAGTTAACGATAAAGGGGGCAAATAAATAAACTATTGCGGCAAAGCCGAAGCTCAAAGCAAAAGTAATCACTAAAGCTTTGATCAGGCCGCGCTTCAACCGGACGGTTTGGTTTTGAATTGAAGAAAAGATGGGAAAGATGACTTGATAAATTAAGCCGGCCCCCTGAGTCGTAGGCAAGTTGGAGATTTTATAAGCAGTCTGGTAAAAACCTAAAGCATTGGCGCCCATTACTTTACTGACCAGAAAGTCGTCGCCCTGGTCGTTTAAGTAAGATACAAAAGTGCCTAAAGTCACCCAACGGCCATAGCGGTAGAGCTCAATAATTTTCTTGAACTGCGGTTTAACCCAGTCAAAGTGAGTGACTAAAAAGGAGATAATTAAAGTGCTCACTCCCCCCACGACCACGCCCAGCGGCAGGGCAATGACCGATCTTAACCACAGACAAAAAATAATGGTGCCGACTGATTCGCTTAAAGAAATGA
>Ga0180732_1002083_pt1 | contig 11178 bp, 16 predicted proteins | sample KR11_01MetaG_FD_148674 | JGI IMG/M metagenome (GOLD analysis project Ga0180732, IMG submission 148674) | Groundwater microbial communities from the Olkiluoto Island deep subsurface site, Finland - KR11_0.1 MetaG | ecosystem: Environmental > Aquatic > Deep subsurface > Groundwater | place...
AAACACTAAGCTCAATACTATTCATCCTGTTATTTGCAGTTATATTCCTCTCTCAAGAAATTATAGTTATAATCGTCGCACTTATCTCTTTCTTCATAATCAACACAATATTATTCAAATTCCGCAAGTGTCCAAAATGCGGCAAGAAATTAAAAGAATCAAGTAAAGACTCAAAATACCATTATTACACTTGCGAGAATAATCACATGTGGAAAATTGCACTAGCTGCTGCAGGAGGATTCTGGCTAATCGGCCACCACGGAGGTGGTTTCGGAGGCGGAGGCTTTGGAGGAGGCGGTTTCGGAGGCGGAGGCTTTGGAGGAGGAGGAGCAAGTAGGTAAAAGATAAGTTTATAAATAAAAAATCACAACTAATAACATGGCAAAAGAAGTAGAAAAAAGTTTCTGGGCAAAACATAAGATAGCAATAATAGTTGTAGCACTGGTGGCTATAGTTCTAATCTGGATTATAGCAATGTACAATAGCTTTATAGGATTAGACCAAAATGTTAATAGTAAATGGAGCGAGGTTGAAAACCAGTATCAAAGGCAGTCTGATTTAATCGAAAATATAGTCTCTGTAGTTAAAAGTTCAGTAACAGTAGAAACTGATTTTGTCAAAGATGTTATTGAAGCAAGAACAAAATATCAGGCATCTGTGACTCAAGGCGCAAAAGACCAAGCAGGAGTCCAGATGGCTAATGGAATATCAGCATTTGTAAATGCAGTAGCAGAAAGCTATCCTCAATTGCAGGCAAATAAGCAATACATAACACTAACAGATGAATTATCAGGAACGCAAAACAGAATTACAGTTGCAAGAGGGAGGTATATAGAGTCAATACAGCAGTATAATATTGCAATAAAAAGATTCCCCGCAAATATCTTTGCAGGCATGTTTGGATTTTCAGCAAAAGATTACTATCAAGCAGATATTAATGCTATGAACACCCCGGTTCTAGGCGAGGGTGTTCTTCCGTAAAATGAAGGAGAGAAGAGATTCTAGCTCGAAAGGGCTTGATTTAGTTCCTAGAAGGCAAGTTAATTTCTATACTTAATGCCCAGTCTGCACTATTAGATTTCTCAGAATCAGAAGACTATGATAAATGTTGTTATAATGAATTAGACTTACTATTAAGAAACCCTCTTCTGATTAACTCAAGCATACTCTATGAAAGATTGCGCCCATATCTTGCAAAGTATATAAAGAAAGAATTTAAATAATCCTGAAAATTAAAGGAAGCATGGCAAAACAAGAAAAAATTAGCTTAAGTGAATTAAAGCCAAAAATAGCTAAAATCCTCAGAAAAAATGGGATAAAAAAGGCAGGGATATTTGGGAGTTTCACAAGAAACGAGCAGAAAAAGGGGAGTGATGTTGACATTTTAATTGAATTCAGAGGAAGTCTATTAAAACTAATCAGAATTGAAAGAGAGCTGGAAAATAAGATAAAAATAAAAGTTGACTTGCTGACCTATAATGGAATTAACCCGTTATTAAAAGAGAGGATACTCCAAGAAGAAGAGAGGATAATATGAATAAAGATTCAGCAGTATTTATTAAGCACATCTTAGAAAGTATAGAAAACATAGAAGAATTCATGTCAGGAGTCTCAGAAAAGGAATTCATCAAAAACAAAGAAAAACAAAGCGCAGTTATAAGGCAAATTGAAATAATTGGGGAAGCAGTTAAGAATCTGCCAAAAGAATTCACTGATAAACACCCCACTCTGCCCTGGAGAGATATCGCAGGAATGAGAGACAAGGTAATTCACAATTATTTTGGGGTAGATTTAATTGTAATTTTAAAGACAATTCAGGAAGACATTCCAAATCTCAAGAAGAAAATATTAAAAATCAAAGAAGAGCTATAATTTAAGCATGACAAAACAAGAAAACAGGCAAGAAGCAAAGAAAATAACATTTAATGTTTCTAAAGAAAACAGCTTCTCAGAATGGTACTCAGAGATAGTTGAAAAAGCAGAGATAACTGACCTAAGATATAATGTAAAAGGATTTGTTGTAATACGCCCATGGGGAGCAATGCTGATAGAAAACATGTATAAGATATACGAGAAAGAACTTCAAAAAACAGGGCACATGCCAACATTCTTCCCGACAGTTATTCCAGAAGAGAACTTCAAGAAAGAAGCAGGGCACGTAGAAGGTTTTACACCCCAGGTTTTCTGGCTAAAAGAAATTGGAGAAGAAAAACTCGCCCTTCGCCCAACATCAGAAACAGCATTCTATCAATTATACAGCTCATGGATAAGAGGATTAGCTGATTTGCCTCTAAAACTATACCAAAGAGCAAATGTATTCAGGCTGGAAACAAAGGCAACAAGACCCTTAATCAGAGCCCGCGAGTTCTTATGGATAGAAGCCCATGATGCATTTTCTAGTAAAGAAGAAGCTGAAGAGCAGGTGCAGGAAGATATAGCAATGACTGAAAAAATAATGCACCAAAAGTTTCTAGTTCCTTTCTTGCCTATGAAACGCCCAGAATGGGACAAGTTCCCAGGAGCAGAATACACAATTGGCTCAGACACAATAATGCCTGATGGAAAAATAATCCAGCAGCCATCCACGCACCTGCTGGGCCAGCACTTCTCAAAAGCATTTGACATAAGATTTCAGGATGAAAAAGGAGAGTCCCAATATGTCTGGCAAACCTGCTACGGCCCTGCAATCTCAAGAATCCTGGCAAGTGTAATCTCAATGCACGGGGATGATTCAGGATTAGTTCTCCCTTTCTCAATATCCCCAATCCAGGTAGTTATTATCCCGATATTTAATGAAAAAAACTCAAAAAAAGTTCTGGGAGAAGCAGAAAAAATAGAAAAAGAATTAGAAAAAGCAGGAATTGAAGCCAAGATTGACTCGCGAGAATCCAGGCCAGGTGAAAAATTCTTTTTCTGGGAAATGAAAGGTGTCCCTTTAAGAATAGAGCTCGGAGAAAAAGAAATCAATAATCACGAACTAACTCTCTATTCAAGAGATAATAAGGAAAAATTAAAGATTAAAAACAAAAACTTAGCAGAAGAAATTAAAAAGCAAGGCATGAAACTTGATGCAAGATTATTAGAAAGAGCAGACAAGAAGTTTAAAGATTCAATAGCAAACTGCAAAACAAAGCAGGAAGTGTCAAAAGCGCTTGAAAACAAAAAAATTGCAAGATTCTCTTTCTGTTCAGTGAAAAAAGATGGGGAAGAATGCGCAGGTTTCATAGAAAAAGAGCTCCAGGCAAGAGTTATGGGAACAAGACACGATAAAAAAGAAAAAGCAGAAGGAAAGTGCATAATCTGCAATAAGAAAGCAGGCGAGATTGTTTATGCTGCAAGAAGTTATTGATTCTCAAAAACAAATATATCTTGCACAATAATTAATCTTATAAATCTTAAGTCTATCAAGCTATATGGCTGATAACCTTCTTGCTAAAAAACTCGACATCGCAGTTATGTTCTCGTGTAGAACTTCTGTTGAGGGCATTTCAGCAGATATTGAAGGCATTGCTATCAGAGAAAGCCATCCATAACCCTTCCAAAGTGCTTTGAGCTAGTCTTAAACTTTGTTCGCTCTTCTTCAGAAATAATAGAATTAGCAAAAAGAGAAGACGCTAGTGGAAGAACAGGATCAAGCATTTGGCACTATCACTTTCACGGATTGAAAGAACATCAAAGAAAATGGGCTTACGCGCTTCAAAAAGAATTTCACCTAGAAAAAGATAGTGCCTGGCGCTACGGGCAAAGAATAATCGGAGATATGATTGCAGATGATACTTATAAAAAAACAGAGAACCCAGGATTGCTAATTGATTAATTCTAAGCACAATAAAAATCAAAAAACAAACATTTAAATATGCTAATGCATCAACTGATACATCAGAAAATGGAGCTTCTAACAAAAAACAAAGAGTGCATAATAAGCAGAGCACCAAGGCTGGATACTGTGCTAATGGTAGAGGAATTTATAGAAAAAAATAGCGGGGAATACACCCAGATAGAGTTATTCAGAAATCTCCCAAAGAAAATGATGTGGAATACCTTCAGGATAATACTCGCCTACCTAGAAAAAAACAACAAAATAATAATTAACAAAGATGGGACAATAACCTGGATATGGAATCCAAAACTTGTTGAAAAATACCTCAAAAGGAAGGATTTAGAAGTAAAGATAAAATGATATCTATTACATACGGAGATGAAAGAATAAAAAAGAGCATAGAAGAGCTGGAAAGCAAAGACCCAGAAATCTACAGGCACGTTATGAATGCATTTCTTAATATTCGAGAAGATACAGCTTGTGGAATAAAAATACCCCAAAGATTAATTCCAAAAGAATGGATAAAAAGATTTTCAATAAATAATCTCTACAAGTACAACCTTCCCAATGCATGGAGGTTATTTTACAGTTTATCAGGCAGCAGGATAGAAATTATCGCAATTATTCTTGGCTGCTTCAACCATAAAGACTACGAACGGATTTTCAGCTACTGATTCTCAGCAAAACATTGAGCAGCAATCAGTGGAAATAAAATAGTAGCATCTCCAAAAACCTTGACTGATTCAGCATTCTTAGTAATTTTCCCCCAAGAAACAGCCTCATCAGGCATAGCCCCAGAATCACTCCCGTCATATTCAGCAGAAGTGTTTATATAAACAGCATAATCACAGCCATTTCTCAGCATATTCGCGTTTAATATAGAATGTTTTATAACTCCAGCTCCCAAGATTATTGCTCCAGTCTTCTTTTTCCCGATTGTGGTATTATTAAACCATACAACATCAGGCATAATATCCAGCTTAAAATCAGGATGCTTAAATGAAAAAAAGTATAAATTATCTCCAATAGCCCCATCCGTAATTGCAGGACAATAAACAGGAATCTTGTTCTTATAGCAGTGGTAATAAATTGATTTCTTATCATTAATCTTCTCTCCAAGTTTCCATATCAGTTCAGATGAAGTTATTGTCTTCTTCTCAGAATAAAGTTCCTCAAGAATCTGCTGTAAAAACTCCTCAAACTTCACATAATTATTATTTGAAATAAACACATTCCCTGCTCTATTTATCCCTTTATCACGCAATTCTTTTCCAGAAGCTGAAAAACTTCCAATCTTAAAATCCCCCAGACACTTGATAATATCCTCCTCTATTCCCCCAGCAGTAGACACTATCACATCTATCATCTTGTTTTCAGCAAGATAGCGAAAAATATCTCTTAATCCCGAAGTTACAAGATTAGAAGTATATCCTAAATAAATAAATGCTTTTCCTTTCCTCATCTTATTAACTATCTCCATAGCCCGAGATAGTTGCGTGGCCTGGAATCCAGTACTAGCAAAAGAATCAATTATTTTCACGTAATCAGCGCCAGAATCAAAATCATACCCCTCAACCCTCAATCCACTAGCCTCTTCGCTTTTCCTGAAAACATTCTCTGTCAAGAAACCTCTGGCTATGTCTTCGGGCGTCGGTTTCTTGATCGCCCTAAAAATCGCATCAGACGATTTTTTTGGTTTCAATATTTTTTCCTTATCAATCTTATTTTTTATCATTTTAATAGAAAAGAAATCTGCGATTAAGAAATTTACAGCTTAGGTAAATGGTCTGTTAATCCCATATAGACAAGCATATTCTGCCCTATATAAATCTTTATTAGTCATGAATATTTCAGAAGCTAATGATTCAATTTAGAGAATCTGCAAACATTGAAATAGCATATTGGGATAACACCCTTCATGCATGGTATCATTCAAGAGACTCTCAAAAAGAGCAAGAAATCACTATTCAGCTTAACAGCGACATCATTCCTGCACTGGATTCTCTTGCTCAGGAACTATTCAGCAGAAAAGTCTACCCGCTCTTCCAGATAAGAGGAGTAAGAGATGGATTCTTTCCTCTAAGTCATTATGAAACAGAATACTTCAGCGCAAGGTTCGAAGAACTAGAAGGCAGAGCTAGTGGGAAAAAAGCTGAAGAAATACTGAAAGAAATAGAAAAAGAGAGCTCCCGGATTTATGAACATGTCTCTCCCAGGTAATCTGTAAATCTTTATTAATCCCCGCATGAAAAACACAAAACGGCTTTGCACAATAACTAGACCACTTTTTGTGCAAGAGAATACGAGAGTTTGCACAAAAACCTACAAAAAGATAAATGTTTAAATAGATGGGAAAATCTGCTTCTGAATAGCTTAGAAAATGAACAACCCAGCCTGTAAAGGGCGAGGTATCACTAAATAAAAAATGTTAAAACAAATCAGTCCAAGGTTGGGAAGATTCAATGTAGTGAGCAACAGCTTCACTAGTTGTATTTCCAACGCTTCTAAAGAATTTTCCTGGACTCCAGAAATGCCCTTTGGTGAAATAATTTCTCAACCAGGGATGTTTCTGCATCAATTTGAAAGCACTGTACCCCTTGAACAATTGCAGTGCTTTGCTAACACTCATAGTTGTTGGCATTTCAACAAACAAATGGATATGGTCAACAGCAATATGCAGCTCATAAATTTTAAATCCATTCTTGAAAGCGGCTTGCCTAATAAAAAACTCACAATCCATCCTAACCCCATAGAAATTCATGGGGTCTCTCGCATACTTGCACTTCCAAACAAAGTGGAAGGCATTCTGCCCAAAGGCATGTTTAAAACTTTTCAAATCCATTTTATATCTCCTCAGAATATAGCTCATGCTAAATCTGTTAGTTTAGTTTCTGGGACTCAACAGAGCCTCAGTCATATTAGCAGAAATCACAAATTAAAGTTTACGGAGGGTCGCATTCCTCCCATGTTTGAAAACATGGGTACCCTGCGACAGATGTAATGGAAAACAAAAATTGAGACTTATGACGGAGTAACCCAAATTCAAACTAATAAAGGAATAAAACTAACTTTTTTAAATATTTATGAAGCATTAGAACAAAAGAATCCAAGAAATGTTTTTCTAAATGGACAACTATATATTGAAAATTCCTTAGATACAATAATTTCTATGTATTTTGGTCATGACAATAGTATTCGTCATTCTTCTATTCTCAAATTCCTTAAATCAAGACATTGTGACTTCTTTTCAAAAATTAAATTCTTATCTATGCTAATCAACACATACAAACCCAATAAAGAAGGAAAACAAGAAGTAGTATCTTTCATTGAAAATAAGAAGGTAATCTCAAGCTTACAGACTATTGGAGCTGTTAGAAATTCTTTTCAACATAATCTCATTTTTGAGGAAGCGTTTAAAAATGCCATTAAGGATGGAAGAACTTTCGAGCTAATAGATAAGAAGTTAGATGTATGTGGTAGTTTAGACGATTTAGTTAAGATGTTTAAAGAAGAAGTTGTTTTACTTACTGGAGAATTGGATAAGGTAATTATGAAAGAATTTGCCACTCAAAAAATTGATATAGAAACTTTTAAAAAAGCCATTACAAACCAGGAACTTGACAAGAAAGAGGAAATTAACTAAAAGGACCTACTTTACAACAATACTTCCTTTAATCAAAAATAGTGAAATACTTTTTGTGCAAGAATCCTTAGAGAGTTGCACAAGAAGGAACAGCATCTTCAATTCCAAGTATGTTTATATTAAACTCCACAGGTATCTCGCTAGAAAATTCTGTAAAATCTCCATCATTAGAAAATATATAAACGTCTGAATGATGAATCTTCTTGATTTCTATAGCTTGACCCAATAGTCTTCTATCAGTCTCCTCTGGGAGGTCATTTGGTCTCTGGCTTATCTTTGCCTGTTTTTGTCGAGGAGTCATATCACTAATCTTTAATTTAGTGAGGTTTTGTAGCTTAACGGGAAATTTTAAATAAAATTGGTCTATCGCTGCCAAGTTTAAGTGATATTCTTGAATGTTTTCAGATAAATCTTCTTTTATGCCATAACTTAAAATAAACTTTCCAATTGACTTTTTTGCCTGCCCAAATATTCTAAGTGATTCATATGGTTTGTAAAGCCGAGTAACGCAGAAGTTTTTGATTTCCCAGAAAAGTATTCCATCATCTTTTAATTCAGAGATAATCAAATCAGAAATAACAAATTTACATTGGAAATTATTGTTAGTTAAAGTATTGATTTTATTTACTACTTTTTCTAGTTCATCTCGATATATTCTTGGTTGAACATAAGCCAAAGTCCGATAAATACAAATGTTTGTATCAAGAAGAATTAGACTTTCTTTTTTCATTTTCAGGTTATCTAATTAAAAAACAGATTCAAAGACTCCATACTTTTCAGAAGAGATATTAATAAAATTAAATAACTCTTTTGAATCTTTTAATAAAGTTTTTATCTTAGGCTCAACCCCTTCCTCGTTCGATAAGCGAATAATTTCCCCCCAAATATTAATATAACTTTCAGATTTTTTAATCAAGACGCCCCTTATTACGGGGTCTATATTTATATTTGAGAAAAGGACTTCTAAGAGATTATTAATGTAATCAAAGCATGCCAAGATGGCTGCCCTGCAGGGTTCATTAATATCTTCGATATTACCTAAATCCCTCGTTCTGTTTGTAAGGATAATCCGCAAGTTGTCTATATTAGTTTTAATTCTTGCTTCATAGTCTTGAGGTTTCTCATTAACTGATTTTAATAAATAATTGATATAGCAATATCTCCCAAGAGCCGTGGCGTTAACTCCATACATTTCTACGACTTTATCTAGTTTTTTCCTTATTTCTTCAACTTTCTCTTTATTTGAGGATATTAACATTTGCCCACTCTCAGACAATGTCCAGGTATCTTCTTTCCAATTGTCATAGACCTTCTCTTCCATAACAACTAGACCCCTATTACAGAAATCCTTTAGTAAACCATCCATATCCTTAGAAAATGGCCCATAAGGCATCTTTATGAACTCAAAGGGAATTATTGTTTTTTCCTCCGCAAAAGTCAAGAAAGAAAGTTTATGGATTTGAGTAGTATTCAGTCTCTTGAAACTAAGAAGGGCGGCAAGGAATAAATCCTTATTCTCAATGGTCTTTAAGTTATATTCACTAAAGAAATCATTAAACAAGAATTTTGACAGCATTTTACCTAATTTACAAGACTAGCTAAACGCTCCAAAACCTCCTTTTCATTATAATATAATGATTTTCTGGGTTAATAATTCTTTCGCTTTTCATTAAATTCTTGAAATTCATACCTATTTAAACATATCAGATTTAATATAGTTTGTTATACTTCACAAGATACTTTTTGTGCAAGAATTACTTATTGTGCAAAGCCCACAAAACCAAAAGATTTTTATACCATGTAACTATTAAGAAATAGTAATAAAATGGCACAAAATATAAGAAAATTGGGATTAGCAGGAAAAGTCTTAGTATCAGCTCTTGCTCTTTTTTCAGTGAGATGCGATACTTTTAGCTGGAAGTATAATCAAGGCAGACTCACTCCAGGAAGAGCATTTTCTCTTCTTCCAAAAGCAAATGGCTCTACAACATTTCCAACACTAATCAGGCCATGTCAAAAGAAATGCCATGAAGAGATTGACTGGACAATATCTATTTTAGATTATGAATCAAAATTTGGAAAATACAGCGCAACACCAGATAATTTAAGTTTTATAAGTGGAAATTTATCTGTGCCTTCAAAAGTCTGTATGATAGAAGGAGATTGTGATAAGCCTTCAATTACCACCCCAGGAATGCAAATCAGGGAAAAATACAGAATGCAGAGATTATTAGGTTTAGATAAAATGCCTGATTATTCTGACCCAAATAATAATCTGCTTAAGTGATTAGATGTAATTATAAAGTAGTTACAATAACAAGGTTTAAAAACTCATTTCTAATAAGTTAAACATGATAGCTGAAAATCCTAAATATAGACTAAGACAACCAAGAGAAGAGCCTGTTTTGGAAGCAGTTGGAAATTATGTTCGATTGCTTTCATCTCCAGAATATTCTCGTTTACCAGTTCCAAGATTAAAAGAGCTTTTTCCAACACTACAAGAGTCTGATTCTCTAGAAAGAAGAGAAGCAATAAATGAAATTACTACTGGTTTTCTAAGATATGTTATCAGTTTTGCAAAGCGATTTGCAAAAATTCTTCCCAAATCTATTACTCTTGCAGAACTTATCTCTGAAGGAAATATCCTTCTCTTAAATGCAATAGAGGATTTTGACCATTCACGAGGAAATTTAGCAGATTATATCCAAGGAAGATTAAACAATGGATTTAAAAGATTTATTCACAAAGAGACATGTGCACAGCGCAATGAGGCTCCTTATTCCCGCAAAGAGCATAAAACAAGCCGGCTGCCGAGACGTCCAATTCAGGCCCATGCCTGGGTAAATGTCTGGGGCCATAGAAAATTTGAGGATATTAGAAGTAATGTATCTGATCCTTCAAATTTTCAGACACCACAAGAACAAGCAGATGAATTATTATCTTTCCTACCTTATAGTGAAAGAGAGTTGGTTTTCGATAAGTATGGGCTAGAAATTGGTTTTAAGCCATTAATAAGACGGCACCATACACACTACAGAACTCTAACAAAAAGACTAAAAAGAAGTATGAAAATACTAAGAAAAAAAGCAGCAGTTTGTTAATTCAAATAACTATAAATAAATATAAACCTAAAATAATATAAACCTAAAATAATATAAATTAACATGAAAAAACCAACTTTAACAGGAATTGTTGCAGGAGTTTTAGCTGGAGTTTTAAGTTTCGGAGGATGTGAAGAAAAAACACAAAAAAAGCATTATCAACCCATTTATCAAACAGCGAGTACCCAAGCTGCTATTAGAACTCAATTCTCATTCAGAACAAATCAAAGACCTAAAGAAGTTGCAATAATTGATAAAAATGGTAACATTATCTCTAAAGTAATTGAAGATTACAAACCAAAAGGAAACCTCACAACAAGAGAATATCTCTCCGGAGGGTATTACAGAGGAACTTATTTAGATTATGTAATAACTGAGATGTCTGGAGAAATAAATTCTAGCCGAAAAGGAGTTAATTTAAGAATTACTCCTTCAAAGGGTGCACCATATACTGAACCAATTCAAGCAAATGAATTAACTGACAAGAAAATCTTCCAAAAAGCAAAATTTTCAATTGATAAATTTTCTAATTAAACAAGATTTTGTATATCCCTAGTATTATAACCTCTCAAAAAGATATTTTACAGGTAGTTTCTGAGCCTCCGTCAAAAATA
>Ga0180732_1002084_pt1 | contig 11178 bp, 11 predicted proteins | sample KR11_01MetaG_FD_148674 | JGI IMG/M metagenome (GOLD analysis project Ga0180732, IMG submission 148674) | Groundwater microbial communities from the Olkiluoto Island deep subsurface site, Finland - KR11_0.1 MetaG | ecosystem: Environmental > Aquatic > Deep subsurface > Groundwater | place...
AATCTTCGTCTGGAGACGGGCCAGTGGATGCCTGCTACAAGGCCATTGAAAAGATAACAGGCGCGAAGCTTAAGCTACTGGATTATTCTCTTAAGTCCACAACAGGCGGCAAAGATGCGTTGGGAGAGGTATCTGTGCGGGTTATGTCCGGTTCCGGAGTGGAAATTTCAGGGAGAGGCGCTTCCACAGATATCATAGAGGCGAGCGCAAAGGCCTATGTGAATGCGTTGAACAAGCTTGTCTTTACAAAGTCTAGAAAAACAAAATTAGAATTATAATGAATCGCGGAAATACGCGGAACATTGCGCGGAACTAACGCGGAAATTAGGTAAGGCGGACCTGCGTGTCCGTCTTTATAGTTATTATGGATTTATACGGCGTTATAGGTTGGCCAATAGAACATAGTTTATCGCCGGCAATGCATAATGCCGCATTTAAGGCCTTGGACATTGAGGCAACGTATGAAAAGATCCCTGTAAAGCCGGAAAATCTCGAGGATTTTCTGTTGAATAAAAAGGAATACAGAGGTTTTAATATAACCGTGCCGCACAAAGTTAAAGCAAAAGAAATATTAGAGAAGGGGTCTCCTTGCGACATGAATCATCCTTATGGTCGTGCCGTTGCTTTGTCAGGAGCAGTTAATACTGTAAAAAGAGTTGCAGGTAGAATAGAATATCTAAATACAGATGTTTCGGGCTTTGGTGCTTCCCTTGAAATGAATTTAGGATTTAAAGCTAAACAGAAAAATATCCTGGTTATTGGCTGCGGGGGAGTCAGCAGGGCTATTGTGGCTGACCTGAGCGATCCGGGGAATCACGTAGGCAAAATATATCTCTATGATATAAACATGGAGGCGGTCGCTTCTATGAAAAAACATCTTTCGGGTGTTTTGCATGATTGGGGTAAGAAGATAGCGTTTATAGAGAAAAATGAGATAGCTGAGAGATTAGAGGCTTGTCAGTTATTGATCAATGCCACACCTATAGGCATGAAAGAAGGAGACCCTTCTCCCATAGATAAAAAATTATTGAGAAAAGACCTGTATGTATATGATGTTGTTTATAATAGGCAGACGCAGCTTGTGAAGGATGCAAAACTATCAGGAGCTAATGCTCTGACAGGAGAAGGTATGCTTGTTTGGCAAGGAGCGTTAGCTTTTTCATGCTGGATAGACGGATGTAAAGCCGCTGATGTTATAGGCGTGATGAGAGAAGCGTTAGACAGCGCCTTAAAGAATTAAAAAATGACATACTTATTAATCTTCATCTTTGGAGCGATAATAGGCAGTTTCCTGAACGTCTGCATCTACAGGATACCTCGAAAAGAATCCGTTGTCTTCCCGCGCTCAAGGTGCGTATCCTGCAAAAAGTCAATACCATGGTATGATAACATACCTTTCGTGAGCTATATATTTCTCAGGGGCAGATGCAGGTCTTGCGGTACCAGGATTTCTTTCAGGTATTTTGCTGTTGAATTTATAAGCGCTGCGGCCTTTCTGATACTGTTTATGAATTTCAGGTTTACTCATCTATTCTGGGTGTACAGCCTGGTGACACTCAGTTTGATCGTGGTCACCTTTATAGACCTGGAATTTCAGATAATACCTGACAGGATCAGTATAGGCGGGATGATACTGGGAATCATCCTGAGCGCCTTAATGCCGCAGATGCATAATAGCCTGACATGGAAGGGAGGCTTGATAAATTCTCTCATTGGCTTGATAGCAGGCGGAGGTCTTATTTATATCACAGGCCTTTTAGGGAATCTCGCTTTTAAAAAGGAAAGCATGGGCGGAGGGGATGTCAAACTCATGGCCATGCTGGGGTCTTTTTTAGGGTGGAAAATGGCGATACTTATTTTTTTTCTCGCTCCTTTTTTTGGAACACCTGTAGGCCTCTATTTGAAATTTATGAAAAAACAGGACGTGATTCCCTACGGCCCCTTTATCTCTATAGCTGGTTTTGTAGCCATACTGTGGGGCGGGAGAATGCTGGATTTTTTATTTTTTTAACAATAGAACGAGGTAATTTATTGTATGGAATTTTAATAATTCCATACAACTGTAGGGGGTTTGGGGGATTGCAGGCAATCCCCCGAGGGGTAACAGTGGAGTGATGTGACGAATAGGAACATCACGGAGCGTCATAGGGGCGTAAGCCCCTTTGAAACAAGTTCCGAGGAGCGGAGCGACGAGGTAACTTGTACGGGGGTGAATTATGCTAAGAATATTAACTGCTGGAGAGTCTCACGGTGAAGCGCTTGTGGGGATTTTAGAAGGCATGCCAGCCGGAGTTAAGATAGACAATGACTTTGTGAATAAAGAACTCCAGAGGCGGCAGGAAGGGTATGGGAGAGGAGACAGGATGAAGATAGAAAAAGACACAGCCAGGATCCTGTCAGGCCTTATAAAAGGCGTTACCATAGGAAGCCCCTTGTCAATCCTGATAGAAAATAAAGATTTTTCAATGGACAAACTGCCGGATATTAAAAATCCCAGGCCAGGCCATGCTGATCTTGCCGGGATATTGAAATATGGTTTTGACAATGCCAGGCCTGTCCTTGAGAGGGCCTCAGCCAGGGAAAGCGCAGCGAGGGTTGCAATAGGAGCGGTCGCTAAACTATTGCTATCAGAGTTTAACATGCGGATATTGAGCCACGTAGTGATGATAGGCGGAGTAGAGGCGCATACAGCCAGTCTGAGCTTTGACGAGATAGAAAAAAATCTGTCAGATTCAAGATTAAACTGCGCTGACCGCGCGTCGGAAAAATTAATGATAGAGGAGATCGATAATGCCAGGGAGAAGAAAGACACCCTGGGAGGGATTTTTGAGGTAATAGTTGAAGGTGTGCCCGCGGGTCTAGGGAGTTATGTCCAGTACGACAGGCGCCTGGATGCTGAGATAGCAAGAGTTATTATGTCCATACCGGCTGTAAAGGCAGTTGAAATAGGCAATGGCTGTGAGTCTGCCAGAAAACTTGGCTCAAAGGTTCACGATGAAATACTGTATTCAAAATCCAAAGGCATGTATAGAAAAACGAATAACGCGGGTGGCATAGAAGGCGGCATGTCGAACGGCGAGGACATCATAGCGCGCGGCTATATGAAACCTATAAGCACATTAATGAAGGGCCTTAATACAGTAGATATCGATACAAAGGAGGCAGTAAAGTCTGCGACTGAGAGGTCTGATATATGCTCTGTACCTGCCGCGGGTGTTATCGGAGAGGCAATGGTCGCGTTTGTCCTTGGTAATGTCTTGCTGGAAAAATTCGGCGGGGATAATATTTCTGATATAAAAAAGAATTACGAAGCCTATCTGAGAAGATTAAAAGTTTAAGATAATAGAGGAGCTTATATAGTCAGAGTCGAAATTGTGAATCCTGTCAGTATGTCTCCAGCCGATCCCTATAGAACAATACCCCCTGATATCGTAATTTAGTTCTATACCTATCTCACAATATTCCTCTTTGCCTTTTTCAATATTTATTGAATATTCCTCGAATAAACGCAGGCAAAGGTCTTCTATAATAGGTATGCCTATAGCTATTTTTGTAGTCGAGTCTATGGATCTATTATCTACCTTGAACGCCATATAATCCAGCATTTCTCCGGACATGAATTGCAGTGACTGTCCGAGGTAAAGCCATTTATATACATATTTGCCTATTTCAGCTCCCATGGTTATTTTTTCCCACTCACTTGTACCTATGTTCCACTGGGCTTCGCTAAAAGCGGTCATTTCCAATTCAGGAGATTTTAGTTGGTTATGGAGAGTAATGCGGTTAAGAATAATATCCCCGTCATCGCCTCTTACGTCTAATAAGTATTCATTTCTATCTTTTATATCCCAGCAATAGACAGGGCTTATAAAAAGGGAATTGACGCATAGCAAGAATATGAAAAGGCAAAGAAATTTTTTCATTTTTGAGTAAAAGCATACCATATAAGGATTTAATATGCAAGCAGTTAATGAGATTTATTGACTAATAGTTTAGCATCTGATATAGTTTATAAAGATAGCGAGAGGAAAAATATTATGCAGAATATAGTATTGGTAGGGTTCATGGGCACGGGCAAGACCGCTGTTGGCAGGATACTCGCGGCTAAATTAGGATGTGAATTTATAGAAATGGATGAAATGATAGAAGCAAAAGAGGGTTGCCCTGTTAGAGAAATTTTCGACAAAAAAGGAGAGGATTATTTCAGAAATTTAGAGATGGATACAGCGGGAAAAGTTTCACAGGAAAAAGGCGTTATTATATCTACAGGCGGAGGCGCAGTTGTGAATGATAAGAATTTTCAGAATTTCAAGAAAAACGGCTTGATCATCTGCCTTGAGGCATCGCCTAAAGTGATTCTTAAGAGGACAAAAGACCTGGCTAGCCGGCCTCTCCTGAATGTTCCTGACCCGGAGAAAAAAATAGAAGAGCTGTTGAAAAAGAGAGCCCCTTATTATAAAAGGGCAGACTTTTGTATAGATACGGATACTTCGAGCGCAGAAGAAGTGGCGGATAAGATAATAAAATGGGTGACAAAGAGAGATTGATCGGCCTTAATATGATAGAGGGCGTGGGAAGCGTGAGGACGCAGGCGCTTCTTGAGCAGTTTGGGTCTCTGGACAAGGTATTTAAGGCAAAAGAGAAAGAGCTTGCGGGGATTGAGAAGATAGGGCCGAAGCTGGCGCCAAAGATCCTGCAGTCAATTAAAGATATAGACATAGCTCCGGAACTCGAGCTGGTAGAAAAGCACGGGGTCAGGGTCATAACTTTTTTAGACAAGGATTATCCTGAGAACTTAAAGAATATTTACGATCCGCCTGTAGTTTTGTATGTAAAAGGCGAGATGTTACCTCAAGATGCCGTGGCTGTGGCAGTGGTTGGTTCACGCAGGGCTTCGTTCTATGGCATGCAGACAGCTGAGAAAATGGGATTTGAGCTGGCCTCAAGGGGCGTGACAGTAATTTCAGGGCTTGCCAGGGGCATTGATTCCAAGGCGCACAAGGGCGCCTTGAAGGCAAAAGGAAGGACGCTGGCAGTTCTAGGTTCAGGACTCTCGAATATTTATCCTGAAGAACACGCTGATCTCGCTGAGGAAATAGCAATGTCCGGCGCTGTAATATCAGAATTTCCCATGATGACAATACCTGACAAAGGAAATTTTCCAAAAAGAAACAGGGTCATAAGCGGTTTGTCTCTGGGAGTGGTAGTGGTAGAAGCCGCTGAGCGAAGCGGCGCGCTTATCACAAGCGACTGCGCCATGGAGCAGGGAAGGGATGTATTTGCAATACCCGGAAAAGTGGACTCAATAACATCAAAGGGCACAAACAGGCTTATAAAACAGGGCGCGAAACTGGCTGAAACAGTGGATGACATACTTGAGGAATTGAACTTATTTCGCTGCGTCGACAGACAACCTATTCCGTCGACACAACGGGACAAGGGTAAATTGCTTCCTGGATTGGACAAAGACGAGAATTTAGTATATACTCTATTAACCAGTGACCCAAAGCATATAGACGAATTGGTAGAGGAGAGCAAGCTAGGTATTTCCGAGATCTCTAGAATTCTATTGAATCTGGAGATAAGGAAACTGGCAAAACAGCTTGCAGGTAAGAATTTTGTGAGGAGTTAACTTATGGCTAAGTCACTTGTAGTAGTTGAATCACCTGCCAAAGCTAATACTATAAACAAGATACTGGGGAAGGATTTTGTTGTTACTTCTTCCATGGGCCATATAATGGACTTGCCTGGTTCCAAGATGGGCATTGACATAGAAAATAATTTTGAGCCTCAATATATAATAATCCCTGGCAAAAAGAAGACGATAGAAGGTCTCAAGAAAGCCGCTAAAGATAAAGATAATATCTTTCTGGCTACAGACCCGGACAGGGAAGGCGAGGCGATCAGCTGGCATCTCCATAATCTCTTAGAGAAGAAAAAGAAGAAGATATACAGGATCGTGTTTCATGAGATCACAAAGAGCGCTATACAGGAGGCAATCAAGCACCCTGGAGGTATAGATATAAATAAAGTAGACGCCCAACAGGCAAGGCGCATACTTGACAGGCTTGTGGGCTATAGCATAAGTCCTTTATTATGGAGAAAGGTCGGGAGAGGCCTTTCAGCTGGGAGAGTCCAGTCAGTTGCAGTGAGGATCATAGTTGACAGAGAAAATGAGATCAGGGCCTTTGCCTCAAATGAGTACTGGGATATAGAGGCAGAACTTGCAAAGAAGACATCCCTCGACTTCGCTCGGGACAGGGAGAACAAAGAAAATAGTTTTATTGCGAAACTTGATAAGATTGATGGGAAAAAGGCAGAGCTCGAAAATAAAAAACAGACAGAGGATATAGTTATAGAGTTGAAGAATGAAAAATATATTGTCAGCGATACGAAGAAAAAGGAAAAAAGAAAAAATGCCCAGCCGCCTTTTACCACAAGCAAACTTCAGCAGGAGGCATTCTACAAGCTGAGATTTTCAGCCTCCAAGACGATGCGGGTTGCCCAACAATTGTACGAGGGTCTTGAATTGGGCGAGGAGGGCAATGTAGGTCTTATTACTTACATGAGGACAGACGCTGTCAGGGTTTCCAAGGAATCTCTCGAGGCTGTGAGGCATTATGTAGATTCAAAATATGGTAAAAAGTATTTACCTGACGTACCAAATAAATTTAAAGACAAAAAAAGGATCCAGGATGCGCATGAGGCCATAAGGCCGGCCTTGCCTTTGAGGGAGCCTGAAAGTATAAGGGCGTATTTAAGCGAAGACCAGCTTAAGCTTTATACGCTTATATGGAACCGTTTTGTTTCAAGCCAGATGGCGCCGGCGGTATTTTCACTTGTCAGCGTGGAGATAAAGGCAGGCAGGTTTATTCTAAAGGCGCAGGGTTCGCAGCAGATCTTTGCCGGGTTTAGCATTATCTATCAGGAGAGCGAGGAAAAAAATGATGACAAGGATGACAGCGAAAATATCCTGCCTCCTTTAGAGATCAAAGAGGAGCTGGATCTTATTAAATTAAGCCCCAATCAGCATTTTACAAAACCTCCTGCCAGGTTTTCAGACGCATCTTTAGTAAAGGCGCTCGAAGAATACGGCATAGGCAGACCCTCTACCTACGCGCCTATTATAATGACTGTTGTAGCGCGGAATTATGTTAAAAGAAAAGAAGGCTATTTTCATCCATCAGAGCTTGGCATGGTAGTTACGGATCTTCTGATGAAGAGCTTCCCGACGATACTGGATCTTGAATTTACAGCCAAGATGGAAAATGAACTGGATGAGATAGAAGAGGGTAAGGAAAAAAAGACCAGCGTGCTAAAGAGATTCTATGGCCCATTTGAAAAAGAACTTGCTCATGCAAAAGACAATATGAGAAAGGTAAAAGGCGAAACAGTTAAGACATCAGATATCTGCGAGAAATGCGGCAAACCCATGGTCATAAAATGGGGACGGCTTGGCAGATTCCTGAGTTGTTCTGACTTTCCTACATGCAGGTTCGCGAAACCCATTCCCAGCGGAATAGAATGTCCTGAGCCAGGCTGCGGCGGCATGCTTATTGAAAGGCGTTCCAAAAGGGGCCGTCATTTCTATGGATGCAGTAATTATCCGAAGTGCAGGCACATCTCCCGAAGACTCCCTTCTCCAAAAGAATAATGTGATAAAAGATGATGGACCGCTATATTCAAAAATTCATGACTTATCTGGAGATTGAGAAGAATGCCTCGCGGTATACTCTTATAAACTACAAGATAGATCTAAAGGAATTTAATGAGTCTGTAAAGGATAAGACGATCGAGAGTATTACGCATATAGACGTCAGGCTTTTTCTTGCGCGTATGAAAGAGAAAAATTTCTCCAAAAGGACAGTAGCGAGAAAGATGGCTGCCCTGAGGAGCTTTTTTAGGTTTCTCTGCAGGGAGGGCTATATAAAATCGAGTCCTGCCTCAGGCCTGCAGACGCCTAAATTAGATAAGAAACTCCCGTTGTTTTTAAATATAGACGAGGTCGTAAAGCTGGTCGAATCACCTGATCTTTCTGATATATATGGACTCAGGGACAGGGCGATCCTCGAAACGCTTTATTCAAGCGGCATAAGGGTTGGCGAGCTTGTGACGCTCAACAGAGATAATGTTGATTTTATAGGAGGAGTCCTGAAGGTCTATGGTAAGGGCAAAAAAGAACGGCTTGCGCCAATAGGCGACAGGGCCTGCAGGTCTATCAGAAGTTATTTTGAAAAACTGAATACCGTCAGCCTGAAAGATAAAAAGGCTGTTTTTGTGAATAAAAGCGGCCGCCGCATGACTGACAGGGCGATCAGGAGGGTAGTAGAGAAGTATATTAATAAGACGAGCTTGAATCATAAAATATCACCTCATGCGCTGCGTCATACATTTGCTACACATTTACTAGACAGGGGCGCTGACCTGCGCTCAGTGCAGGAGCTTTTAGGCCACGCTAATTTATCCACCACTCAGATATACACGCATGTTACAACAGAACGCCTCAAGTCGATCTACGATAAGGTGCATCCGCGGGCATAGTTTGGTTGACAGTTGACAGTTGACGGATAAATGAGTAAAAGAGCAGTTGTCTTACTTTCAGGGGGCATGGATTCAGCAGTCACGCTTTTTTACGCGCGTCAAAAAGGCTATAAAACATACTGCCTTATATTTGACTATGGCCAGCGTCATAAAAAAGAGCTTGAGTTTGCCAAGAAGCTAGCCCGGCTGGCCCGCTCTGATCACAGGGTCTTGAAGATAAAATTGCCATGGAAGAATAGCGCGCTCTTGGATAAGAAGATATCGGTTCCCGAATACAGGAAGGCCTCAGGAATACCTGTTACTTATGTCCCCGCGAGGAATACTATATTCTTGAGTTTTGCCTTGTCCTTTGCCGAGGCAATAGGCGCCAGAGTGATCTTTATTGGAGCAAATGCCAGGGATTTTTCAGGATATCCTGACTGCAGGCCTTTGTACTTCAAAAAATTTAATGAGCTTTTAAAAAAGGCCACAAAGGCCAGAGGTATTAAAATACAGACGCCGCTTTTATATAAGACCAAAAAGGATATCGCGAAATTAGGGGGAAAGTTAAAAGTGCCGTTTGAATTGACCTGGTCGTGTTATAAAGGCGGCAGGAAACCCTGCGGCAAATGCGACGCATGTTTTCTCAGGGCCAAAGGTTTTGGATAAACATTATGATAAAAGCAAGGATCACAGAGATATTTAGTTCAATTCAGGGCGAGGGGTTTTATGTGGGCGAAGAACAGACCTTCGTAAGGTTTTATGGATGTAATCTATCTTGCAGTTTTTGCGATGAGAAAGAAAAGTCATTATCTTCAGAATATAGCCCACAGGAGCTTATTGAAAAGGTCTTGAAAGAAGGTAGGTATACCGTATCCCTGACAGGCGGGGAGCCTCTCCTGCAGTCTGATTGTTTAAAAGAAATATTGCCTGATTTGAAAAAAAATGGCAAGAAGATTTACCTGGAAACCAATGGCATGCTCAAGGATAACTTGTCAAAGGTCCTGGAACATGTGGATATTGTAAGTATGGATATCAAACTTCCTTCTTCAACAGGCTTAAGGCCTTTCTGGCAAGAGCATTCTTTATTTTTGAAAGAGGCAGCCAGAAAAGAGGTATTTGTAAAGGCAGTCGTGACTCATCAGACGCTTTTATCTGATATTGAAAAGGCAGTCGCTATTGTCAAAGCCGTTCATAAAAATATACCTTTTATTATTCAGCCGGTAAGTTATAATAATAAGGTCGAGGAAATAGCGTTATTGCCAGAGTTTTTTAAAGCAGCGGATCAAGCGCTGGACAATGTAAGAATAATCCCGCAGGTCCATAAAATTTTAGGAGTTAAATGATGCGGACCGTAGAGAGTACCCTTATTACAAAGACAGCAAAAGACCTATGCCTGAAAGCAAATTTAAAACTCAGGGAGGATATTCTTTCTGCGTTAAAAGCGGCAAGGGAAAAAGAGAGGTCTCTTAAATCAAGACATATGCTGGACGCCATTATAGAAAATGCGGCCATAGCAAAAAAGAAAAAATTGCCGATATGCCAGGATACAGGCATGGTAGTAGCGTATCTTAAGGTAGGCCAGGAGGTAAAGGTCAGAGGTGATATTAAAAAGGCTGTGGAAAAAGGTATTGGCCAGGCGTATAAAGAGGGTTATTTAAGGAAATCTATTGTCAGCGGACCTTTAGTAAGAAAAAACACAGGGACAAATTTACCGGCGATTATTTATACTGATTTAGCGCCTGGCAGTAGAATAGATATAAGGATCGCCATTAAAGGATTCGGCTGTGAGAATGCAAGTAAAACCCGGATGTTCAAACCCATGGATACTGCCAGGGCAATAGAGGATTTTGTAGTCGCCAGCGTAAAAGAAGCAGGTTCAAGGCCATGTCCTCCGGTTTATGTAGGCGTTGGCATCGGAGGTACTCTGGACAAAGCTGTATCGCTTTCAAAACAAGCCATTTTTAGAAAAGTAAATGGCCGTAGCAAAGTCCAACATATTGCCAGTTTGGAAAAAGGCATACTTAAAAGGATTAATAATCTTAAGATCGGTGTTATGGGGATGGGCGGGAAAGTGACTGCCCTGGGTGTGAGTATTTTAACATATCCGACCCACATAGCTGGCCTGCCTGTCGCAGTAAATATAAGCTGCCATGCCACAAGGGACGCGAGAAAGGTAATTTGATTCGCTCAATGAGAAAGATATGCCTGCCATTGACTAAACAGATTATCTCTGATCTCAAGCCAGGTGAAGAGGTTTTGTTGACAGGTTCGATTTTAACAGCTAGAGACGCGGCGCATAAGAGACTTATTGACGCGCTAAAATCTGGAAAGGAATTGCCAGTTTCCATAAAAGGTGAAACAATATACTACACTGGCCCTACACCGACAAGACCAGGCGAAGTAATAGGTTCATGCGGACCGACTACAAGCTCCAGGATGGACGGTTTTACTCCGATTTTATTAAAACACGGCCTTTTGGGCATGATAGGCAAAGGTGAAAGGTCTGTCGAAGTGAAGAAGGCCATAAAAAAGGCAGGCGCAGTATATTTCGTTACGATTGGTGGAGCGGGCGCATACTTATCTGAAAAAGTGAAAGAGAGCGAAATAATAGCGTATAAAGATTTAGGAACAGAGTCAATACGAAAGCTGGTAATA
>Ga0180732_1002085_pt1 | contig 11174 bp, 18 predicted proteins | sample KR11_01MetaG_FD_148674 | JGI IMG/M metagenome (GOLD analysis project Ga0180732, IMG submission 148674) | Groundwater microbial communities from the Olkiluoto Island deep subsurface site, Finland - KR11_0.1 MetaG | ecosystem: Environmental > Aquatic > Deep subsurface > Groundwater | place...
TGTACCTCTTTCCCCTTTTTGAGATGTTTTCATTTTTGCATTTTGGGCATTTCATATGTTTTCACCTCCTTTTATCAAGGTAAAACATTTAAGATTTATATACTTATCCCTTTAAGTTGACAGTATCTTGTAATCCCAACCTTTTTATAAATATTATCATGTTAAAAATAATCCAAATTTTTTTAAACCTTTTATTTCTTCTATATCAATACTAAAATGTATCTAAACATAATTAAAACATATAGGGATGTTATTGCTATTTGTGATGCTGAACTGCTCGGCAAAGTATTTGAACAAGGAGATTTTCAATTAGATGTTAAAGAAAGCTTCTTTAAGGGAGATATAGTTTCAGAAGAAAAAGCAATAAAAATAATGCAGGATATGATACAAGAAGATGCAACATTTAATATTATTGGAGAAAAATCAGTAAGTGCAGCACTAAAGTCAGGTATTATTTCAGAAGAGGTAATAAAAAAAATCCAGGGCATTCCCTTTGCTTTGAAGTTATTGTAATTTATACTCTCTTTAATATTATATCATTATATTTATAATCAATACTATATTTTTCTAATGTAAATAATTCTTTATCTTTTATTTCATCTATTCTTCCATTTGCTTGTTTTTCTTTTTTATTGCAAAAAATAAAAGCAATATTTTCTAAACTCTTTTTTGCTTCATTTATAGAATCTAAACCAACTTCTACATAAATTGTGCTATTGTCTGAATAACAAAATCCATAAGCCATGCTTCTTAACAAAAAATTTAATTTAAAAGGTTTTGGATTGTGAAATATTTTTCCTAACAATTTATAAATCCTCTTTTCCCAGAATAATTATGGGTTATGATAAAAATAAAAATAATAATGAGGAAGAAGAAAAAGTTACAAGAGTAAAACTTCCAAGAGGCAAGGAAGTTTTAGGAATAATTGAACAACGGCTTGGAGGAAATAAAATGATGGTTCGTTGCTTAGATGGAAAATCAAGAAATTGCAGGGTTCCTGGAAGGTTAAAAAGAAAATTATGGCTTCGTCCAGATGATATAGTTATTATAGAGCCATGGGAATTAGATGCTGATAAAGGAGATGTTATTTTTAAATATCGGCCAAATCAGGTTGAATGGTTAAGAAAAAACGGGTATCTGGAAAAGGAAAAACTTGAGTTTTGAATTTTTAATAAGGAAAAAAGTTTTAATAATTTAAAGGGATTTGCCTAAAAAGTAGATATAATGTCTGGTAGGTCTAATTAAAATTACTTTTCTTCCCACCCTTTAGGACGCGCACTTTTTACGACAATTGCACAAAATCACTATAAAATTTATAAATGGCGATATATTAAATTAAATATGGAATATAGAATTAATAAATTTGAATATGAACTAATCTCTCCAGGAACTGTTGGTGTTGCCCAAAGAATTTCTTCAGGTTATGAAGGAAAAGGAATTGACGGAGCAATTGAAGAAACAAGTAAACTTGTTTTTTTAATGAAAAACGATGTAATGGCTTGTAAGCAGAATCAATATTAAAAACCGAAGAGATTTAATATTAAGATGGATGTAAGTAACGAAGTTTATGCTTCCCCTTATTCTTGTTATATAAATTTAACAAGTAAATGTAATCTACAATGTAAACATTGTTTTGGCAGTTATTCAAGAGAAATCGATAATGAATTGAATCTAAAGGAATGGAAAAATGTAATTGATGATTTAGCTAAATGTCAAATTTTTTATGTTGTATTATCTGGGGGGGAAGTCACTCAAAGCCCAATTTTCAAAGATTTTATTAATTATCTAATCAAAAAAGGAATGTACTTCATTTTAACAACAAATGGTGTCTTTTCTAAAAATATTAGGAATTTTATTGTAGAAAAGAGAGATTATTTAATAAGCATAAAAATAAGTTTAGATGGTCCAGATGAAAAGTCCCATGGTTTTGTAAGATTAGATTCTCAAGGAAAATATAATCCTAAAATTTTTAATTTGACTATAGACAATATATATTATTTTAAGAAAATGAATATTCCGTTAACAATCGCTACAGTATTACATAAAGAAAATATTAAAAAAATAAATGAATTTCAAAAGTTAATAAAAAAAATTAATCCAGTTAATTGGTTCATTTCTCCTATCATTCCTGTTGGGAGAGGAGAATCTAATAAATTTATTTCAGAATTTTATGAATATTTTGATAATAAATTTTGGGGATCTCTTGCTGAAGATGGAAAAAAGAAGAAAATTAATGTTAAATTAATTGACATGCCTGTTGAAATGGAAAAAAAGGGACTTTCCGCTTATAGTTGCGCCGCAGCCATTAATTTTTGTGAAATTCATTCAGATGGAACTGTTTCTCCTTGCACATTATGCAGGGTTATTATTCCCAAAAAATTTATGCAATTTGAAAATATTAGAGAAAAATCCCTTCAAGAAATTTGGGATGGGAAAATTTTTAAAGAATTTCGTTATTATATGGATATTGGCTGCGAAGGATGCAAAATGCTATCCAAATGTAATAAATGTGTTGCACAAAGTTTTAGATATTTTGGAGATGGGAAATCACCAACACCTTTTTGCATTAAAAATGGAAAAATTTTAGGATTAAGGAAATTTGATTATTATAAGAATAAGTTAGGCAAAGAATTTAATTTAAAAATAAAATGAGAAGAATATTAAAAAAACAGGTAAAATGGAGAAAAGATAAAAAAGCACTTTTTATTTGTGATTGTAAAAGATTAATTGATTTAAAACTTTCTTTCGAACATGAAGCTTTTTTAAAAAAATTATTTCAGGGATTAAATCCAAATAAATTAGTTGGAAAAGAAAATTTAATCTTTTTAGAATTTGAAAAAATGAATTTTTTAGACGATTTAAAAATTAATCAATTGCCTAAAGAAGATTTTTATTTAGCAATGAGTATTTTAGATAATGAGCTCGGAAAAAATAGAACAAGAGATTCAAATTTTTTAAAGGAAAAATTCAAGGAAAATACAGAATTTTTTATTGGGATTTATTTAGGTGAAGAATTGATTGGGGTTGTTTGTGGTTTTCCAAGAGAAGACTATTTGTTAATGAGCGAGATTGCTATTGATTCTAAATTTCAAAGAAGAAAATTTGGAGAAAAATTAGTTGAAGAATTTGAAAAAGTAGCTTTTAAAAAATATAATAAAATTCATGTTGGCGCCTTGGATAATGCTATAGAATTTTATAAATCATTAAATTATAAACCTTTTTTGCTTGTTCAATTTGCAAATGGCGTTTATAATAAGAATGATTTTTCTAATTTCGAGGTTTTAAGAATTAGGGATTATGGGATTGAATTAAATCCAAGTAATTGTAACTTAATAGAATTAAAAAGATTAAGTAAACTTTATCCAAAAGCAAAATTACAATATATTTTTACGAAAAACAAATAAATTTTTTCAAAAGTGCGCGTCAGATTAATTTTCCCGCTCAGAAAAGTGATTTTAATTCTGCGAAATTCTTTCGGAATTTCTTGTTACGCCTTGCAGGCTCTCGCTCCATTTTATTACGCTCGGGAAAATGAACAGCAATTAAAGAGAAAATCCTTGCAGGACTTCACCCAAATTCTTTACTACATTCAGAACTTCTCTTAATCCTGATGCTCTGTGAGTTAAATTATCTCTGTAAATAATCTTCTTTTAATTATCATGTTAAAATATATTCCAATTCTTTATCTGTTAAATGAGCTATTTTATCATAGTGGGTTATGAAAAGTTCTTTATTTTGTTCAATTAATTCTTGTAAACCTTTCGCATTTTGCTTAGCCATTAAACCACTTAATGATTCTTTATAGTTTTGTATTTGTTGCAATACCTCTCTTCTCTTATTTTGAGGAACTCCCCCAAACCTTGGAAAAATAGGTGGGCAATGTACTAAAGTTTTTTTTATTGATAATGTTGAATAATTATCTATTGATGTGAATATCATGAAACAAATAAAAGGTTGAAGTTTATAAAATTTTACTTATCCAAAACACTTTTAACCACTAATTCTATTTAATTATATGAAAAAAATCATTTGTGAGAAACTTATAAGAATTACAAAAAATAAAAAGAAATTAGAGAAAATTCTAAATGTCAAAATAAAAAACAGGGGAAAAGAAGTGTTTTTAGGGGGAAAATCTGAAAATGAATATGTTGCAGAAAAAGTTATTGATGCTCTTGAATTCGGTTTCCCGTTTTCAACAGCAATAATGATAAAAGAGCATAATTGTGTTTTTGAGATAGTAAACATCAAGGATTATACAAAAAGAAAAGACCTTTTCAGAGTAAGAGCAAGAATAATTGGAACAAAAGGAAAAACTCTTCAAACACTTCATCATTTAACAAATTGTTTTTTTGAAATAAAGGATAATTCTGTTGGAATAATAGGAGCCCCAGAATTTATAAAAAATAGTCAGGAAGCATTAATTTCAATAATTAAGGGTTCTAAACAAGCAAATGTGTATAGTTTTCTTGAAAAACATCAGGTAAGGCAAATTGATGACCTGGGTTTGAAATAATTAATATGTTGAAGCCATTAAACCAGAAAAGAATTTTTTTATTGGATTATATTTTATTTTTGAAGATTTGAACAAGTCATATCCTAATTGAGTTAATCTGGATGTTTCATGAACTTCCTTCCCCTTGTCATGGAAACCTGATGTTAGTTTCAATTGCAAATTCTCTAAATTGTTGAATTTAAAAAATAGGAGAGGACACTTTAAAACCCCCAACCACCCACCCCTAAATTGTAGAAATTGTTGTAAATAAAAAAGTGAGCTGCCTTTGTGCTTCGCACAGATAGTTTTTGTTTCACAAAATAATTTTATTGATAATATTTTCTCCACCCCAAAAATTTTGCAAAGCTTTTTAAATAAGTTATGTTTTAATTATATATTATGGACAAACTACATCCTGGAGCAAAATGGCAATTCCGTATAGGCGGTTATTTTCTATTCGGATTTTTAGGAATATTTTTTGGGATATGGATTATCGCACCTCTCGCAGGTTTGTTTTTGGGTTTAGCAGGTTCTAGTTCAATCTTACCTGTTGTTTTACTTTCAATTTTTGGTTATATCCTTTTTGTTATAATTGTAAGTGAAATATATGCACAGATGTCTTACAATCGCTGGTTTTATGATTTTACAGACGAAGGTTTAAGATTAGAGAGAGGAATTATTTGGAAGAGATACAGCAATGTTCCTTATGAAAGAATCCAAAATGTTGATGTGCATAGAGGAATAGTCGCAAGAATGTTTGGATTTTCAAGTGTGATGATTCAAACTGCAGGGTTTTCTGGACCAGCAAGAGCAGAGGGAAATATCCCTGCTATTGAAGTAAAACGAGCTGAAGAAATTAGAAATTTTGTAATGAAAAAAATTACAAGCAGGAGAAGATAAATATGGATAAATTGCATCCTGGAGCAAGATGGCTTTTTAGACTTCGGGCATATTACCCTTTAATAATTCTTGGAATTTTTATTACAATGTGGAGCTTTCAATTATTGAGAATAATCGCAGGAGGTTCAACAGGAATTGGTTTTGTTCTTGCAATTATTTTCTATATTTTCTTTGTTGTTATAGTGGCAGAGATTTATGCTCGTATGTCCTATAACAGATACCTCTATGAAATAAAAAAAGATGCAGTTAAAATAGAGAGAGGTATAATCTGGAAAAAATATACTTCTATTCCTTATGAAAGAATACAGAATGTAGATATAAGAAGAGGAATAATCGCAAGAATGTTTGGATTTTCTACTGTTGAAATTGAAACTGCTGGGCAATCAGGATATGGTGGTAGTTATGGTTTTAGATTTGGAAGGAGAAACAGAAGATATCAAAGCGAAGGACATTTGCCTGCGATAGATGTTAATGGTGCTGAGAAAATAAGAGAATTTGTTATGAAAAGAGTTAAACAAACTCATGGTTCTGGATTATAATTCCCCCCGAAAATATTATCTTCTTTTTTAGGAAAAAAGAATCAAAAAAGGCGGTGGCTCACAAAAACAAAAATACAACAACAATTTCTATTATTAATTGGACAGCGTCCCGCCGTCCTAAAGTGTCCTCTCGATTATATGAACGAGAATTTGCAACTTTGATTTTTTGCCTTCGGCATCGTTGCACTAAAAATCAAGTCCTCCAAGTATTCGGACGAAACTAACAGGAAATTTAACGGTTCCGAAACCTTGCAGGTTTCTCCACCCAAATCGCCTTCGGCGACTTCGTTAAATTCCGATGTTGCCAAACCTATACTTTATAATTTTTCAATTAAAAACCTGTCTTCTTCTTGTATTATACCTCCTTTAACGTATTTTTCTAATTGTGCTAATCCTCTTTTTGTGAACATATTATTAATTATATTTTTGCATTTATATTTATTTATGTTGAAGAAATGATTAATCAAAACTTATATTCAAAGGAATCTTAATGTTAATCTTTTGTAATATTTCTTTTAATATTTGGGTTCTTTTTTTAAAGCTAAAGATTCCAACACTCTTTATCTCATTTGTCTTTTCATCTTTTCTTATAAATATTCCTGGCTCTGCCTCTTCAGCTAGGCAATCAGAAGGGAGGCCTAGAAACACTTCTAAAAAATCTGCTTCCTCATCATAATATATATCATATGTTTTATTTTCCATTTTATTTTATATTTTTGTCAAAATATGCTGTTATTACATAACCTTTTCCATTTAAATATTTAATTGCTACTACAGTATCTCCGAACAAAAATCTATAAAGCATAATTGCCACTATATAAATACGGGGTGTTTGAAGGAAAAGTTAGAGATCCTTTATGCTAAAAAACCTAATGTTTTTAACATAACAAACTTTCCTTCAAAACTTCTCTCTCAAAGTCCTTTATTTGCAAAAGGGTGACTTGACCGATTGTTCGCGAAACCCATTAAATATGATTTGTTAATTTTGATTTTTATCGTTAATAATAATTAAGTAAGCTTTACATCCAAGATATTCTTTTGGGCAATTTACTCTAGCACTTGTTCCATTTGGGACTATCTTTCTAACTAAAAATCCTTTGAAATTTTCTATAATAAGTTTTTTCTTATGTTTTAATTCCAATTTAGCCATAGTTCTATAAGAACTATCTATCTTTTAAACTTTTCGGAGTAATTTAAGAATTACTAATCACTTTCGGAGATACTGTACTAAGAGATATTGTTTTGGAGATTTTTTATGTTTGAAAAATTTATAATAATAATGAACTGTTTCATCGAAATTATAATTAACGACTTTATCGGGATTTTTTAGTGTTTGTTCTAATAATTCAAGCTCCCCCACTTCTGGATGCTTTTTGCTTATATGTGCCCATCTCTCTTTGGTTAAATTGATTTTCCTTCCTGATTTATTTGTTACCTCAAAAAGATAAGCCATGAATAACCAAGGAAGTTTAATATTATAAAGATTTGTAAAAAGAGGCCCCGAAGGTAAAACGAAATCCAACGTTTCCCGTTGTTTATAACATTTAAGTTGTAAATAAAACTCAGGCTGGACTCGAACCAACAACACCATGGTTTCTGTGATTGCAAAATCATTGAATAAACGAACTTGCTCACACTTAACAGCCATGCGCTCTACAAATTTTCTCCTCTTTAACATTTTTTTAAAATTAAAACGTCCTGGAGAGGACTCGAACCTCTGACCTAACGGTTTCTGCCAGATCTGCTCACAGAACAACTTATAACAGCCGTTCGCTTTTGGCTCACTCAAAATATTTAATAGAGACTATTAATTCTAAGCAATCTACCAGCTGAGCTACCAGGACATAATAATTAAATAATTAATTTCCTTTTAAAGTTAACTAATGTGATTTTAGTTTATGGAAAGTCTTATAATTACTTAATAATTTTATAAAAAATGACACTCTACTTCATAACAGGAAATAAAAATAAATTTGAAGAAGCAAGATTAATTCTTCCAGAAATAGAACAACTTGATATTGACTTGCCTGAAATTCAAGATATTGATGCTAAAAAAATAATAAAAGCAAAACTTTTAGAGGCATTAAATCATAAAAAAGCAGATTTTATTGTTGAAGATACATCACTTTATTTTGATTGTTTAAATGGATTGCCTGGACCTTTAATTAAATGGTTTATGGAAACAATAGGCAATCAAGGGTTATTTGAATTAGCAGAAAAATTAGGTAATACTAATGCAGAAGCAAAAACAATTATCGGATATGCTAAAAACCCTGAAGAGATTTATTTTTTTGAAGGAGTTATTAAAGGAAAAATAATCTCGCCAGAACATCCAACTAATTTTGGATGGGACCCTATTTTTCAACCTAAAGGATACTCTAAATGTTTTGCAGAGATGAGTAAAGAAGAAAAAAATAAAATCAGCATGAGAAAATTAGCTTTTACTAAATTAAAAGAATTTTTAGATGAAAATAAACAATTCAGCAAATCTTAAAAATAGGTTTTTCCTTTAATAAACATGGATTTAGACAAAGCAATCAAGTCAAGGCAGAGTGTGAGGAAATTTTCTTCTAAAAAACCTGATTGGAGAGATATTATTGAGTGCATTGATTCTGCAAGATATGCCCCCATGGCAGGAAATTATTTTTCATTAAAATTTATAGTTGTAGATGATAAAAAGAAAATAGAAAAATTGGCAGAGGCAGCTCAGCAGGATTTTATTTTGCAGGCACAATATGTAGTGGTTGTTTGCACAAATCCAAAAACCACTTTAAATGCTTATGAAGAAAGAGGAAAAATATATTGCAGACAACAGGCAGGTGCAGCAATACAAAACTTTTTATTAAAAATACAGGAAAAAGGATTATTTACTTGCTGGGTGGGATATTTTGTAGATGAGCAGATTAAGAATGAGTTAAAAATTCCTGCAAATATTAATGTAGAGGCAATATTTCCGATAGGATATGAATTAGGAAAAACAAGAAAAAAATCAAAAGTAAATATTGACAGCATTCTTTTTTTTAACAAATACAAAGAAAAGAAAATGAAAAAACCAAAAAATTTAAGGCATTAAATTACGAATATAAATCTTTAAAAAATAAAAAAGGGGAATTTTCCCCATAAAAAAATAAAAAATTCTTTACCTCCACACTTCAATACCTAAGTCTGAAATTTCTCTTGATATTGGAAGTGATTGTTCTTCTGTCGCTTTTCCAAGTACATAAGGCGATTTAACACCAGTCATAATTGTAATTACTCGAACTTTTCCAATAAAATCTTTGCTGATTCTTGCTCCAATAATTACCTGTGCATCAGGGCTTAAATTTTCTGAAACACTTCTTCCAACTGTATCAAATTCTTCTAGTTTTAAGTCAGGACCACAAGTAATGTGTATTAAAGCTCCGGTAGCACCTTGGTAATCCACATCAAGTAGAGGATGAGTAAGGGCTTGTTTGACAGCTTCATTCACACGATCTGTAGTATCTGCTTCTCCAATACCAATAACAGCAACACCGCCATTTTTCATAACTGCTGAAACATCTGCATAATCCAGGTTAATTAAACTTGGAAGAGTGATTGTTTCTACAATTCCTTTTACCATTGTACTAACTAATTCATTAGCAACAGCAAAAGCTTGTTCAATTGGCAATTGTCCTGCAATATCAACAAGTCTGTTATTGTCAAGAACAACACAAGTATCAGTAACTTCTCTTAATTCTTGTAAACCAAATTCTGCCTTGTCAATTCTAGCTTTTTCAGCTTCAAAAGGCATAGTAACAACACCTATAACAACTGCTCCAGTTTCTTTAGCTAATTGAGCTATTACTGGGGCTGCTCCTGTTCCTGTACCTCCGCCTAGTCCAGCAAGGACAAATACCATGTCTGCTCCACTTACTGCTTTTTTAAGATCTACTAAAGCTTCTTTAGCTGCTTCTCTGCCTTTTCTAGGCATTCCACCAGCACCTAGGCCTCTTGTCAATTCTTTACCAATAAGAATTTTTTCATCAGCTTTGGTCACGCTTAAATGCAGTGCATCTGTATTTGCTCCATAAATTGTTGCTCCATTAATGCCTTTGTTAAAAAGCCATGTTACCATATTTGATCCACATCCCCCACAACCAATTACTTTGATGTTTGCTTTTCCAGCTCTTAATTCATCAAAATTAATGCTATGGGTTGCTGTATTGTTTATCGCTTCTTTTGCAAAATCTAACACCATTTTTTTTATACCTCCTTTCAGTTATATTTTTCTTTCATTCATATTTTGAACGAAAGTTTTAAATAGTTGATATACTTACAACTATTATTACAGAAAAAGAGGAGAACTCACCTCTGTATGCATACATAATATTAATCAAACCGCCAAGTTAAAATTAATATTATAAAAAAAATAGTAATTTGTTCTTTAAATAGATTTTGGTAATAAAAAAGATGTTTTAGCCAATTTTAAGAGGCTTATAAATAAATTTCGATAGTCCAGAATAAGAAAGAAATTTGTTTTAAGATAAATAAGATTCTAATTTTTCAATCTTTCCCCAGCTTTTTTTTAAATTTTCATTGGATTTTTTTATAATTAATTTCAAAAATTCATCACTCACAATAATTTTATTTTTGTTTATAATTGGAAACTCTAATTTTTCAGTGCTGTTTAATTCTACAATAAATCTTCTGCCAAAAGAAATAATTCCAGAACGTTTCCATCCAGATAATTGGGCTTTTTTGCACCATTCTTCAGCATCTTTTAGGGTTTGACAAGCAATATGAATTATGCAGGGTTCTTGTTTGAATTTAATTAATGATTTATTATTTTTTGCAATTTTTTCTAAATTTCTTTTCAAATTATCAAAATCAATTAAATCATGGATTATAACTTTGAATAATTCTGGGCCTTTTTTATCCTCATCAATCATTAAAACAATTCTTCCAGAACAGCTTGAAGTAGTATAATAATTTTCAAAAGAATTTATTTTTTTACATAAACTTTTAATTTTTTTATCCCAACTATCTTTTGAAGATTTATCTTTTTTAGAAAGAACATCTTTTTTTCGTTGAGGGAAATTGTTTTTAAGCATAAAAAATTTAATATGCAAATCTTTAAATAGTTTTACAGTTATTGGGCTATGTGTAATTCTTAAACCATAAACTTTGGAACAATATTCCATTCATGTTTTGCTCTGTTAAGAACTGCTTGATTATGATTAATCCACCTTAGAGTTTCTTCATTTATTCTTGCTGAATCTAAC
>Ga0180732_1002086_pt1 | contig 11174 bp, 10 predicted proteins | sample KR11_01MetaG_FD_148674 | JGI IMG/M metagenome (GOLD analysis project Ga0180732, IMG submission 148674) | Groundwater microbial communities from the Olkiluoto Island deep subsurface site, Finland - KR11_0.1 MetaG | ecosystem: Environmental > Aquatic > Deep subsurface > Groundwater | place...
TTATATCCAATGAGCTTTGAGACGGGATTTTTCTGAATTCAGGTTTTAATATTTAAAATTCTTGTTGTCATGAAGGCATGAGTTATTCTTCCGGTTGAAGTGGCGAAGATATGTTTTTCATGGGAAAATCCGCATGGTCACACTTAATAAAAAGTCGCTGACCGAGAACAGAGGCAACCAAGCTGCAGACTGCGAATGCGATGACGAGTGCCGTGTGCAGTGTATCGAATGCGGCTGCGAGGGTGGCCCCGAGGCATGTCCATGCATGGCCGACCCGCCGTGCGACTGTGAAGACGAACCGTCTTGTGGTTGCCATCCACACGTGTGTGTTTGCGATAGTGAGTCCTCTTCGAGTAGACTGCAGAGCAAGGCCGATGAAAAGAAACGACAGCAGTCTAAGAATGAAAAAGAAAAGTTCAGAACATTTTTCAAGATTGCCGGGTCTGAGAAGGATTACTACCCACGCCTTCCAGGTCTTACCTGCGAGTATAGGTTGAAGGATTTAGAGGGGAGAAAAAACAGTTAAAATTGAAGTAATTAAAGAACTAAAGGAGTTAATCTTCGTATACCAGAAGTACGAACTCAGAACAAAAACTCACTGGGTTTATGGGCATTTCAAACAATCCTTGCAAATCCGGAAATGACAGGTATCGAGAACTTGTTTGATCTCTATACCTTTAAAACGAACAAAAACAGAGTAATTTTTATCCATATTGAACGAACTCCAGTCTGAGTTATATATTTATTAAAAAAGGACTTTCTCTCTAAAATCGCCTTAAAATAGCTGTTGTCATGGGATCACATATTCTATAATGTTATTTCTCTGACCTCCTGATACACGTCAGAGTGTGTAAAAACTATTTTTTAAGACAGTTTGATTTCCAAACCCCCCAATCAACCCCTTATGAACAGTCATTAAAACCAGAATCCTGAAAAACAATATTTTTCCAAAACATTTTCCATCAGAATCCCCTGATTTTTCCACATATAATCGTTATGCATCGAAGCATTTATATGCTATGCATACGTATATAACATAAATATTCTAATTACTCAGTGTTATAAATAGGAGAAGACAAAATGGACTATATCCAGGGATTCGATAGAAAACAGGAAATATTATTTCCCGCAAAGATTGACGATTATATTGAGGAAGAAAATCTTGTACACTTTATTGAAGCATTTGTGGCGCTTCTTGATTTAATGGTACTTGGATTCACACATGCAGAAGTGAACTCGACAGGCAGACCATCATATAATCCAGCGGATCTTTTGAAACTGTATATATATGGTTACTTGAATCGCATTCGTTCAAGCAGAAAACTGGAAAAAGAATGCTTTAGGAACATTGAAGTAATGTGGTTGCTTAAAAAACTTGCACCAGACCATAAAACAATCGCTGATTTTAGAAAAAACAATCCAGTAGCGATAAAAAAAGTATTCAAGGAATTTGTTTTATTCTGCAAAGAACTCGATCTTTATGGAGGGGAAGTTGTTTCAACAGATGGCAGTAAATTCAAAGCCGTTAACTCCAAAAAACGCAATTTCAATGCAGAAAAACTCCTCCAAAAGCTCAAAGACATCGAAGAGAAAATTGCAGCATATCTCAAAGAATTAGAAGAAAATGATAAGATCGAATCATCGATCAAGCTGCCCGATGCAAAAGAATTAAAAGAGAAAATTCAGCAGATGGAAGAAAGAAAAAAAGAGTATGAGGGGCTACAAAAGACCTTAGAAACTACAGGGGAAACACAAATTTCATTGACTGATCCTGATAGTCGGATGATGATGGGAAACCAAAAGTTCGATGTTTCCTATAATGTCCAGACAACAGTTGATGCCAAAAATAATCTTATCCTTGATTATGAAGTGACAAATGAAGGAAATGATAAGAATCAATTAAATGAAATGGCAACAAGAGCCAAAGATATATTAGAAGTAGAGTCACTGGAAGTCCTGGCAGATAAGGGTTATTATAATCCTGAGGAAATCAGGAAATGTACTGAGAACAATATTATTCCTATAATTCCTGAACCAAAACCCAAACAGTTCAAAGAAGGAAATGTTCCTGAGCCTGAATATTATGAGAACCAGTTCAAATATGATTCAAATAAGGATGTTTATACATGTCCCGGGGGTCGTGAATTAGCATATAGTGGCGACTCTATTAAAAATAAAAAAAATATGAGAGAGTATAAAAGTGATTGCTGTAATACTTGTGAATTCAAATCAAAATGTACTACTAACAAGAATGTACGAGTAATCTTTCGATGGGAACATGAAAAGGTTCTTGAGGATATGAGGGAACGAGTTAAGAATAATCCAGATAGTGTTAGGAAAAGGAATTGTATGTCTGAGCATCCTTTTGGAACTATCAAAAGAGGTTTTAATCAAGGTTATTTTTTAACGAAGGGGCTGGTGAAAGTAGCGGGAGAAATGGGTCTTACTATGCTGGCATATAATATTAGACGGGTAATAAACATACTTGGGATGAATAAATTGATGGAAATCATGAATCCTGGGTAAGTTTACTCTCATATTCGATGTGTTTTTTGGAAAATAGGGCAATATTTGAGGAAATTGAAGGACTGAAATGAATTTTTTTTTGAGGGCAGGGTAGAATTTTTTTTTCGTGAATTTATGAACTGATTTTTAGGGGATATTGGGGTTATGGGGGTGATTGAAGTGAGTTTTTACACAATCTGACGTGAAGATGAGTGCGCTAATATGACGGGATTAATATGCAGGCCACAAATGACCGAATATATTGAAGTAAAAAACAGAAGATAAGATTATATCATGAAGCCCGCCGAGAGCTGCTCAAGTACCTCCGCAATTCATCATCGCTATACTCGGATTGGATTTCTCCCTGTTCATTATCTGGCTGATATCTCCATTGTTATTTTCTCGTTCTGCACGTTCAACGCAGAATCATCGTTACAGTTTTACGTAGATACCTCCCTATAAGATTCTCTTCGTTTCTTTTTTCTCTTATCATTCGGGGCGTTTTTCAGTTAAGCACATCGGTTTTGTAGGCTCAGAACTGGTATTCTGTGCTTGTTTGGATTCTGCGTCCACGCAGAACGTTACAGTTGACATAGAACCTCTTCATATAAGGTTCGCTTCGTTTCTTTTCTCTCTTTTGATTCGGGGCGTTTTCCAGTTAAGCATATCGGTTTTGTGGGCGCAGAACTGGTATTTTGTGCTTGTTTGGAATCTGCGTCCACGCAGAACGTCTGCTGATCATTGTCCTTGAACCTCTGGATTTCAAGAAAGGATAGATTTTTTCAAGCAAATGGTATGAAGAATAGGATGCTTATTTGAACGCTTCTTTACTATAATAGTAACTTCATCTTTTGTCATTTCGATGTTACATGACTTAATTGCCAGAGCGTCCGAGATCCTCATACCTGTTTTATAGAGCCACTCAACTAACAGTTTATCACGTTGATCGGATTCTTTTCATGCTCTCAGATTGCCACTACGGGCTTCTTGAGGATTGCTATAGATGGGTTACCCATTGGGGAAAGAGGTTTATCATCGACATTTAGTTTGTTTTGTCAGGCTATAAAATCTATTGTCAGGTGATAACATGATCTTCATGAGAAATCGCGGCTTCTTGGGTTCCATCACATGACAATAGTATAGTTTTGTCAGGCTGAAAGGAAGTCACATACCTCCAATATAGTGCTTCTTTGTGATGCTTCAATAATTCAGAAAAAAATTCTAGATATGGTCAAATTGTATCATTCGGATAGTGTTTCTCAAGCCATTCGGTAAGATCTACTTTCATTAGCATATCTTCTCCTGCGGCTTTCCGGGCTTTTGTATTTGACTTTCCAAATCCAATTGCAAAATGATTCTGTTCCCCCAGTTGTAAATTTATGAGGACCAACACACATGAAGAGAATTCGCAAGTCCAAGATGCCCCCCTTACGGTATCGAGCCGGGCACTGAGCAGGGTCAACATGCCAAAGACATTTTCCTTAGCCTTGCGATTCACATAGTCTACCAACAACTCATCAGTGTTTTGATTCACTTCCATTGATATATTCTGGGGAGCAGGTTTACTGAAAATAAGTTCTTCATTATCGATGGATGTTGTAGGATACACCGTTTTTTCTTGTGATATTGGCATGTCCCTTGTAGGATCGAACTTTGTATATTCAGGATTATTGCCAGTAATGGCGCAAAGGGCAATATATGCGGCTTCTTGTTCGGCTAAATCCTTTCTTTGCCAAGCTTGGGTGGATATTTTATATTTTTTTCCCTTGAAAATTATATCACCTTCAAATTGGAAGATGGGTGAGCCATTAACCCCTTCTTTTTGGGTCGGTTCGAGATTGCAATCACTTAATTGCGCATCAGATGTATTTAAATGTGGATCTTTGAATAAATCTAATAACTTTCCCTTGTAATTTTGTGATTTGTCAAATTTGCCCGATTTTCGTAATTCTTTCTGTTCTTTTATGGCAAATATTACAAACGAGCGAATTATGGGATAACATTTATTTAGACCATTGGCTTGAAACGTGGCTCCAATTAAGGCTTCCACTGTTTCCGCCAAATCGTTGTCTTTAGGGCGATATGTCGAATCTAACGGAGTTAAAATATCTGAAATGCCCAAATAATCTGCAAATGCTTTGATAACAGGCTCATTATGGATTGTAGTTTTACAAACAGTGATATCTCCCTTCGATTCCCAACCTTTGTTAATTAAGTAGTTATACAAATGTATGTTAATTACTTGATCGCCATACAGGGCGAGTTGTTCAAATTCTGCATCGCCCCCACATGATCGGGGACGAAGGGCGGTTTCAAATAGTTGGGGGTCATTTTCAAGTAGAAAGAACTTCTGAATTTCAGCCCGGTTCATCATATATATTATTCCACGCTCTTAATATATTAATCTGTAACCCGTGCCTATTTATCATATTAAAAATGGTGTGTTTGATACAAGAATATATAGGATCCACAGGCTGGCAATCCTGCAGTGACTACTCACCGCACTCCGCTGCGTTCCGACCCAGTCTGGTGCATGGTACACATAGAACGGGTCATATTGATTTCGGATTTAATACAGTTCCATTTCAGGTTCGCATAATATATTGCTTCAACCATTCTTTAGAGCGAAAAAGAAATGCATAACAAAGTTTTAGTACTGGATGCGTCATGATACGAATAGGTGACAATATGGGAGTAGCAGCTTGTTTTGCTCATTGCAGTTTAAAGAGAGGTACCAAATTTGACAGTTGACTTAGGGGAAATTGCAAAAGCAGCAAAACCCTCCATAGCAGTAATAGGTCTTGGAGGTGCAGGTTGCAATATAATAACATGGATTGCACAGAAGGGAATGGCAGGGGGCAGGATCATAGCAGCTAATACGGATATTAATCATCTTAACACGATGAGAAAGGTGGATAAGCTTATTTTGCTTGGAAAAAAATTATGCAAAGGGTATGGATGCGGGGGCTCCCCTGAGATGGGAGCAGAGGCAACCAGGGAAAATCTGCATGAGATAAAGGCAGCCCTTCAGGATGTAAACCTGTTATTCCTGGTAGCTGGAATGGGAGGCGGCACTGGTTCTGGCGCAATACCTGTAGTTGCTAAAGTTGCGAGGGAACTTGGAATACTCACCATCGCATGTGTAACAATCCCTTTCAAAATGGAGATGGCGCGGAGGGAAAAGGCAAGTGAAGCGATAAAGGCTCTCACAGAAAGTTGCGATTCTACCATAGTAATCGATAACTCCAAGCTCAGTGAGATCGCCGGGGACCTGCCGCTAAATGATGCTCTGGCAGTTGCCAATGCCCTTGTTGGGGACTTTGTCAGGAATATTACCGAAACCATTACTCAGCCAAGCCTTGTCAACCTCGACTTCGCCGATCTGAGAACCGTGATGGAGCGGGGAGGGATATGTGCTATAGGGATTGGTGAGGGCGATGATGAAGACCGTATTACCAAAGCAGTCTGTCGGGCTCTGGCAGTTCCCCTGCTGGATATCTCGGACATTTCAACAGCTTATGGTATATTGATCCATATCGTGGGCGGTGAAGACATGACACTGGAAGAGGTTGCAGTTGTCGGCGAGCGTATAGTGGAAAAAATGCCTAATACCAGGCATGTTATTTGGGGTGCCAGGGTGGACAGCTCTCTTACTGGGAGAGTGCGCATCATGGCGGTTCTCACAGGGATCAAAAGCCCCTCATTGAAAGCAAGTGAGAATGGAATAGAGAACCGTTACCATCCTCTATTAATTCCAGGATGATAAAAGAAAAAGAAATCAGAAATAAAGGTTATGGATTAAAGTATTTCATCTGCGCATATGATATAGAGGTAAGGGAAAATTATGGATTTATTTAATTCCGCCTACGAGGGTATTCCACCATGGGACATCGGGCGTCCCCAGAGGGAAATCATCCGACTTGCAGAAGATGGAGAAGTAAGCGGAAGAGTGCTTGATGTGGGATGTGGAACAGGAGAGAACGCATTATATCTTGCCCGTCAGGGTTTTGAAGTGTGGGGTATCGATGCAGCACCAGCTGCCATCAAAAAAGCAAAAGAGAAGGCCAGGAAACGAGGAATAACCGTGAACTTTCTCGTTTCCGATACTCTTGAACTTCAATCACTTCGGACTAAGTTCGATACTGTAATCGACTGCGGCCTGTTTCATGTGTTATCGGATGAGGAACGCCCAATTTTTGCTGCAAGTTTATCTTCTGCGCTCTTTCCTGGCGGTAAGTATTTCATGCTCTGTTTCAGTGAGCATGAGCCGGGATCATTTGGGCCAAGGAGAGTAACTCAGGCTGAAATACGGGCCACTTTCGGTAAAGGGTGGAAGATCAATTATATCAGGGAAGCGGAATTTGAAACAAGGTTTGGTCCAGAAGGTGTGAAGGCCTGGCTATCTTCCATCTCTTTTTTGCAAAACAGTTCTGGCACGTCATAATTGACAGGCATAATTCCCAATAATTAATATAATTCATTTTGTCAGCGTCGATAAAAACTAAGTCGAAGAGGCCCTCAATAGTCTTGAGTGTTTCAAGTGCCTGACCCAGCTTGAGTTCAATCTTCTTCCCGTTTGGACTCCGACTCCAGTATTTTTTTGCGATTTCCGTAGTCTCTGGGTCAATATCGCATGTAATCAGCTTACTATCATCCGGAAAGCCTGTGCCGATACCGACAGATTACGCTTCTTCGAGAAACTTCTTCCCATCCACTGAACAAATGGCCTTTATGACTTTCTTTCCAGAGTGTGCGTTTGAGAACAGTGCTCCTGTTGATGTGGCCCATGCTCCCACAAAATAAAAGTTGGAAAGCCCGGGAAGGTTTCTCTCCTGCCCTCTGCCAAGCAAGCTGGCTATTATATTTGACTTTTTGCTGGGCATGTTAGCAAACCCGTGCGTTCCGCCCATATAGCGTTCCCAAGTCAGAAGTGTGGGGACGTCAATTACTTCTACCTGATTTTTGATCCCGGGGAAATAGTTGTCCAGAATGCCTATAACGATTTCTGCCACCTTTTGTTTTTCCCTGTCATAGAGCGTGCGGTCAGAGTAAAGTTTCTTCCAATAGGAGTAGGTTGAAATAAGCTCGACTTTGATAACTCCCTTGCCCTCTGGAGCCATGGATTTATCAAATCCATATATTTGCATTTCAAGTGATCTGTTCTCGTGGCCGGCAATAATAACTGGCCTGTCAAGAAGCATTACCAGAGCCGAAGGTTCATTAGAAAGGTCCCGGTTTACACCCAGGAACACGTGTACGGCCCAATTCGTCTCGTCCGGCGGTTCGGCGCAGATGGCACGGATGCGTTCGTCAACATATTTGCCTTCAAGCATCTGCATAATGGTTTTTCGTCCATCAGCATCGGAAATAACAAAGTCTGCCCTGTGCTCGCTTCCGTCAGAAAGCCTGATCCCCACGGCTTTATTTTTTTCCACCAATATTTTCTCCACTTTCTGGCGATAGTTCACTTCTCCGCCAAGCTCCTTATAGCGTTTTTCGATAGAACGTGCAAAGGGTAATGATCCACCCACAGGCCAGGCGATATCTCGATTGAAGCCGTAGGCGTGTTTGGCCAGATGCATGATGAAAGGTGCAAACGGAATCGAGTATTCCAAAAGTGGAAAAGCTTTTTTGAGGAATGGATTTGAAAATCGCTGAGCAAACTGCTGCATTGTAAGCCTGAAATAAGGGAGAAGGGGAAGCATAGCAGGCAGCGTTTTAATAACACCGCTGATTGACCCCAACATCAATTCTCCCCACAGATCTTTGCTGGCGGATGCCCGTTGGCTTTAACGTAATCCTTGATGACGTCGGTATCTGCCGGTGAAAGATCCATAAGATGGCGTTCAAGTGTTTCAATATCATAGAAGTCGTGAAACATATTCCCCTCGGGTGAAACAACACTGACACAATCTTTGGTGTATACCAGTTCCTTTGGCATGGCTCCAAGTTCTTTCCAGAGCCTGTTTATATTTGTGCCCGGACCGCAGCCGAACAGGTGGTGTATGCATACGTCAAATGTGTATCCTTTTCTTTTCCAGCTTGTGCACTGGCCGCCTGGAATGGAATGCATTTCAAATATTTGTTCGATAGTCGTTCAATTGCCCGAAAATACCGGAGGCGATGCCACCCATTCCGGCACCGATAATGACAATAGATTTTTGCATATGAACCCCTGTTTTCTGGAAATACCTGTGATATTTCCCAAACATTCATTTACTTCAACATATTAATTGTTTTTTGCCATATAGAGGAAAAGGAAATCATGACTTTTTTTATTGTATTCAAGAGTTTCCGCAATGGCTTCTTTTTTTCCTTGAAAAGGTTTAAACCACAAATATCATAAATATATCACCATGGACGAAATCGGCGAGCAAGTAAAAGCACAATTGATGATGATCGAGAAGATTTATGATCTGAAGATCATAAACCGTGATGAAATAGCTGGACTCATTGCTTCGAACGTGGATAACAATAGACAGGTCTTAACGATATGCAGCTCTCTGAATTCATGGATTCTTCTCAATAAGAAAAAAGGGAACGTGGTCATACCACAGGAGGTACTATCACGACTTTTCGAAACCACCAGGTGGCAAGAAAAACATGCATAAGCGAGGCAGTATGTTAGATCTACCAAAATTGATGCTGGGAACCTCTCCCTTCATAGGTGCGGGTCAGTTCGGTTCAAAGTCCCTTGAATATCGCAGGCGATTTTTTGATAATCCTGATTATATGACAGAATTTTTTGTACATTCAGCCAGCCTGGGAGTCAAGGCTGTTCAACTCGTCGGGTATCAACCACTCGTCGCGGCGTTAATGAAAGCTAAGGAGATTTCTGGTGATTTCTTCGTTGCAGTCACGATTCCCAGAGGGGATTTTGCAATAAATCTTGATCTTGTTTCACCGCTTGAGCCTGAATTCATTTCGGTGCATGCTCAATTCTGTGATGAGAATGATTCCCGATTGAATGAGTGGATCGATATGATCAGGGATGCAGGAGCCAGGCCTGCAGCTTCCACCCATTCACCAGGAACTACGATCCCCCTGCTTGATGAGCTGGGATTTGAGGCATATCTTGCGCCGGTGAATACCGTCGGTTATGGAATGGAACCGGATGTTGAAAGCACACTAAAGGCTCTTGAAAGAACAAGGAAGAAAGTTATCGCGATCAAGCCTCTTGCTGCAGGAAAAATCTCTCCGGAAAAGTCTGTTTTCGAATATATCTACAGGTATGCAGATTCAATAGCGGTTGGAATTACAACGGAAGAGGAGATGGAGGAAACATACTCCGTAGCTCTTGCATGTGGATAAATTTCAGATGCTATTAACTTGTCTAAATAATCAAAAACCTATTACAAGGTATGTAATCAACTATAACATACCATATCCGGAATGGAAATGTACATTGATATATATTATATGGACAATTACTTATCAATAATGGCAAAAACCAAGAATGAGCTTATGATCACAAGTGGCTCTGAAATTGCGATAATTGGCGGGGGACCTGCAGGAAGCCTGTTTGCCAGATTTGCCTGTGAATACGCCAGCAAGCGTGGAATTGATGTCAATGTAACCATATATACCAACAGGCAATTTTCAGATGCCGGTCCAAAGGGGTGCAAGGGTTGTGTTGGAGTGGTAAACGAGCGACTGAATGAAAAACTTAAGCAGGCCCATATAGTGATGCCGGAAGAAATGATCATGCAGACTATTGATGGTTATCATTTTACTTCAAAAGGTGGTGAATTATATGTGAAAAAGAAGACCAAGGTTGATGATATTGTAACTATGTTTCGTGGAAACGGGCCTTTTTGCTCACCTCTTTCCGGGGGTTTTGACGGATTTTTGCTTGAACATGCGAAAAAAATGGGCGCAAGAGTAGTGCAGGAGACGATAAGGAATGTGATTTTTCCACAGAATGAAAGGGAAAAAATTACAGTAGAAAATAGTCGCGGTTCACATCAGGTCGATCTTCTTGTCGGAGCATTTGGAATAAGAAGCCCCATATTAAAAAAATTCCAGGAAACAGGTTACATACCTCCTCAGACTACAAAATCATGCCTCATTGAAATCGATTGTGGGGAAGCGTATATAGAGAAGTTTATTAAAAATACGATCTACATTTATTCTTTTGGAATACACGGTATTGATTATGGAATCATGATTCCCAAGAAGCGATTTTTAACAATCGGCATAGTTGGTAAAAATGCTAACATGAATAAACTTCACAATTTTATATCATCTTCCTTAATTTCAAAGATGCTGCCTGAGAATCCAACAATTTGTTGCCAGTGCTGCACACGTATCCCTGTCACCAATGCAAAAAATCCATTTTCAGACCGCCTGCTGATAATTGGCGATGCCGGATACTCAAGGTATTATAAGAACGGATTGGAATCTGCGTTTATTTCAGCACAGATCGCAGCCAGAGCAGTATTCGAATCTGGAATTTCAAAGGAAGCTTTTGAGAAATATTACTATCCACTATGCAAGAAAATGTTTATTACTGACAATCTTTATGGTCAGATGCTTTTCAAATTGAATCATATTATCTCCTCTCATGAAATACTGTCAATAGCTCATATGGACATCGCAAGAAAAGATGAGCGAAAGGGGCATCAGCATCTTGATGATATTCAATGGAAACAATAACTCACGATATAATA
>Ga0180732_1002087_pt1 | contig 11169 bp, 18 predicted proteins | sample KR11_01MetaG_FD_148674 | JGI IMG/M metagenome (GOLD analysis project Ga0180732, IMG submission 148674) | Groundwater microbial communities from the Olkiluoto Island deep subsurface site, Finland - KR11_0.1 MetaG | ecosystem: Environmental > Aquatic > Deep subsurface > Groundwater | place...
GACCTCTGGGAACACTTCATAAGCTACGTCGAGTGGTATTTTCATCTTACATCTCCTTAGTTATCGTGCAAGATTTTGTTTGATTCCTCATCGAGAGGCTTCTGTTTGGATGCTAGATCCTTGAAGAAATCCTCCTCAATCATGGACACAAGAAGCGCCTGATCCTTTCGGATGTCTGCAATCTGAATGCCGTCCGGTATGGACGCAGGAGCCGGTTGATCGCTCAGGTCTAACAAAACACGAACACCCACTTTCATCTGTTCGACCATCAGTGCGCCAAGCTCTTTTAGTCGTGGATCTACTGGCTGTTCTAGAATCGATTTGAAGATGTCGTTTGTTTTCTTTTCATCCATGTTTGTTACATCCCTGTTGCCATCCATGTTTTATTTCCTGCAATATTGCAACGTTTCCAAGTTTTGATAACTTTATCAGATAAAATACCCCTGTGATTGACATTTCGGACAGCTTTTTGTTTACGTCTAGAAAGTCATCCATCCTCCACCTCCATCCCGTACTTCTCGCACCACTTGAGTGCTTCTTCTTTCGTCTTGAAGTATTCTCCGATTGAGTAATCCCAATCATAGCCAGGTCGTACCTCAAAGATTCCAAAGCATCCATTAACCATTGGTCGGATCCTTGCTTTGTAGTCATACTCCCGCGTATACCGCGCTGCATCTTCGTCGGACACATTATCCAACCACTTCCGTGCGCACATCATCACGGAAGTTCGTGTGTCCTCAGGCAGGGACCACAGATAGTCCGCTGCCTGCTTCGGGTTGATCTCTAGAAACGAGAAGGGATCGTGCATCATACTCCTTCACAGCCCACTGCAGGGCGTAACAGCACCACTCGAAACGGTGCGTATAGATCTTGTAGCTATGCTTATACCAGTCGTCCAGCCGAACCTTGTCACTACTGAAATCTCTGGCCTCCTGAACGCACTCCCATTCATCTTCTGCACTGAGCACAAATTGAAGCTCCTCTTTGACATCGTCCGGAAGCTCTTCATCCTCCTCTAGTCCCAGATGTCCTTTTGCGCAGTCGATAATGCCGGCGCGGGAGGTGTCGATGTCGAACTCCTCATATTTTCCGGCCAGACATTTCTCAGACCAGTACCGCAGGTTGATGCGATCACCCCGAAAGAAGTTGAACATATCATCGAGGCGCTTGAAGACAAATTCTCCCATGTCTCCTGCATAGGCAAGATACCCAGGCCAGGTGATGATGTCAAATCCATAACACCACGTCCCTGGCCTCTGGCACCGGATATGTCGATAGACACCATCTTCCTTGATGACGGTGAGCTTGTGTTCTGCCGTGTCTTTGTCGAAAAAGGCTTTAACGTCGTTGTTCATATTTTCCTAACTCCTCGATCGTTTGACGAAAATCAATTCCAAGGTTGAATACACCAATGATGGTCGCGCGAGCTTCTTCGTCAAGTTGGTTGTCGTACATGTATTTGTGCATGTGGCCACAGATGGACGCCAGCTTGTCGCGAAGCTCGTTCTCGTCTCGAACAGTGAACGCTTGGACGATCCATTGATAGGTGAGCTTATGTGCTACCTCGAGAGCCTCCTTCTCGGAGCCGTACACCTCCTCTGTGCCAAACACAAAATGCACGCCGCATGGAATACACCGCGAGCCGGGATGGAATCCGTCGTAGTATTCCGCATAGTAATGGATGGCCCCGCTACACGCTGGGCATTTAATGTCTAACATTTACTCCTCCTTCACTTCGTATTCGACGCCCATATCATCCAGAAACTCGCGTGCCATCATAGTCTCACCATCCTGGACTCCTCCGGAATAGGCGTCATCTACATTGCTTCCATACCAGTCGGAGATGCATTCATCTTCTCCGGCATTGATGCATCCCTGCAACGTTTTCTTACTTGCTAGTTTTTTCAATCTTTCGATATCCATTACATCACGTCCTTTCCGTAACATTCGTAGCCGCAGTACACATGGTGTCCATCTTTGTATGCAGCCTCTTCAGATACGTCTTTGCCACAGTACTCACAGGTAAGTATCCCATCAAAAGGAATGTATTCACCTGTGCCACCTGACGGGAACTGCAGTACTGTAGGGTCCATGATCGTTCCGTCGGGTGCACAGCACCACCAGTGCGCTTGCTTTCCCCAGATAGGGCACAGATACCACCCGCGCACCAAGACGAGCGTAGGATCAGATCTACAGGCCTCCTCGCTCATTTCCTTGCACTTCCCTCTGTATTTTGAGTAGTTATTCATTCGTGTAGGCCTTGATTTTCTCCAGCTTAGCCTTCATATTCTTGAGTCGAGCCTCTGAGAAGCGAATCCCCAACTCTTCATGATCGAGCAGCATCTTGCGGGCCTCCTCCCAAGTGTCACGATAACAAGTGTGTAATCCCGTACGCTCTCGACGTCCATCAGGAGTCCATACATTATCTTGGGTTGCGCGAGTAATTTCGACGGGTTCAATAGTCGCATCAGTGTAACAAGATCTATACATAATCATGACTTCTCCTCAAAGAATTCCAGTATTCTCCTCAGCTCCAAGCATCTATCGCATTCAGGTCCGTTGTCCTCGCAGAAGCAACCATCAAGTTCCATACGCACGGCCATCAATAGTCCTTTCGCCCCTTGGAGATACTCGTGCATGTCCTCGATGGCATCTACGGGCTCCAGGTGCTCATGCTTTTCTTCTCCACAGTGACCCACATGCTTCCATGCCTCATGTGCAGGGAACACTCCGGCTTCCGCCTTGGAATTTGTGTATCCGCAGTAGTTTTCTTTCCAGTATAGGCCTCCCTGTCCCGTCCAGATGCGTACGCAGTCCATACCATACAGCAAGTCCTTATTGGCACGTATGTCTTCAATGGGGATTCTCACAGTTCGCCTCCGGATTCGATACGAGTAATCGCATCCGCAATGATATCCAAGTCCGCGTCGGCATCCGTTGCGCACCACCGAAGCGCCTTGAGTATTCCCATTACAAAATCATCTCCTGGACCCTGATTGGCGCATGATGGAGGAGGCGCGTAGAAAGAGCCAAGGTCGACGTCAAATCCTTCGCAGTATATCCTCGCATGGATGTCTTCTCCACACTCGCCAAAACCTTGGTATTCGTCTCGAACCTCAATTGACGCTCCATACGCAGATAGCAACAAGTCAAGCTCCTGCATAAAATCTTGTTTTTTATCGTCCGAAATGATCACAGTTCACCTCCGGATTCGAGACGTGCGATTGCGGCCTTCATGTCCTGCAGTTCCTTGAGAAAATCAAAGAACCCCTCGTCGAGTTCATTCATGGTTCTCACAGACTTTCATCATGTCGATGTGAACGGCCATGGTCTCCAGACTAGTATTCTCGTACTCGATTTCTCCGTTCTCTACAAGAACGTGAGTACGCAGCCCATTGGTCTCCTCGATTAAGAACACCTGGACGTTAGGCAGTGTGATTCCCTTAATATCTGGCTTTTGCGCATACTCCGTGAGCATTGGATGTAGCCAGAACTTCACGCCCTTCTCGTTAACGAACGGCTGCTGTGTGGTATCTGCAAATTTGGTCATGGCTGCATGTCTCCTGAAAAAATCGCATTGTCCTGACAGTCGGTACACAGAAGGAGTTTGGCGCGCTTGCACTCGTCATATACCTCCACCCATCCTCGCATCTCCCTCCAGCAGCAGTCGCAGATCATAGGTGGATTCGGCGGAAGAACTATATCGCTGCCAGTGACCCTGTATCGATAAGTCTTCGGCTCTTCCTTGTTTAGTAGCCCGTTGAGTCGATCGATACATTCGGTGTATGCGCTAACACGACCTTCAGAATTCAGATAATCCGGATCCCCATGATTAAAGTCAATCATCGCCAAGTCATTAGTTCCGTCTCGCATCTTTATTAGCACATTTCTCACATCTTCCACATCTTTTCTATTCATCTCCCTTAGTCCTTTCTTGTGCACGACACCCATGGTCCATGGTCCCATATGGGTCGCACTCCGAGTAGTCTTGTTCCGCCTGGTAGCTGATCACAATCAATGCTACCGTTCCAATGATGAAAAGAGTCCACTTAACCCAATCTTTCATAACTCGACCTCCTGTTAAATACCTTGTACCAAACTTATAGCTAAATAACAGACCCGGAGGTCTGTTATGCCCTATAGGCATCGGATGGTATTTTGTATGGGGCCGCCGTTGGTATCGCCGGAGGAGTATAGGCAGGGCGCGTGGGCGCTGTGTATGGAGCTGGCGGGGCTGCAGGCGCAGGCTTATTGAAAGTCATAAAATGCTTCCAGTCCTGCACGATCAATGGCTTCGTTCCTATCTTTGATTTTCCAAAGTTCTGCATCTCCTCGATCACCGCACCTGCCGCAGCAGTTATTCCGGCGATGAGGAATGTACCGAGAACCTTTACTAGAAAATCACTCATCTTCCCCCTTTGTTTCTTCTTCGTTTGGAGTGGTGCTATTGTCGTCGGGTTCATCAGACGACATGGCTTCGTACATTTCACTCTCGATTTCGTAACAATTCATTAGAACGTTTCTCCGGTAGCCATGGCCTCGGCGCCGTTCTGATTGTACTTATTGTACAGAACGTATCCACCGAGACCGATACCCAGAAGAGCGGCAAATGTGGCTCCGAGATTGGCGGCGAGCTTCGTCTTCTTCAGGTTCTCGTCCATCTCGTTGATTTTATCCGCATTTGCCTTCTCGATGCTATTAATGTAGCTTCCGAGGGCCTTGACGGCTTCGACCGGAGTCATCGCAGCGTCTGTCATTTGGCTGATTCCCTTCTGCGCATTTTCAATCTCCTTGTTGAGGGTGTCTGCTTTGTTTTCCGTATTTAACATGATATAATACTCCCTGCCAGAAGAAGGTCGCTGCGGAAGTGCAACGACTATGGATAAAATATTCTGGCTTCATTATCCTTGTAACAGCTATTTTACGGATTTATAAAAATGATCGATCACAAACCGCTGTTTAATAAGATCGCAGACAATACAAAAGCCGCTATCATGGGTCAGTTTCCTATCGAAGGGAAGCTGAACGTCTTGGAGATCTCGAACATCGATATCCCTGAATTCAAATACAACATGGATGACGAGTATGAGGCAAGATACAACTCCACGACACTGAATACCCCTGTATATGCCGACATGGTCCTTCGCACGAAAGAGGGACAAATCATTAACGAGAAGAAAAAGCACAAGATTCTCGATCTTCCGACGCTGACGGATCGCGGAACCTTTTTGGTCAACGGAAACGAATATACCGTGGCCATGCAGAACCGCGTGCGTCCCGGTATCTATCCCATCATGAAGCAAACAGGGGAGGTGCATGCAACGATCAATGCAGCCAAGGGTCTTCCGGAAAAGGCAGACCTGGCAATTGACCCCAAGACAGGTATTTTTAAGTTCATCATGGGGCAGTCCGAAATGAAGCTGTACCCCATTGCCAAGGCACTGGGAATCTCCGATGAGGACATGGAGAAATCGTGGGGAAGCGACATCCTCACCCAAAATCGTACAGGAATCTCCGCAGCTGTACGCGATTCCACCATTCGCAATGCGGCCAATAGAATGACCGGAAAAGAATACGAAACGACCAAAGAGGCTTCTGCGGCCCTGAAGGAGAAGTTCGCAGGGATCATTCTAGATCGAGCCATTAACGAACGGACTATTGGATCCGCGTCAGATACCCTGGATGGGCCGGCTATTATGGCGTCCACGCAAAAACTCCTTCGTATCAACCATGGTGACGATAAGGTTGTCGATCGTAATTCCATGGAGTTCAAAGACTTCCTGTGGGTCGACGACTTCGTCAAAGAGCGTATTGCGCTACACGGCCGGTCCATGAAGCCCAAGATCCTGCGCAAGATCGATACCGCCACTGAAGTCGACAAGATCATGACGAGCTCGTTTCTCACAAAACCCGTTCGTTCGTTCTTCTCTGACTCATCTCTTGCCGAACTCGGAGATCAGTACAATCCGCTGGATATCATGTCCACTAAGTCAAAGATTACATCAACAGGAGAAGGCGGTATCCAAAACCTTCAAGTTGTAGAACCCGCAATGCGCGCATTGATGCAGAGCTCCATGGGACTACTGGACCCCGTTCATACACCTGAGAGTGAGAAGATCGGTATCGACCTCCATCTCGCCGCGGGGGCGAGAAAAGACGGCAACAAGCTCAAGATGACCGTATTCAATACCCGCACGAAGCAGATGGAAGAGATCGACCACGAGCAGGCAGCTCGTGCAACGATTGCACTACCCGGAAAATCCATTACTCCCAAATGGGAGTTCACCACAAAAGACATCCGTGCATCTCAAGGCGGAGAGTTCAAGCTGGTACCCACTGATCAAGTGGATTACATCATCCCCAAGCAGCAGGGTCTTTATGACGGCGCCGTAAACATGATTCCATTCCTGAATAACAATGCAGGAGCGCGTATGTTCATGGCCGCCAAACAGATGGGGCAGAGCATCCCTGTAGTTTCCCGTGAGGAACCTCTTGTGCAGGTGGGTATTGGAGGCAAGAGTTTTGAGGAGATGCATGGTCGTTCGAATGCGGTGTTTGCCAGGTCGGATGGTGTCGTGGAGAAGATTGAAGGAAACAAGATCTATATCTCTCGCCCCGATGGCGCAACGGACATCACGTCCTTTCGCAAAAACTTCCCATTGAATCATGATCATTTGTACGATACGGATATCAATGTGAAGCCAGGCGATCAAGTTAAGGCCGGTCAGCTCTTGGGAGATTCCAACTTCACCAAGAACGGGAAGCTCGCACTTGGGCAAAATATGCGTGTGGCGTATATTGCAGACGGTGGATACAACTTCGAAGACGGAATCACCGTCAGTGAGAGTGCTGCCAAGCGTTTATCGTCTGTACATCTCTATCGTAAGCAATTTCGGCCTGGTAGAGATGTCTATCAGTTCCCTGATAAATTCCGGCAGCAGTTCCCGAATGTGATCACCAAAGAGCGCGGGGAGAAGCTTGACGAACGAGGCATGATCAAAGAAGGATCTATTGTAAAGCCCGGAGATCCGTTAGTCATTGCCATGCGCAAGGCCAACTTAGATGATGAGAACCTGACGATCTCTCAGATCAATAAGAAGCTGCAGCGCCCTTGGCGGGATGCCAGTGAGTATTGGGATGGAGACGGAGAAGGAGAAGTCACTAAAGTCGTTCGAGACGAAGATGGTGGCGCTAAAGTATATGTCAAGTCTATTGAAATAGGAACTATTGCCGACAAGATTTCGGGACGTTATGGAAACAAGGGAGTTATCTCTCGCATTCTACCCGATGACAAAATGCCTCGCGATCAAGAAGGAAATCCTTTTGAGATCCTAATGTCCCATCTGACCATTCCGAGTCGTATGAATGTGGGGCAGATGTATGAGACAGCATTGTCGAAGGTTGCCAAGAAGACGGGGAAGCCGATTGTGTGGGAGAATTTCAAAAGCGATGACACTCTTGCAGATGTGAGGAAAGCATTGCGAGAAAACGGTCTCGCCGAAGATGGCGCCGACGATATTTATGATGCTGATGGAAACAAGCTTGGTCGTGGTCTCACGGGCTATCAGTACATTCTGAAGCTCGCCAAGCAGGCAAAAACGGGATTCTCTGCACGCGGTGCCGGAGCCGAAGAGTCCTACGACTCTGATAAAATACCGACAAAGGGCGGAGAAGAGGGCGCGAAAGCACTAGATCAGTTGTCTCTATATGGAATGTTGGCTCATGGAGCTACAGCCAACCTACGTGAGATGTCCACGGATAAGGCGAGTTCGAACCATGAGTTCTGGAATGCTGTGAGAAACGGTGTTCCTTTGCCTCCTCCCAAGCAGACATTTGCCTATCAGAAATTCATGAACTACCTCAAGGGAGCCGGCGTGAACGTCGAACGTCGTGGAGACTATCTGCAGATGCTCCCGTTCACCGATGATGATATCAAGACCACTTCAGGCGGAGAAGTAACACGGGCTAAATTCATCAATGCAAAGGACCTAAAGGCAAAACGTGGCGGCTTCATGGATCCGAAGATCTTTGGACCTGACGGAGATCGGTGGGGACATATCCAGCTGAACACACCCATTGTGAATCCCACGTTCAAGAACGGACTTCGCGAGATCTTTGGCATGACAGAAGCAGAGATGAAGAAGATGTCCACATCGGAGATCCAGCAGAAGGTGCGCGGTCTCGATTTAGACGCTATGGAAGCCGAGGTCAGCAGCAAGCTGCAGCGCACGACTTCTGAGCAGACCGAGAACCATCTGAGCAAACGCCTGCGTTACATCAAGGCCCTGAAGAACAGTGGCATGAAACCAGAGAAGGCGTACATGCTTAATCGTGTACCGGTTCTTCCTGCGAACATGAGACCCATTGTAGGCGGAGAAGACGATAGCCAGGTCGTATCTGAAGTAAACTTTTTATACAGAGACCTCATGCTTTCAAATGATGCGTTACGTACGCTGGATGCAATTCCCAATCTTCCGAAATCCTTCCGTAAGGAATTGGAAGATGAGGTACAAGCTGGCGCGGATGCAATTGCTGGGTTGGGAGATCCGATCGGTAAATATGCCAAGGAGCGTGAGCCTAAGGGATTCATTGAGCAGATTAAGGGAGTGAAGGCTAAAGAAGGCTACTTCCAGCGCAAGGTACTCAAAAAGAAGCTGGACGTCACAGGGCGTGGCGTCATTACTCCGGACCCTTCTCTGGGCATTGATGAGATCGGTCTTCCGGAAGACATGGCATGGAAGGTGTATAGTCCGTTTGTAGAAGCAAGACTGCGCAGAGCCACGGGCATGTCTCACTCCGAAGTGTTAGATGCTATGAAAAATAAGGATCGTGTCGCACGCGCAGCTCTGGAAGCGGAGATGAAGAACAGACCCGTAATAATCAATCGTCCTCCTTCCTTGCACAAGTTCTCGATGCTGGGATTCAACCCCCGACTGGTAAACGGGAAAACCATCAAAATTCCTTCTTTGGTCGTTAAGGGCTTCAATGCGGACTTCGATGGGGATGCACTGATTGTCCATGTGCCCACACGTCCCGAAGCAGTACAAGAAGTCAAAGACAAGATGATGGCCAAGAATAATCTCTTTAATCCACGCGAGGGAGGACTGATGCATAGTCCTGCTGGCGAGAGTATATTGGGATTGTTCAAAGCTACGCAAACAACAGATGGCGTCAAGCGCATTCAGGACATTGTTCCGGAGGAGTACAAGTCCCTCGTGCAACCTAATATGAAGGGGAAAGAAATCACGAACCTCTTTGCGGAGATCGCACGAAACAATCCAGACGACTACGTAGGACTAAGCAGAAAGCTCAGCATGTTTGGTAACGAGTACGCCTTCCGTACGGCTTCTTCGGTTACGCTTGACGATCTTGACATCAAAGATGCCGGGATTGATCAGATTAAGAAGGATGCACTGCAGAAATATTTGAAGGCTAACGGAGATAAAGGCAAGATCAATCAGATGCTTGGTGAATATTCCGAACAGGTGAAGGCCATTTTAAAGACAAAGAAGAACAATTTTGTGGACATGGTAGCTTCGGGGGCAAAGTCTAATATGGGACAGGTTAATCAGATGATTGGTGTCCCGATGCAATATACGGACCATGAAAAGAATCCGATGCCGATTCCTGTCCTTTCAGACTATGCACATGGCATGGGAGGAAACGACTACTGGACAAGTCAGTTTTCCTCTCGTCGCGGCATGATCGATCGCAAGATGGAGACGACGGATCCTGGCGCGTTCGCCAAGATGCTTCTGATCAACACGATCAACACTTCGACAGGAGATCAGGCGCCTCTGGATGATGCAGGGGAAGAGTTTCCTGTTCTCAGTCGCGATGCACTGAATCGCTTTCTGGCAGCAGATGTGATGGTAGATGGGAAAAAACTCGCAGATAAGGGTGATCCATTGACAGCTAAAAAGGCAGCAGCGCTGAGTCGTAGTGGCGTCGAGAACGTCAATGTACATACCATCCTGTCGGCGCGGTCGTCCAAAGTCATTAACCCCAAAAGCTATGGACTGACCTACGAAGGGAAGCTGCTGGATCCTGACACCAATATTGGTGCCATTGCAGGACAGGCTATTGCGGAACCCCTGCAGCAAGGCGCCATGAAGAGCTTCCAAACAGGAGGTGTCGTTGGCTCCGAAGCAGATAAATACAAAGGCAAGTTCATTGGCGGTTTCGAAAAGGTGAAGAAACTATTGGAGATGCCAGCACATGTGCCTGGTCAGGCTACCCTATCCGATGTGAACGGAAGCGTTTTGGGAATCATGGAAAATCCGGCGGGTGGTTATGTCGTTAAAACAGATGGCGGCAAGGACCTCTATATTGCCCCAGGATTGAGACCTTCGGTCAAGGCGGGAGATACTCTCGAAAAGGGCGAGCCGCTCTCTGAGGGCTTCATACACCCCCGTGACATCCTTAACACAAAGGGCATGGACGCAGCGCGGCGGTTTATGGTTAATGAGATCGTGCAGTCCTATGCGGACTCTGGTACCAATGTGGACAGACGAAACATTGAAGTCATCGTGAAGTCGATTGCCAATAACGCAAAAGTCATCGATCCGGGAGACAGTGATTTTGTCAAGGGGGACGTGGTCGATTATGACGAGGTCAAGGCATATAACGCAGAGCCGCCTCGTCAGGTTCGTACGGGTAGCGACGATGTCCTTGGCAAGCTTCTGGCAGAAGAGGTGGGAAACTTCCCGAAAGGTACACTGATCGACAGCAAAAACGTTGGGCTGATTCGTCGTCTGGGCGGTCAAAGTGTACTGATCAAAAATGATCCCGTGAAGATGAAGCCCATGCTCATTGGTATCAAAGACAAGCCTGTGAAGTCGTCTGATTGGCTCTCTCAGCTGGCCTATGGATACATCGAGCGGGGCATTGAACAGCGGGCGCCGGCTATGGAGAAGGCTCCGATCCATGGTGGCGGTCCCATTCCAGCCTATGTCTATGGAACTGAGTTTGGACTCAAGAGGCCATACTGATGAATAACATCACCACACAAGACGTAAAAAACTTCTTCAAGAAGGATGAATCCCCCAAGGCCACGGCAGATCTCATGCGTATGGCCCAACTCCAGGCTCTCATGCGTGGTGAAGGTCTGGAACAGAACATGGGCGTCATGAACTTGATACAACCTGTACAGAAGTTGGATAGGTAAAA
>Ga0180732_1002088_pt1 | contig 11168 bp, 14 predicted proteins | sample KR11_01MetaG_FD_148674 | JGI IMG/M metagenome (GOLD analysis project Ga0180732, IMG submission 148674) | Groundwater microbial communities from the Olkiluoto Island deep subsurface site, Finland - KR11_0.1 MetaG | ecosystem: Environmental > Aquatic > Deep subsurface > Groundwater | place...
TGCCCCACGCCGGTATGGACGGTGAAAAAATAGGCCAGGCGCTGGACAACCTGTTGGATAATGCCCTGAAATTCACGCCGGAAGGCGGAAAGGTGACAATCGGGGCATCCCTTAAAGATGGAAAGACATCAGAACGTTTCTCCAATAAAGAAAAGAGTTTCATTGAGGTTTCCGTATCGGATACCGGATGTGGAATCCTGGAAGAGAATATTCAGGACATATTCGATAAGTTTAAGAAGTTGCATGGGAAGGGCACAGGGTTGGGCCTTTATATAGCAAGGCAAATTGTTAATGCCCACGGAGGCGATATATGGGTAAAAAGCGAGCAGAAAAAGGGAAGCGTCTTTTCCTTCACGCTACCTGTCTTTTAGCAATCCTTTTATTGAGCGCTGGATGTGTCACTACCTTAAACTTTCAAAAGAGATGGCAGGGGCACGAACACCTTGATGTGGCAGAGAAGCTCATGATCAAAGGAGACTATGAGGGGGCGCTGAAAGAGGATGAGGAGGTCGTAAGACTTTTTCCTGGAGTTTCGCCGGGGGATTGCGCCCTGTTTCATATGGGGCTTATCCGGGCTCATCCCGACAATCCTCAGAGGGATTATAAAAAAGCCCTTGAGTGTTTTCGGCGGCTTGTTCGTGATTTCCCCCGGAGCGCCTTGGAAGAAAAAGCCAGGGTATGGATAGGCGCCATTGATGAACTCACCCGGCGTGAGAGCAGGATCAAAGACCTTGAAAAAACGGTAAGTGCCTTGGAAAATAGACTTAAAGCACTGAAGGAAATAGACATAAACGTTGAAGAAAAAAAGCGGGAGCGCTGACCCGGGAAACAGGCAGGTAAAGGGAAATGGCTGCGGAGAACATCCTGATAGTAGATGATGACAAAAATATGCTTGAGGTTTTGAGCCTCAGGCTTGAGGCGGAAGGGTATAAAGTCACTGCCGCAGCCGGGGCGGAAGATGCCTTAAAAATGGCTAAAGATGAATTGCTTGACCTGGCCCTTGTCGATCTCAAGCTCGCCGGGAAAGACGGCATTGAGCTGATGCAGGACCTGCGCCGGATAACCCCCGAGATGCCGGTCATTATCCTTACCGCCTACGGAACGATTGAGACAGCGGTAGAGGCGATGAAGCAAGGGGCCTACAGTTATCTCACCAAGCCCTTCAACCGTCGGGAGCTCCTCCTTCAGATAAAGAACGGTCTGGAAAAGAGCAGTCTTTCCAGAGAAGTAAGAAGGCTCAAGGCGCTGGTAGGGGAAAGATATGGATTCGAAAACATCATCGGCAAGAGCAAGAAGATGCAGGAGGTCATGGAACAGGTATCAAGAGCGGCAGAGACGGAATCCAATGTATGTATCTTCGGAGAGAGCGGCGTCGGCAAGGAGCTTATGGCTAAATCACTGCATCTCTTAAGCTCCAGAAAAGACAAACCGTTTGTGGCGATAAACTGCGCTGCCATTCCGGAAGGGTTGCTCGAAGGCGAGCTGTTTGGATACGAAAAAGGCGCATTTACCGGCGCCGTCAGGAATAAAAGAGGATTTTTTGCCCAGGCCGATGGAGGCACCATCTTCCTGGACGAGGTCTCGGAGATGTCGGAAGCGATGCAGGCAAAACTGCTTCGTGTATTGCAGGAAAAGCAATTCCACACTCTGGGAGGAGAAAAATCGATCGAGGTGGATGTGCGGATCCTGACGGCCACCAATAAAAACCTGGAAGATGAGGTGAAAAGTGGCGCTTTTCGCGAAGACCTCTTTTATCGTATCTATGTTATACCCATCCATCTCCCGCCGTTGAGGGAAAGGAACGAAGACATCCCTCTTCTGGCAGATCATTTTATAAAGAAGTTTGTCGGGAAGATGAAAAAAGAGATAAAGGGGATTTCCACGCCCGCCCTCCAGAAACTTCTGTCTTACTCCTGGCCCGGCAATGTGAGAGAATTGGAGAATACCATCGAATATGCGGTAGCCATGACCGCCCAGGATGTAATCAGTGAAGACCTGATTCTCCAGACCAAAATCACAGAAGAAGACAAGTTGAAACCCCTGAGAGAAGCCAAAGGTGAGTTTGAGAAAAGCTATATTTCCAACATCCTGTCCCTTACCGGGGGCAATGTGAGCAAGGCGGCGAAGCTTGCCGGAAAGTACCGGGCCGACTTGTACGACATCCTGAAAAAGCATGACTTGAATCCATCGGATTTTAAGAGATCCGAATAAAGTGTATGAAATAACCTGCATATAAGAATGTAGAATTTACAGGTAGTTCAGCCCATCAATTAAGCTTTACCCATCTTCCCCTGTAGGAAAAACCCTTCAAAAAGATCCTCCCCGCATGATCCTCCTGTGATGACAATTCTTTAAAAATCAAGTGGTTAACCCAACTACGAGAGTTTGGCACATCCCTTGCTTATAAAGAGGCTATCCCTGCAAGCCGAGGGGATAATGTCTCCCTTCCCTGAACAGAGCTGGGGGAAACGCGGCCAAAAGGACAGGAAATGGGGGTCAGGTAAGAACATGATGAAGGTATTGATTGTCGATGATGAGGAGGCATTAGCCGATCTCATACAGGAAATGATAGAGAGGGATGGCATCTATCGCGTGAAGACGGCCGCGAATGGCGAGGAGGGGTATGAGGTCTTCCTCCACTTCAAACCCGATATCATTCTTACCGATATCCAGATGCCGATGAAAAACGGCCTCGAAATGGTAAGGGACATACGGAATCATGATCCCTGGATAAAAACGATATATATGAGCGCTGACCTGAGCCGATTTCGGTCACTGCTTGAAGACGAGAAAAAGAAATACCAGGCGAGCTTTATAACAAAGCCCTTTTCCAGATTTGAGTTGCTTGGGTTGCTGTCTGAAACCATGGGTTAAGACCATGCATCAGATGATCTATGAGAAGAAGGAGGTGTCAAAGTATGAAAAGGTTTATGTGTATGTTTTTTGCGTTGTTTATGTGCCTTGGTTTTGCGGGTGGTCTTGCTGGCTGCAAAGGGGAGGGAGACTCCCCGCCTGCGCAGACGGAGAAGATAACACCGCGAGTAGAGGAGACTATACCCCCCAGGGAAACTCCCCCCGCCCCGGCGGAAAGACAGCCCCGGGGAGAACAGGAAGGAGGTGGCGCTGTCTCAAAATGATAACCGATGATAACTGAAAAGATAGAAGATTTTCAAACTAACCATTAACCATAAAAGGAGTAAAAGACAATGATGAAAAAATTAACATCAAGGAAGTTAATTTCTGTGCTGGTTGTTGCCCTGTTTATGCTTTCTTTTGCCGGAGCAGCAGTTTCCCAGGAAGCAAAGGGGGAAGAGGCGAAAGAAGTAGCAGGGACGATAACGGGGACGATTATTGCTATTGACGCCGATACGGGTAAAGTTTCGGTACAGGATGAATCCGGCCAGAGGTATACTTTAACCGCAACCGCGGGTTCGGACGTAGACCTGAAAACCTTTAGCTCAGGTGATAAGGTAAACATAGACTACGTTGGTGACGGGGTTATCAGATCAATCACCAAACAGTAAATAAAATAAGAGGAGTAACTACTCAGGTGGATAGACTGAAGGCTGAAGACTGTTAGGAAAAGCGGGAATACTGCACACTTTGAAGCCATGTTTGATGCAAAAATCGGCTGTTTCTCCGCCAAAGTGCGGCACAATCGTGTTTTTCGAGTACCTTCAGCCTTCAGCCTAAACAGCTTCAGCCTGACTACCTGGGGCAGAGCCCCTGCTTTAAGGAAGCCTTTGCAGGTTCAGGCATTTGCTGTTGAGATAATAATTGGTACTTCAATGAAAGGAGGAAAGAGAGATGGGTAAAAGATTGGCATGTAATTTCATGGTCTTTACTTTGATGTTGTCCTTTTCTTTGTTTTTAAATGCGTGTGCAAAAAAGGAGGTTATAAAGGAAAAAAACGTGATTGAACAGAAAGAAGAGGCAGCCAAGGCAGAAGAGAAGCTTCACCTGAAAGCGGAGGAGGAGAAAGCCGCAAGAGAGGCACGATTGAAAGAAGAGGTCGCGAGGATCCAGAGAGAAAGAGAGGAGGCTGCAAGGAAGGAAGAGGCCGCCAAGAGAGAAGCCCAGCTTAGAAAAGAGTTTGAGAATGAAGATGTTCATTTCGATTTTGACGGATTCTTCCTTACGGATAAAGCCAAAGAAATATTGGCAAAGAAGGTTTCTTGGCTTTTGGATCATCCTGATGTCAGGATCGAGATTGAAGGGCATTGTGATGAACGGGGGACCAATGAGTATAACATGGTCCTGGGTGAGAAGAGAGCGAACAGTACTATGAAGTACTTGATTACTGCCGGAGTCAAGGCTGACAGGATTTCCACTATAAGTTATGGGGAGGAGGGGCCTTTGGATGCTGGATACAATGAAGCGGCCTGGGCCAAGAATAGAAGGGCTCATTTCCGAATAGTTTCAGATTAAGAGATTAAGGAGGCAGGTGAAATGAAAAAAATGAAAAGAACGTTTACAAGATTGATGTCAGGGTATCTTGTCTTGGCAATGTGTGTGATGGGCATGGCGCCGAGGGTTGAGGCAGGTTTTTTACCTTCCGAGGTGATAGCACTTTCAAAGGTTGACAGGGCTGCCGAGCTGGAGCAGATACAGAAGGCCCTTGAGACAAAGATGATTAAAGAAAGACTTGGGAAATTGGGTTTCACACAGGATGAGATCGACAATCGGCTCTCACAACTCAGCGACCGGCAGATTCATCAGTTTGCCCTGAAGATCAATGATCTCAGGGTTGGAGGAAGCGGGTTCGAGGTTTTGGTAGTGACCCTTCTCATAGGAATATTGGTTGGAGTCTGGTTTTATGTTACAGGACACAGTGTTGTTGTAACAAAGTAAGACGGCATTTCAAGGCTATCAAAAACAGAGATTACTTCGGCTTCGCATTGCAATGACAGATGCGATTTTGTTATTTAATTGGAAGCTATCCGGTACATCCAGCATGCAAAAAATGGAGGTAATAATCATGGTCTTTTTCAAAACAACCGGCCTGCGGCGCGGCTCACATGCACGAACACTTAGAGGTATTTACAGGAGCATCTTGATCCTTCTGATCGCAGTATCGTTTATTTTTCTGGGTCATGAATCATTTGCCGCGGATACTTTCCGGAAAATATCAGGTTGTCGCAGGCAGTGATGATAAAGCCTATCTTGTAGATACATCAACAGGCGCCGTATGGGTTCTGACTTATCGTACAATGGCTACGGGACGGGAACCTATCGCAATTCCGTATAAATTCATCAAAATATCCCCAAAAAACCAACATGAGTTCCTGGTTGAAAGCATATCAGGCGTTACAATGCCGGTGGGAGAAACCAAATAATGGTGCATCCTGTCCGCTTTATGTTTTTACGGGAGCATATTAATTGAGCAAATTTTTATTGTAAAGGAGGTACCGTATGCGGGTAAATAAACCTTTCTCGGTATTGATCGCCCTTGTGTTTATCATCAGCCTTGTAATACTAAGTTTTCCTTCCTCATCAATGGCTGTAAGCAGTTTATATAGCCCAAAGGCGAGTAATCCCGATTTAAAAAATCTTAAAGACGATCGTTCAAAGATTCGATTGGTTTTAGAAAAAAAGACAGGAGATAAGGAATTGATAGAAAAGGTAGAAGATAAATTATTTACCTTGAGTGATGGGGAAATAAAGCTGATATCTTCTCTTTGTGAGCGAATTTCTCGTGATAGTCACTCAGCAGGTGCAGATATTGCTTTTCTTTTGATTACGACTTTGATCGTTTTTTCTTGAGTACAAGCCTTTTTAAAAGATTTTATGAAAGGTCCTTTATGTTTTTATATCACATTGTTATAGTGGTTCTGAGTGCAGCCATAGCACTCTCATTGCCCTATATTGCCGGCTCTATTGCCCAGAAATTTCTGATCTACTGGTCTTTCGTGGGGAACGAGAAGATATTCCTCGTATCTATCGAAATAGCCTGTGCAGTGTTGCTCATTTTCTTCTTTAATTACATTGGAAGAAGCTGGAGGGACAGGAAGCTTTCCAATGCAGCAAAGAGCGCTGGCTTATCCTTTGCACCTTCCAGGAAGGGTCTCTTTACGCAGAAAAGGATCAAGAGGTTGAAAGAAAAGCAGGGAATTGCAAGAGATATAATGATAATAGGCTCAACAGGCTTCCGTACCTTTGTAGACCCCAAAGGAGACTTGCATAATGTTATACAGAATTGCCGTGAGGCAAAGATAATGCTTCTTAATCCATATAGTGAAGGTGCGAGCATACGCGCATCAAGTATTCCTGAACCTGATATAACCACAGATCACTTCCAGGAGCAGATAAAAAAGAGTATAGACTTCCTTAAAGGGCTTAATGGGGTCCGGAGAAATGTGAAAATGAAGCTCTACAATGATGCACCTTTCTTAAAACTAACTATCCTGGGCGACTATATCTGGGTACAGCACTATCACGCAGGTCTGGATGTTCAGGTTATGCCGGAATATGTATTTAAACATAACCAGAATTCAAGCGGCTTTTATGCCCCTTTTTATCAATATTTTCTGAGCAGATGGAATGATCCCGAAATACCCGAATATGACTTTGATACAGAAGAACTCGTTTACAGAGATAAGACCGGGAATGAGATAAAAAGGGAAGAGTTTAATTTGACATGTGATAATAACGGAGGGAAGGACTAAGTGTTTTCGTTAAAATTAATTAAATTTGGCGGTTCTTTGAGGGATCGTCCATCCCTGTGGCTTTTAAATCTGCTTTTGCTTTTTTCATGTGCGACAACCCGGAATCTTCCAGAACACGGCGCCGCCCGCATGATAGAAAATGTCCCGTTTTTCCTACAGGAAACATATCAGTGCGGTCCTGCATCCCTGGCGGGGGTCTTGAATTATTGGGGTGTAGAAGCCTCCCCCGAAGCGATTGCCGAAGAGATATACAGTAAGTCCGCAAAAGGAACCCCGGGTCTGGATATGGTTCTATATGCCCGGAAGAAGGGCTTGGATGTTGTCCAGTCCAGGGGAAGTATCAAATCTATTAAAGAAAATATTGATCTGGGGTATCCGGTCATCGTCCTGGTAGATTACGGGTTTTGGGTGTACCAACAGAACCATTTTATGGTAATAGCAGGCTATCATAAAAATGGTGTCATTGCCAATTCAGGAAAAAACCAACTTAAGTTTATCCGTGAAGAAGATTTTCTAAAACCATGGGAGAGGACAGATTTTTGGACATTACTGATAAAGCCAGGACAGGTACCGTAGGCAACAGAAACTATGTATTTATCTCCCTGTTGTTTGCTGCCTGCTGCTGTTTTGTGGTTTTTTCCGGTTGCAGCCTGCCGAGGATCATTGTGCTTGATGATCCGCTCACCCCGGAGGAACACCTGACCCTCGGGATTGCCTATGAGAAAAGTGGCGAACTTGATCCTGCTATAAAAGAATACAAACTGGCAGCAAAAAAACTGCTTCTTGCCTATCTCTATCTTGGGAATGTCTATTTTCAGAAGCAGGAGTTTGATGAGGCAGAAGAATATTATCGAAAAGCCATGAAAAAAGACCCCCAAAACGCCGATGCCTATAATAACCTTGCCTGGCTTTACTACACTGCGAGGGAGAACCTTGATGAGGCGGAAAGGCTTGTCCTGAAGGCCATGGAACTGGATCCCTCGAAAGGGGATATTTACAGGGATACACTGGAAAAAATAGAGGAACTAAAAAATTCTAACCGATGAAAGGAGGAAGGTTATGCGTAGAGTAATTGTTTTCATGGTCTTGATTATGGCGACGTTAGGCAGCGCAATCCCCCGGGCCGGAGCAGGCGTGGACTTAGGAATCTCCATCGGAGAAGAGGGACTGAGGAGTTTAATCTTTCCGTGGGAGATTATTACCGTGTGCCACAAAGAGAGGTATTAATTATCAGGGAAAGAGGCATACCTTATGAGGAGATGCCGGTTGTCCTCTTTCTCGCCGGAAGGGCCCATGTTGCACCTCGTTCGTTTTAATATATAACGTTCAGGCATATATAGGGGACAATTAATTGATTCATGTTTATTGATATGATACTCAGGATTCATGCCAAGAAAATCACGAATAGATGCACCTGGAGCTATGCATCATATAATTGTCAGGGGAATTGACCGGCAGAAACTATTTAAGAATGATGAAGACCGGAATAATTTTCTCAGCAGGCTCGGTGTTATCCTGACAGTGAATGGTTCGGGGTCGGACCAAGCTAACTGGTTGGAATCAAAAATATACACTTAAAATGATGCCAAAAAACAGGGCTATATGGACGTTTTTAGGGGTAAAATGAGCATTATAGGACTGGATGAGTCAGGGGGCTATTTTATATATCTCGTTTTTTGGGGTCAAAAAGTGCGATATAGGGCATGAAAGCACCTGTTTTTTGGTCGTTATCCATTTAATATCTGTAGGTTGCCTTGGTCCGACCCTACGCCGGGGTAACTGATTGTAGCATGTAAAAGAACGTATACGGTGATTACCGTTATAACGATTGACACATTGACGAAATTTTTTCCATGGAAGGAAATCGATCACCTGAGAGAAAATAGTTTGGCCCTGGTTCACAATGAATCTCCTTTCGCATTTTTTATGCAAAAGAACCATGAAACCACAAAGACAAGGGGGTCAGGTCTTCATTCTTGACAGAATTTTATGGAGAGTGAAGAATGAAGTCGCGGTAGGAATGCCGGTTATCCGGCACCCCCCGCACAGATCCCAAGCATGCGGAACTACCGCACTGGGCTCCTGCCTCGGGTCAGACGCAGAAACGTTGATTCGGGTAAGGGTGTAGCACCCGCGCAGTGGGGATCCACTTCATCCTCTGTTTTTGCATACGTTCCCAGGTTAGGTTTTTACCTTTCTGGCTCCGTCTGCGCAATGCGCGCAGCCAGGCATGGCCGATTTGTGTTCGGAAGGTATCCAAGGCTTCTCGGTTTCCGGGAACTGCGTAATAGTTAAAATGTCCCTGGACCACTGATCGCAACCATCTTCCCTGTTCTGGTACCGGCTTGTGACGGTGACGTTGAAGGGTCTGGCGGACCTCTATGATTTTACTCCGAAGTCGTTTGCCGATGGTCTTGCGTAGAAGTTTGAATCTGCCTTCCTTTCGGCGTGTTGAACAGATGTGGGTAAATCCGAGAAAGTCGAAGGTCTCCGGCTTCCCCTCTCCACGGCTTTTGCGGTTTTCGGCGGCAAAGCGGCCGAATTCAATCAACCGAGTTTTATCTCCGTGAAGTTCCAAGCCGAATTTGTCCATTCGCTTCCGTAGTTCTGCCTGGAAACGCACGGCATCAGACTGGTATTGAAACCCCAGCACAAAGTCATCGGCATAACGCACGATATACACTTCGCCACGCGCATGGTGGTTGCGCCACCAATTCACCCAGAGGTCCAAGGCATAGTGCAGATAAATGTTCGCCAGTAAAGGCGATATCACGGCACCTTGTGGCGTCCCCACCACGGTCTTGGACCACTTACCGTCTTCCGAGACTCCGGCACGCAAAAATTTGCGAATCAGTCGGAGGACTCGTTTGTCGGCGACACGGTGTTCCACTAACTTCATCAGCCATTCATGATCAAGGCTGTCGTAGAAGCCACGGATGTCCGCGTCCAGGACCCAGCTTACCTTTCGCTGCGTGATCGCGACGTAGATAGAGTCCAGGGCATTATGTTGGCTTCGGCCAGGTCTTGATCCGTAACTGAAGCCCAGGAAGTCCTCTTCGTAAATTGACTGAAGGACGTCCACCAATGCCTGTTGAACAATCTTGTCTTCCAAAGCAGCTATGCCAATGGGGCGTTGACGCCCGTCAGGTTTGGGTATCCAGATCCTTTTGCTCGCTCTGGCCCTATACCGTCCGCTATGGATTTGATCATGGAGCGTGATGAGTCGTTCTCCTATGCCCTCACCATACTCCTGCCACGTCACTTCGTCGACTCCGGCAGCCGCCTTTGGGTTAAGCGACAGATAGGCAGCGTGCAGTCGCTCGGTGTCAATGTGGTGCAGCAGATTAGTGAAACGCAGATCCTTGTCCCGCTTCGTTGCTTCTCGTACTCTGCTCAGTCCGATCGTCGCTGCTTCCAGCCCCTGTGTGCCGGTCGCGGTCGTCTGAACACAGTTCCCCTTGGCCGGAGGCCTTTTCTCCACGAACTCCGCCGGTGGTTGGCCGCTTATCTCTGGTTGTGCACCTTTGTTCGTTCGCTTCATCGATAATATTCCTCCGTCCGACTTCCCAGGTGCATACATGTCGGGTGCTCGGCCTTTGGCCTTCCCCGACCGGGCCGGCTGTGGATGACAGCCGGTCGCCCCTGGGATCTCCCGGTTTCCGTGCAAAGAGTTTGCGTACATGCTCTGGGTCACTGACTCCGCGGGTCCGATGCGCCGCTCGCGTTAGCGCGACACACCGTATTGCCTTCCCCACCAAGTCACAAGGTCGGCAGCCCAAAATAGGTGATTTCGGAGCTCATTAGCCAAGCCTGCACGCCCCCTGTCAACGCTTCGCCGCCCCCTTACGGGAAGCCGACGCATGACTCGGGGCCACGGCTGGTCGCTAACCATTACCACGCAGGGGACTTTCACCCCCTACTCTTTGCCGGCTTTTACCGGCGCTTTCGACCTGACCCTTATGTCTTTCCTGGTAGGGGAAAGATATGGATTCGAAAACATCATCGGCAAGAGCAAGAAGATGCAGGAGGTCATGAAACAGGTATCAAGAGCGGCAGAGACAGATTCCAATGTATGTATCTACGGAGAGAGCGGCACCGGAAAGGAACTTATGGCTAAATCACTGCAGCTCTTAAGCTCCAGAAAAGATAAACCGTTTGTGGCGATAAACTGCGCCGCTATTCCGGAAGGGTTGCTCGAAGGCGAGCTGTTTGGATACGAAAAAGGCGCATTCACCGGCGCCGTCAGGAATAAAAGAGGATTTTTTGCCCAGGCCCATGGAGGCACAATCTTCCTGGACGAAATCTCGGAGATGTCGGAAGCGATGCAGGCAAAGCTGCTTCGTGTATTACAGGAAAAGCAGTTTCACACTCTGGGTGGAGAAAAATCGATCGAGGTGGATGTGCGGATCCTGACGGCCACCAATAAAAACCTGGAAGATGAGGTGAAAAGTGGCGCTTTTCGCGAAGACCTCTTTTATCGTATCTATGTTATACCCATCCATC
>Ga0180732_1002089_pt1 | contig 11156 bp, 14 predicted proteins | sample KR11_01MetaG_FD_148674 | JGI IMG/M metagenome (GOLD analysis project Ga0180732, IMG submission 148674) | Groundwater microbial communities from the Olkiluoto Island deep subsurface site, Finland - KR11_0.1 MetaG | ecosystem: Environmental > Aquatic > Deep subsurface > Groundwater | place...
ACCACGTAACACACAAAGGTGTTGTTATGGTTGGTGACATCAACTACACTGCGGGTACGCTGGATGCGTTGAATTTAAACGTGCTTCAGTTGCGGGCTCACAAAAACTTTAACTTCACGACTCCGACTTGGATCGACAAAGCTGTTTTAGGCCAGCCCGATTTAATGACTGCTTCAAGTCGCTGGAGAGGGAACTTGACATGTAGCGATAGAAATTTGAACTGCCGTTACACAGGTCTTACAGCTCCATCATAAGGCTTGACAAGGACTGTATAGTGTGAAAGAACATAAATAGGGGATAGGTTCATTACCGAAAAGCAGGACGCCTTACTGCCTGCCCCTAACAACCATAAGGCGAATATCTAAAGGCGGATATTATGAAGAAGTGTAGTAGTTGTGGTGAGACAAAAGATATTGATGAATTTAATGAGCGGTTAGACAGTAAGGATGGCGTTCGTGGACAATGTAAAGTTTGTAGTGAGACACAAAAAAAGGCTTATCGCCATAACAATAAAGAAAAGGTAGCCGCTCAAAAGAAGAAATATCGGCAGGAACACAAAGAAGAAATAGCTGCATACTTTTATGAGTATTATAGAAACAACAAAGAAGATAAATCAGCATACGACAAAGAATATAATCAAAAGAATAGAAAAAGGTTGTCAGCACAACATAAGAAGTACGAACAGGACAATAAAGAAAAGTTAACAGCACAAAGAAAAGCGTATGCCGAAGAGCATAAAGAAGAGAAAGCAGAATATGATAAGGAATATCGGCAGAATAACAAAGAAAAGATAGCAGCAGGCAGGAGAGCATACAGACAAACTCCTGTTGGCAAAGCGGCAGTAATTAAGGACAAACACAAACGTAGAGCCAGAAAGAACAATGCAGAATATGAAAGATTTGACCCAACAGAGATTTTTGAACGTGATGGATGGAGATGTCAACGCTGCCGCAAGAAGGTTCGGCCAGATTGTAAGCCTCATCATCCATTATATCCGAATCTCGATCATATTGTCTGCCTTGCAAACGGTGGCTCTCACACACGGCAAAACACACAGTTACTTTGCCACAGATGCAACACGATAAAGGCAACAAATGACAGTGGCGAACAATTAAGATTATTTGGATAGAAAGGCGGAATCATCCGCAAAAACCCTTTTAACTCAGCAGTCGTAGTTTGAGGACTGCTAAAAAGGAGAATTATTATGGGAGAACGAATTTTAAGTGTCGGAGGTGTTAAAGCTTCCCGGCCAATTTCAGACTTTAGAATGGTAGGCGAGCCTGAGTACTACAAGAAATATTTTGTAGATGGCAATGTAACCGCTACTGGACATGGAAAGAATTGGACTTATCCATATTCTACTGTTTCAGAAGCACTTGCGGCCAGTCATGCGGCAATAGCCCTTGATTCTTCAAGACAGTGGGCGGCAAGAAATGTAATTTACGTCAAGGGTGATGACATTGTAGAAGACCTTGACCTCTTAGGCCAGAAAACAGATGTCTTTGGTGTTGGTTCGTCTGACAACTATCCAATGCCATGCATCAGGGGTAATCATGTCCCGATAACATCCGGTTCAAGTTGCAGGTTCTTTAATGTTAGGTTCCGGCCAACAGCATCAGAAGATTTATTTACACTTTCAAGTACCCTTTCAGGAGTTGAGTTTTGGAGATGTTTATTTGATGCTCAATATAGTACTTTTACAGCTCCATCGGCCATAGATACTACAGCGATGCAGTATCTTAAAGTTATTGATTGCGATTTCCTTGGAGCATTTTCATCGAATTATATTGATATCGGAGCCGGTTCAGTTCTCGGCATGAGAATTGTTGGGAATACCATGTTAGGCAGTGCAGCTAATGGCGTAGAAGTTACTGACACCACTACAATAGTCCAGAGCAGATATGGCTTAATAGCCGACAATAAAATCTATTGTGCAGGCGTTACCATTAATGACGGTGCGGATAGCACATTTATTGTTCAAAATAATACTTGTGTTTCAGCGACTACATATGGAGCTGGCTCTCATATTATTACAGTCGAGTTTGCTGGTAATAATGTTGTTGTTGCCGATGGTGTGGCTTATACGATTCCTGACTTGAATATTGCATAAACATATAACGGGAGGTTTCGGCCTCCCTTAAATAAGGAGACTTTAAAATGATTCATATGTTAATACCAATAGGAAGTGATGCAACCATATATGTGCCTGCACCATGCAGGGGTAATGTGGCAAAAGCAACGGCAGTCTGGGGAACCAATGCAGTTGAGCCGGCTGATACGATTATTCTCAGTCGAGATACGACTGCTGTCAACACTATTACTGCGGTAACAACTGCGGGCCTAGTTGTTGAGCAGGGTACACCGACATCAGGTGCTAACAAGCATCTTATTTTTGATCCCAATTCGGCTACCGCTGCAAATCAAGTTATTAAGATCGTAGCGAATGGAGCTGCGGGAGTTGCTATTGTCCATATTGAATTTGACGATGGCGCTTATGTCGAGCAAGCATCTATACAGGCATAATAAACACTTTTAACAATTGACCCCTGTACGTCTTAACCGGCGTACAGGGTTAAACCAAGAGAGGTGTTTATGTCAACGCTTGCCAGTTTAACCACAGCTATAGAAAACATAGTTCAAGATGCCTCGATAACAGATATCACAGATCGTATTAACGATTGTATTTCTTTTTTAGCATCAGGGGCACGTCTTCCAGATGGTCGAGTGTCACCGCCCTTACCAGAGCTTTTTACTATTGCTACTGTTACCACTTCTACCTCTCTTGCATATGTAAGCCTGCCTGCAACCTACCAAAGAAACGTATTTTATGTAGCAGATTCATCCGGGGATAAAATAAACCCTCCGAAAGGTGGAGACCTGTATTCGTTCATATTGTTTCTAAAGCAGGTTTACAAAAAAGATTTAAGCGAGGCTGGGGCTGTTTACGCTGTTTGCATAAAGGGGAATAAAATTTATTACCAAGGTATTCCATCGGTAGCAACTACATTAACGCTTTATTTTTATCGAAAACCAGTTGATCTTGTAGATAGCACCGATGTTGTAGATGGCTTGCCGGAACATTTACAACGAAGACTTATCGTAAACTATGTATGTGCCGATATCTTAGGTTCAATGATTGAGGACAGTGAGACCAATAAGTTGGCGAATGCGTATCACTTAAACGAATATTACAAAGCGTTGATTGACATGGTTGACTCTATAGAAATTGATGCAGAGCCATTATATTATGGTAGCAGTGAAGATAGTCTTATAAATACTGGGGTCTATCAGTGGTAAATTTTTTAATAACAGAACCAGGTGATTATCTAATAACAGAGTTGGGAGAGTATATAACACTTGAGGATGGTTTGTTAGGTCTTGATGCAAGACAAATATGTACAGTTTTTTCTCGCGTCTCTGAGTTGATTGTAATACCGAGAGTAACCGAACTAACTGTATTTTCACGAGCAACTGAATTTAAGGTGTAATATGTTAAATACCAGTCCCAAAACACTTAACGATATGGAACTTGGAGAAGATTGTTCCTACATACTCAACACTACGAAGGAACTAAAAACCAAGACTATCAGCACTTACTCATTCAAAATATATAATCAATCTGGGGTTGAAGTCACAGATACGTTAAGTGGTGGTAGCTCTAACAGTGGCGGATTGATTACATTTGGCATAAGAGCACTAGTGGCTGGACAATACAGCATAGGGTTTATTGTGACTTGTAACGAGGTACTTCCAGATGGTATTACACCGTATAAATTCTATGTGTCTACATCTATTAAGATACAATAATAGGTTATATCAATGGCTGAGATCAAAATATCTGAATTAACCGAAGCCACATCTACCAATGATGGCGATCTGTTTGTAATAGTACAGGATGATATCACCAAAAAAGTATTAAAATCCAATATCACAGGTATTACAGGAGATGGCTTTAATGAGCCAACTGAGCTTACAATTAATTCAGGGGCTGTGTCTGTATCAGGTAGTGTAAAATGGAGATTTCATAGTATTGACACAGAAGATGGTATTGCCTCCGATGACCTTGATACCATTAATGGTGGGAATATTGGCGACATACTTATTTTGCAGGCAGTGAATAGTGAACATACCGTAGTCTGTAAAGATGGAACAAGTTTAAAGTTACAGGGGGAGTTTTCGCTGAACAATAGCGAAGATAAATTAATGCTCATATGTGTAGCAGCCAATGTTTGGCATGAGATAGGGAGATCAAGTAGTGGTGATTAGAATATTAATATTATGTCTATTGCTTAGCACTTCTGCCATGGCTGAAACGGGTGACATTGTAATTGAGGGCAAGTCTGTTACTGGCGAGGTTGATATTAGCCAGGGGAATCTAAAGGTTCCATATTCTGCTACTTTGCCCGCTACTTGTACGGTAGGGCAAATTTATATGCATACTGATGCCGTAAGTGGTCGTAAGTGTTATCTTTGTGAAAGTACGGATACCTGGGTGTTACAGGGGGATGGAGCCGGAGGGGGTTCTGGGTCTGTAACTACTGTTTCAGAAGAAGATACTCCAATCGGTGGTGCCGATATCGTAGTATTAGATTTTGAAGGTAATGACTTTTCAATAACTGAACCAGTAGATACTAAAATCAATATATCCATAGACTATACTAATGGACAGGCAGCGGCTACAGGAGTCAAAGGATTTCTTACCGGGACAGACTGGGATACTTTTAACAGCAAAGAAGATGCATTCACCGATGAAGCAAGTTTATATTCTGTTCTGGTTGATGTTACACAATTTTTAGAGCCTGACGATGCAGTGACATTGCTTGATGGAACGCCATGGAGATTCTTTTATACTAATGCGGACGGCACTATTGTTGAACTTGCTTTGGATGTTGCCGGTACATATCTAAAATCTAATGGTATTGACGCTGCTCCTACTTTTGACATTCCGGCAGGGGCAGGTACGATGGCCTCAGTAAAAGAGAATGGTGTTCAAGTAGGCGATTTAGACATAACCACTTTAGATTTTTTAGGCACGGATTTTGCTATTAGCGAAGACCCAGATGCAGAAATTAATATATCCATAGATTATACTAACGGACAGGCAGCGGCCAGTGGTGTAAAAGGGTTTTTGACTGGTACAGACTGGGATACTTTCAATGGTAAAGAATCGGCACTAACTGACGAGGCGAGTTTATACGCTACCCTTTCAGATGTAACACAATTTTTAGAGGTCGATGACTATGCTACATTATTAAATGGCACAGCCTGGCGGGTACTCTATACAAATGCTAGTGGTGATGTCACAGAACTGCCCTTTGGCGCTGCTGGGACGTACCTAAAATTTAATGGGACTGCCGTTGCGCCTTCAGCGGGATATCCCCCAGGCAGTGGAGATGTAACAGGTGTAGGTGACTGTTTAAGCGGCGACTGTCTTGATGGTACAAGTGATGGCGGTACTTATGTTCGATTATATGATGGAGACAGTCATTATCTACAGCTCGATGTCCTTGATTTAACTGCTAACAAAACAATTAATTTTCCAACTAATACTTCCTCTGGCAATGCTCTATTAGGGGTCAACAGTACCAATACGGCTCTTGAATATAAAACAAGCATAGACCTGAACTTTAGACTAGTATCTCCTTTATATGTTGATGGCACATATAGTGGTATGACTTGCAATGGAGTTTTAGGAGCTACAGCTGTCTTTGGGGATTTAGTTTATCTTAGTTCTGTAGATCAAAGATGGAAACTTGCTGATGCTGATGTAGAAGCAACGTCTGGGAATGTTCAACTTGCGCTGGTGTTATCAGGTGGTGTTACTGGGGAAACAAAGCTTTTACTATTACAAGGCTATGTTCGAGAAGATGACTGGAACTTTACTTCTTACGGTAAGGCCTTGTTTGTTGGGCTAACTGCGGGTGACATGGTGCAGGATGTATCTGGATATACTACCGGGGATATTGTGAGGGTAGTAGGTTATGCTGGCGTAACTGCTGACCAAATTTATTTTAATCCTTGTGGAGTATGGTTGGAAAAATGAGATTAAGACAATTATTAGTTTTTATTATTATTTTAGCGCCATTAAACGTTATGGCTATCACCATGACTTTTCAATGGGAGGCAAATACTGAAACAGATTTAGTTGGTTATAGATTATATCGAACGAGTATTCCTGGTCAGTATGTTTATGGTGCGAATGAGGCAATAGCTACTATTCCTGCCGGGACCGAAACAGTCACTATTTATAATATTCCTGATACTACTTTTTTTTGGGTAGTAACTGCCTTTAACAATACATATGAAAGCCGTCCCTCTAATGAAGTTGGTGATTGGAAGTGTAAATTCTTGGGGATAAGACCGACAAAAGTAATGGGGCAGTCAACGCAACTACATGATATGACTCGGACCGGAATAAGAAAAATAATGGGACAATAATGTATTCTTATAAAATAGGCACGTTAGTAGAAGATGAACAGCAAAACATAGGTATTGTTTGCATCAAGTGGAGTGACGATACACTGCAACACCATGTTGAAGATAATAACCATGTTGGCGTATACGAAAGAGGGCAATTTTCATCAAATGGAATTCAATGGCAAAAACCACCAAAAACTGGCAAACCATGAAACCAATAGTAATAAATAATTTCACTGGAATGAATAATGTTAAACAAGCTGAAGGTGCTCCCAACGAACCTTCCATTGTTCTCAATTCTTTTGTAACGCCTCAAGGCCGGATACTTAAAAAGAATGGATATACGCCCTTTATGTCTCTTCTTGGTGCTCATAGTCTGTGGGCAGGTACGGTTATGCTGTGTGTTGCTGAGAATATACTTTACAGAGTGGATAGCAAAACTGTAATACCGCTTGGAAGCGTATCTAAAAATTGCCCTAAAATGTACTATGTTGAAGTCGATGGAAAAGTTTATATGTCATGCAAAGGCTGGACAGGTATATATGACATAGCAAGTGAAACAGTCACAGCATGGGGGTTAACTATACCAGAAAAGCCGACAGTTACAGGCATAGATGGAGACCTTCCACCAGGTACTTATTCAATTTGCTACACAGCTATAGATGCTAACAACCAAATAAGTGGCAACAGCGAAATCGTACAAGTCTCTTTTGAGAATCAGACAATTGGTATAAGTCTTGTCAGGAGGCCATCAGATTGTCTTGTCTGGATGACCGATACAAATGGCGGAGAGTATTATCTTGTCGGAAATACCAATGACATATCATCAATTACATCCGTATATAATTCAATTCCTTTGCCGAGTCTTGACGTAATACCTCCGCCAAGGATGACAAATTTATGCTTGTTTGCTGGTCGTATATGGGGAATTGTCGGGAAGAAATTATACTATTCAGAGGCGGGGGTGTATGAGTGGTTTAAGAACTCAAACAGTTTTGATGAATTTTACGAAGTCTTAGTTGGAGTGTCTGTGATAGACAGTGGTATCTATGTTCATTCAAAAGATACAAATTGGGTTCTTATAGGTACAGACCCATTGAAAATGCAAAAAAAAAGGATTGGAAATGGAACAATAACAGGAACAGTTATATATACCAAAATGCCAGAATTAGGGCAAGTGCCTGTATGGATAGGACGAAAGGGTTTAACAATAGGCGGACAACAGTATGTACCAGAAAGTCTGACAGAAGAAAAGGTAGATATTCCGTTTGTTGATGAAGGCGCAGGACTGGCTTTAAAGCAAGACGGAATCAATCAATTATTATTTACGTTAAAAGTATCAAAAAACTTAGATACAGAATTAAATGATATTTTTGATGAGAATCGTTTGTATTAACAGAATAGGAGATAAACAATGGCAATCTATGTACCAAACGTGGGAGAAAAAGAAGCATTAATGGATATTCTTGTATCCCAGGCAATCCGGTTGGGTTTATACAAAACACAAGTAACAGCAGATGGCAACACAGTTCATTCAACCTTTACAGAACTTGATGCCGAGGCTGGTGGGTATGCAACAAAAGAATTGGCAAATGTAGTAGTTGTAGATGCCCTGACTGCGAGTAAATGGTTTGTGACAACTAATGCTTCAGGAAAGGCAGAGGCTACTTATGACGTAGCAGCTTCGCCACAGGAATGGGTATTTACCGCTGATGATGTGGCTAATGTAGCCACGGCTTATGGTGTATTTGGATGGACACTTACTATAGCCTTTACTTCTGGTGGCACTGTAGAATTAAAAGTTGGCGATACCATTACTTCAGTTGTTGGTGGCGCAACGGCAATTTGTACCTCGGTTAGATTATATTCTGGTACTTGGGCTGCTGGAACTGCTGCTGGGGTTCTTTGTCTTAAAACTCAATCGGCTGCTTTTCAGGCTGGCGCTATTAACAACACGGGTGGAGCGGAAGATTATGGCACGATAACAGGAGATACTGACAAAAAGCTTATCTTTTCAGAAGCATTTACGACAGCACAATTAATAGACACGGTAGGGCAAAAGATTCAGTACACCCCAAAGATTACACTTTCTACGGCATAATATGGCAATAGAAATTATCAGTGACCAGAATGAAGGGCATAGAATTAATCATCCAGTTTATATGGATGTTTATAATGTAACATATGCCAAAGCAACTATAACAGATTTTGAAATGGTTGAAGATACTTGGGATTTAACTGATAGATGTAAAATAGATTTGAGTGGGTACGATGATGAATGGTTGCCTATTTTTTATCATTGCAAACTTCATTGTTATAATGAAGACATGGTGACCCTTAGGAGTAATAATGCAATCTATGGTGGGGCAATGGCTTTTCAGGTAGGGGATGAAGTTAAAGTATTACTTGAAGAAAATAAACCCAAATATATTATAGGCCATTATGATAATAAACCAAGAATGTGTGCAGATATATTTAAAATGACCATTGAATGTTGGTACACTGGGTTTAATTTTTTATATTATCAAGGAAGGGTACAAGAAGAATATGGGGAGTTAAATATAGAACCAATAGATTATTATGGCAATACACCGATTTGTGATCAAGAAGGATATATTCTATTCGGACAAACCCCATTCTTTTGTATTGTAACACAACATTATTGGGGGGATTTTTATGTAAAAGTGGGACCAGTATTTTATATTATTAGAATTAAAAGTACTGGTTTGCCAGGGCCTGCAACTGGAAATATTACAACATTTAAAGCAATATGGTCAGAAGAATTAGAACAAGAATGTATTCGATTGGGACAAGCAGCAGAAAAAACAATAACACTACCAATTGCTTGCTGGCCAATATTCCCTGTCTATCCTGATGCAGTTAAAAGTATCAGTAAGTTTCCTTTAACATTTAATAAAAGATTTTTGGGTTTTCAGCCACCTCAACCAAAATGGTGGCTTACTAAGTTATATGGACAATCATATTATGAAAAGTAATGCTTTTGAATATGCAGAATTTTTAAGGAAGATAGAGAGAATAGATTCAAAACTTAAACGATTTGTTATCGGTAAGTTTGGTCGTTATGGTGGTAATTTTTATGGTCAATTTATGGAACGATTAAGACAGAACGATCCAAATAAATACAGAAAAATTCATGATTTTGCTAAAATTGGGAGTACATTATCATTAACCGGTAAGGATGTGTCCCTTATAAAATCTTTTATGTGGGAATTTGGTAAAGATATTGAAAACAAATATCTTTGCGAACAAGGGTTTATTGATAAAGAAATACCTAAAACCTATGCAGTCTATGTATGGGGAGAAAAAGCTGTAGGAGATGTTTCCAAGCCTCACAAAACACTTCAAAATCAATTAGCAGAAGATTATGGTGGTAAAAGAAAATGGACATTTGGGTTTGATAATAGGATCTGTGTATGTAATCTTACTCCAAGCGAAGCAAAAAGGTTAGCTAAAAACAAGTATGTAGAGAAAGTAATTGAAGAACCATCTGTGTCTATACTTTATGGCGAATATGCTCCTTATCCAGTGTATGTTCCTGGCGGAGAAAATGTAGATTGGGGAGTAACTACGATTAATGTTGCTCCAGCTTGGTCTAAAAATATTAAAGGACAAGGGGTAAAGATTTGTATTATTGATACTGGGATTGATTATGACCATGTTGATTTAATTGATAGATATAAGGGTGGTTATAATTTTCTTGTTGGGAGTATTTACCCTAAAGATGATCACGGACATGGAACTGCGTGTGCTGGAATTGCTTGTGCTTCAGATACAGGTGTGGGGTATATTGGAGTTGCCCCAGAAGCTGATTTATACGCTTGTAAAGTTCTTGACGCTAAAGGTAGTGGGTCTCTTACAGATGTGGCAGCAGGAGTGGATTGGTGTAGGGTAAATGGAATAGATGTTATTAGTATGTCATTAGGGATTGTAGATTATGCCTGTTCTGGCACCCTTGCGACTGCATGTAGTAACGCATGGGGAGCTGGTTTGGTCATTGTTGCAGCTGCCGGAAATGATGGCGGAAATTGTCCTGATAATAATTGTATTAACATGCCAGGCAATTGTTCATCATGTATAGCAGTTGGTTCAATAGATCTGTATGGGGCTGTTTCAGGCTTTTCAAGTCGTGGCCCTGAGATAGAAATAGTAACTCCAGGTGAAGGAATTACGAGTGCAAAAGCAGCTGGATTGGATATGTATGGCAATGGTTTGCATATAGTTGGGGGCAATTGGATTTGGTGGAATGGGACTTCGGCAGCTACTCCACATGCAGCAGGGGCAGCGGCTTTAATAAAATGTTGGTATCCTGAAGCAACAAATTTACAAATACGAACGTGGCTTGCAGAAAATGCAAGCGATATATAAAGGAGACTTAAAATGGCAGGAAAACTTGTAGATGCTGGCGAGAATAGGATATTAAATCAACTGTTTGAAGCAACAGCATTAGACACAACACTTTATTTAAGGATTTATACAGCTCCGGCGACTGAACCGGCTGAAACGGCTGTATTGGCTGATCTTACTGAGCCAGTAGCAACTGGTTATGCTGCTGTTGCTCTTACCAGAGATACAGACTGGACGGTAACATTAGGCGAAGCAGTATGCGCACAAAAAACATTTACGGCGGCTGGCGGTGCATGGGGAAATTGCTATGGGTATTACATAGCAACTACCAGTGATAACACTGGGGTGCTTATGTTTGTGGAACAATTTTCTGA
>Ga0180732_1002090_pt1 | contig 11148 bp, 5 predicted proteins | sample KR11_01MetaG_FD_148674 | JGI IMG/M metagenome (GOLD analysis project Ga0180732, IMG submission 148674) | Groundwater microbial communities from the Olkiluoto Island deep subsurface site, Finland - KR11_0.1 MetaG | ecosystem: Environmental > Aquatic > Deep subsurface > Groundwater | place...
ATGTGCTGATATAGCCGCCATTCAATTCCCCCGTATAAGCAAGTATAAAATGAGTGCTGTCTATCATTACAAGGGAGTTCCAAATTCCATAAACAATATCGTGTTCTAAACTGTTTAGTTCTGTTATCGCATAATTGCCGTCTATTGAGAATGTTTTGATGTAGCCGTCAAAATCAGTTCCCATATAAGCAAGAATGAAATGAGTGCTGTCTATCATTACGAGAGAGTTGTAATATCCATTAACAATATCGTGTTCTAAACTGTTTAGTTCTGTTATCGCATAATTGCCGTCTATTGAGAATGTTTTGATGTAGCCGTCATTCAATTCCCCCGCATAAGCAAGTATAAAGTGGGTGCTGTCTATCATTACGAGGGAGTTGTGCTGTCCATTAACAATATCGTGTTCTAAACTGTTTAATTGTGTTATCACATAATTGCCATCTATTGAAAATGTTTTGATGTAGCCGTCTAAATCAGTTCCCGCATAAGCAAGTATAAAGTGGGTGCTGTCTATCATTACGAGAGAGTTGTAATATCCATAAACAGTATCGTGTTCTAAACTGTTTAATTCTGTAATTGCATAATTGCCGTCTATTGAGAATGTGCTGATGTAGCCATCACTTAATTCCCCCATATAAGCAAGAATAAAATGCGTGCTGTCTATCATTACGAGGGAGTTGTGCTGTCCCAGAACAGTATCGTGTTCTAAACTGTTTAATTCTGTTACATCATAAGCCGCCCATTCATAGATATTAAATCCGTCAATAGTCGGCAGCCATTCTATTTTTTCACCTAAAATAGTTTTTGTAAAAATGCCTATTCTTATGTCTTTATGCGGCAATTCAGATAATTTCGTAAATTCAACCGCATTATCCCAGTCGCCTGTTTGCTGTTCAACGCAATGCTCCAAGCCCTTATCTTCATATCCCGGTATTGGTATGCAATTTTGGACTGTTATCTCTTCGGCATATTTATAAGTAAATTGTTTTTCCAGTTTTTGATAATCTTTCCTGTCATAAAAACCAAGCTCATCAAACAAATTGTCTTTGCCTTCCCAGTCTTTAAGCCGCATTTCTGCGATTAAAACCGCCTCCCCGGCAGAAACCTTCTTCGTATAAGGCGATAACAATTCCATTTCAATGCTGGTGTTTTCGCCATATATTTTAAGCGATTTGTTCTCCGCTTTGTATTCTTTCGTGAAGCCGTTTTTAGAAACAACGCTATCGTTCTCTCTTGAACTTTTAATAAGGGCGTCCACGCCGTCGGCTCCATCAAACCCGCCCCCAACCCCTCCCCCCGCAAAAAGCGGGACAGGCAAGAGGGGATTTTTGTTGTCTTCCGCCTCGCCGCAGTCTCCCGCCGCAGGGGACTGCGGCGCTTCCTTACCCCAAAACCGCGCCAACACCTTCCGCCCGTTATTTTTCACGAAATCAACAATTTTTTGTTTAGCAAAATCAAATTTTTGCTTAAAAATATTTTGATTATTGCCAGCCCAAGGATGGTCCGCCTCGGGCGGAGAATTTGTTATTTGGGATTTACCTGCCCCGTTGTCGCGTAGCGATGTTGCGGGGTTTGTTATTTGAAATTTGTCATTTGGATTTTGTTTAGAATTTAGAGTTTCGGATTTAGAATTTACCAGCCCCGGTGGATCCTTTGCCACAATATACCTCCCGACAGTATCCGACTTCACCCAAGCCGAAAGCGTTACATTTGTCGCGTCTAAACTATCAGCGTCCGCCACATCCACATAATCATCCGCGCCGTCAAAATCAATCGCTCCGTCTATTTGAGCCGTGACTGATGAGGTTGCTGAATAGAAATTAGTATTTGTTCCGTCATTGTTGTTAGATGTTGAATCTAACGCTGTCGCGTCCCAATCGTGGTGCATATGCTGAACCATTACATAATTATCATCCCAAACACCTGTTGTGGTTGAGACATCGCTCGCCCCTGAATTGCCGTAATACATATTTATCACCTTGTCAGTCGTGCTTGAAATATCGGTTTTTATCCAATAGGCAATCTCGCCCGTAGTGCTGGCGTATTTCTCTTGTTCAAAGTTAAGCAGCGTTGCGTCGTCATCATCCACGAAAATAATATCATACCCGTTATCATTGCCCACCTTCCCGCCATTGGTGACAGTTTTAAGGTCAGCCAAAGTAGTAGTAGCAAGAACGGGAAAAGCGTCAGTGGTCGTGGCGATTTGGCTGGCATTAATAGTAATCTGCCGCTTGTATTGGTAAGAAGAGGAGTACCATGGGTCAAGATGGCCGTAAGCCGATACCACCCCTAACCCCTCCTTGGCAAGGAGGGGAACACGGCGCGGCTCCGCCATATTTCTCCCCTTGCCAAGGGGAGATGCCCAAAGGGCAGAGGGGTAGCCGAATGCCTCAATAAAAAACTCACCGTTGCTCTTCGCCGGATATTTAATTGTCGCTTTATAATAATTGGTCTGGCCTGATTCTATTTGGTCATTGGCAGAGTAGCCGGTGGTGTAGCCGTTGATGCTTTTTGTTTCAAGTCCGCGTTCGCGCCCCAGCTGATCCGCCCTAACAGCACCGAGTGCTGCGCCAGCACTCGGTGCTGTTAGGGCTATCCTCTCCATATCCTCCACCCTCACCCTCTCATTCTCCACCCAAACAACAACATCCATATCCTGATCTCTTCTGGAAATATTGGTAATGCTAAAATAAACATCCACACTTGAAAACCCGTTATACTCTTTCTTATCCGACTGGATAATCAAATTTTCGCCTGTGTTATCATCTGTCCATGCCAAGGCGATTTTTGTTCCATTATATGTAAATTCTTTTGGTATTTCTATGTCTAGCGGCTTGTTCATGAGATAATTGACATACCAAAAAGTACCCGCGGCGATGAGGGTTATTGCAGAGATGGCTATTAATTTGTCTTTATACTGTTTAAGCATGTTTGGTTAATATTCAATTTTCAATACTCAACACTCAATGCTATAATATTCAATTTCTTCATCTTCATCTTTTTTTATTGATTATTAATTTATTGAATATTGATTGGATATTGGTTATTGAATATTGAATATTTAAAAACTTTATTCCTAATTCATAATTCCTTATTCCTAATTCATAATCATATTATACAACATTTCACCGATAAACTCCAAACAAAAAAATAGCCCGTGATGGACTGTTTTTTTCCGGTCGTTTTTTAATCTTCAAGCCGCTCGTCCAAAGCGCGGCTTCACTCCAAAATCTTTCTGTCGCGAGTGATTAAATAATAAACATAAACAATGGCGGCCGCAACAAGAATTCCGATAAAATTGCAAAACAAATCATTGGCCGTATCGGTTCCGGGCCCCAGACGGCTGGTATGAAAAATAACATCTTCTAAATACTCTTCAATTTCATAAAGCGCCGACAAGCTCATGGCGCTGGTAGCGGCCAGCAATAATGACAATTTAAGCCGGCCTGTTTTAAACAGCAGGCTGAATTTGAATTTATCAATCCAAAAAGCGCTGATAACTATAAATAAAGTAAAGCAGGCAACCCCGCTCACGAAAAAATGAACAAACTGGTCCCACCAGCATACCTTGTTGTATAAATGGAAAAAATCGCCGAAAGCGTCCATGCTTAAGCCGGACGCTACAATCAGCCAAATTGACCAATGCAGATAAGCTCCTTTTTTCCGCCGGTATTTATGCGCGGTGATTTCCAATAAAATCAAGCATGCTATTGAAGTAATTACAAGGCCAAGCCAAGTGAACTGGGTATTGAACCGCAGAACTTTGAAATAATTCAACAGCTCAAAAACAATCAAGCCGGCAAAAAACAAGCGGGAAAAATGAATTACAATTAACTCGTGTTTTTCATCTTTTAATCTATTAATAAGGAATTTCATATTTGTAAAAATTTTTATTATTTGTAAAATTAGTTAAATTAGTTCTATATTCTAATACGTTTAACTAAGAACTAATTTAACTAATTTAACAAAAATTACAAAAAAATAACTTAAATTATAAACTCAGTTAAACATTTATTTCCTGAAATTTTTTATTATTCAACCTTTATCGCCTGCGCCGGGCAGGATTCAGCCGCGTTTTTAGCGCAATCGGAATCTTCCTGGCTGATAACTTCCGCCTTGTTTTCTTCGTTCATCTTAAAATTTTTAGAGCAAACCGCCGGGCATGCGCCGCAGCCGATGCAAAGATCTTTGTCTATTGTTATTGGCATAAATTTTTTTATTAATTTATTAATTTATTATTTTATTATTTTATCGGCAATCTAAAACAAAACTTCGCGCCTTTGCCCTTGCCTTTGCTTTCGCACCACACTTTCCCGCTATGCGCCTCTACCATCATTTTGCACACGTAAAGCCCCAGGCCGCTGCCGCCGGCATGGACTAGCGGGGTGTCTTTGCCGCGCGAGAATTTCTTGAACAATTTCGGCAAGTCGTCTTCGGTAATGCCCATGCCCGTGTCGGAAACGCAAAATTGGATATTATCATTGATTTGCTCCAATGAAACATTGATTGATCCTTTTTTCGTGTATTTTATGGAATTATCAATTAAATTCAAAATGACCTGCCTGATTTTTCCTTCGTCCAATGTGATCTTCGGCAATGGCTTGGACGGCTGCTGGTAATTCAGCGCAAGCCCTTTTGCCCGCGCCTCGGCAGACAGCTCTTCAACTACGTTGCCCGCTATTTTTTCCAAGCGCGCTTCCAGGAAATCAAACTTCAGCCGCCCTGATTCAACGCGCGAGATGTTCAGCAGATTTTCCACCAGCTTGATCAGCCGCTCGTTTGATTCATACGCTTTTTTCAATGAATCAAATTCCTCTTGGTTTAATTTTCCGAATGTGCCTTCCAAAACCATTGAGATATACCCCTTGATAACCGTAAGCGGAGTGCGCAATTGATGGGACGCGATGGAAATAAATTCGCTTTTCGCGACATCCAATCTTTTTAGATTGATATTCGCGGCCCGCAATTCAGCGGTTGCCTGCCTGATTTCTTTTTTCAGCTTGATGTTGAATTTTTTGGCTTCTTCGTATAAAATGGCGTTTTCCACCGCGATGGCCGCCTGCGCCCCGATGATTTTTAATACCTGCAGATCTTCATTATTGTAAATGTCCGCTGATTCTTTCCGGCCCAAGGCGATAAACCCGATATTCTTGTCTTTGATGTTAAGCGGCGTTAAAATTTCTATTCCCAGTCCGTCTAGCATATTAATCGCCGCTTTGTATTTTTTATAAGAAGAGTGCCTTAATTCTTCAATGATAATGGATTCGTTTTGAGTTATTGACAGCTTTCTTAATTGTTTTAACGCCGCCAGCTTTCTTTTTTTCCTCAGGTTGAATCCTCTGTTATGCTCCGCCGCGTATTTGCCTGATTTTTCATTATAAAGAAATACGGCCGAGGACTTGGCGTGGAATGAATTAAGGAATGTATCGGAAATGAATTTATAAATCTTTTTCAATTCCAAGGTGGAGCGCAGGTTGTCGCTTAGATCCATAATAACTTTCTGGCTGTCATACAGCGAAGTAAAAAAATATTTATTAGCCAAGCGGTAATAAGCTTTGCTGATTATCGGAAAAGCCGATACTGACAAAATTAAAATAGCAAATTCGGCCCAAACGGAAATCTCCATAAAAAATCTCTCAAAAGCATACTGCGCCGATATGGCGAATATTAAAATGGTTGACAAAGAAGCAAGATAGACGAATGATCTGCGGAGAACGAATTTTATGTCCATGAGGCGGTGGACGACGATGGAATAAGAAAATAAAATAGGATATGATACAACCAATACATTGCCCAACGGCAATATATCTATGCCATACCAAAGAAAAAAATTAGTGGCGCCGCCGCCAAATCCCAGAATTGAACCCAGCAATACATATTTTATTTGAACTCGCTTCAATCCTTTTGATTGTTTATAATGCTTTAACAATAAATAAATGGAATAAAAAACCAGGCCAAAATAAACGAAAAAAAGATAAAGAGAATACAATGGGCCAGCTTTTGGCCAAAAAGCAAAATGCAAGATAGGCGTTACCTCTTTAACAAACAAAGGGGAAAAGGAAAAAAATAAAAAAAGCAACACCACAAAATAACTTAAAATTATTAATTTTATTTTTTTTTGATTTAATTTTAATAACGATACAATCCAATGAAAATAAAATAAAGGTATTAAAACAGACCCTATGGATAATAATCTTGTCCAAAATAAAGCTAATTCCCTGTTGTCATAAACTGACAGCCAGCGCCAATAGCTAAACGCCCACCATGCGGTAGCAAGTGTTAATAAAAATAAAGTTTGATTAATTACATTTTTTTTATTTTTAATCAAAACAACTATGCCAAAAAAAAATGCGATTAAACCGGTTATTAGCCCATCTATGGATAACAAATATTGAAGTTGGAACATATAAATTATTTTTTGCAAAATGCTAAATTATGGATGCAAAATGGCTCGCTAATAATTTCAACTTTTTCTTTTTTAAATCCCGCTTCTAAAATTAATTTGAATAGCTCTTCTCTGCTTCTATAGACCATAGGCCATAATAGCACCCAGTCAAGAAAAATTTTTTCCCTATTTTTTCTTATATTGCAAGTTATAAAAATTCCATTTTCAGGCAAAATATCTTTTATTCTGCTTATTAAGCGAATGGCTTTTTCTTTAGGGCGATAATCTAAAAATCCTACCATTTCTATAATTTGCGGTTTGAATTTATCACACACTTCTTCTAAAATTTTAGTTGAATTATTTATAAATAAAAATTTGTTTTCCAATCCTGCTGCTTTTGCGTTTATCCTCGCCTCCTCTATCGCTGTATTGTCAAGGTCTATTAAAATAATTTTTATATTAATATTTTTGCGGCGCTTGACTGCTTCTATTATCGCCTGGGCTGATCCTGCCGCGATAGAAACTATCCTTATTTCCGGTTCATTTTTAAAATCATCAAATGATTTTATTAATAAATTTATAACGATTTTAAAGCGATTGGCAACAGCTTGCCTGTTTTCCATTTTTTCTATCCAAAATCGCGTTAATTTTCCTTCTAAATTATTTTTTAAATACGGCTTAACTTTAATATGATAGTTATAAAAAATTTCAAGCGATTTCCAGCCAGCCGCCCCATGTTTAGATTTATGATTATATTCGCTAAATCTATCAACAAATAAACTTGAAATATGATTTTTATCCCGGCCAAGCTCCCACATAATTTTTTTTATCGGCGCTTTTCTATTTTTAAATAATTTAATAAAAAGTATTTCTATTAAATTCGTAATTAGAGCCAGAGCGCTGACTAACCATAAAACCATAATAAAAAAAATATTTCTTTTAGAATGTTCTCCTCCAAAATCTTCAGCTTTTAATGTTTTAAAAAATTCATTTTTGTTTATATTAAACTTAAAGACCTCCCCAACCCTCCCCATAATCCTTCTGGCTATCTCGCCGTATTCCGCTTCCGGCAAAGCAATATCCTGCCAGCGAAACGGCTGGCCGAATGTTATTCTGACTCGCCTCTTGCGTAAAATGAATTCCAAAAATTTTATATTATGCGTGTTTTTTATAAAAACCGGAACGATTAAAGGATTTAAATTTTTCGCCAAATAGCCGATGCCGGGCTTGGCGTTTGCCGGATCAAAATATTGGCTGAGTTTTCCTTCGGGAAAGATTAAAACACTCTGATTGTCTTTTAAAATCTTAACTGTTTTTTCCAAAACTTTTTCCAAAGGCCCGCTCCCCGGATAAACAGGATAAGCGCCCATCAGCCAGATAAACAAGCCGTACCATCTTTCGGTGATAAATTTATAATATGTCTGGTAGCGGAAACATTTGATTTTTGAAAAATAAGAAAACGGAATGCTTGCCCCGATTAGAAAAGGGTCAAACCTGCCCTGGTGGTTGGCAACAAAAAGCGCTCCCCCTGAATCTAAATTTTTTAAATTTTCCTTGCCGGATGCTTTCAGGTTCAAAAATAATTTCCCTATTATGTTTGACACCATCCAAGTAATGTAGTGAAAAAAGGAAAAAAGCATAAAATATTAATCTAATAATATAATAATAGCATCTATATAATACCATAAAATCGGTTGGGTGTAAAAATTTTAAAATAAAAAACGGGAAGCATGCTGCCATACTTCCCGTTGCTAAATTATAATGATTAAATATACAAATTTCCATTAACACCCAATCCATAGGCAACACTGGTAAAAGCGTTAATTTGATCTATTTTTTCACCTCCAAATTTTTCTGAAAAAATCTTTTTAATCATTGGTATATGAGATGATCCTCCTGTTAAAAATACAACTTCAACATCACTATTGCTTATCCCTGCCTGACTGACCACATCCTCAATGCAATCTTTAATTTTTTGAATATCAAGGGCAATAAATTTTTCGAATTCACCCCTGCTAATGTTCTCTTGAATTTTAAGATGCAGCTCTTTGAAATTAATCACTGAGGAAGAAAACGATGATAATTCGCATTTGGCTTTTTCAATAGCTTGAAAAAGCATATAACCGTAATTGTCATCAATGAGATTTTCCAAATTTTCTATCAATTCCGGCTTATCCGCCTGATACTTGATTCCCTTGATGGACTGCCTTGTTCTCGGCATCCGTAATTGCGGAATTAAATGCCATTTGCGCAAATCACTAAGGATTGTTGAAGGAACCGGCAGGTCAAAATCGCCCATCAGCGCTTTTACTCTCACATCTTTGCCAAAATAATATGCCACTTTTCCCCACATCAACTGCGAATCAAAAGCATCTCCGCCTATATAAACGCCGCCGAGCCCGAGAATGTCATTTTTACGATCAATCTTTTGTTTATGTCGTCCCCCTTTTGTTTTAACAACTGTAAAATCTGAAGTGCCGCCGCCGAAATCTCCAACCAGAACAATCTTTTCTTCATTTTGGGGTAAGGTACTCTCAAAAGCCAGCGCGGCCGCAATCGGTTCATATTGCAGATGAATTTCACTAAAACCGGCAAGTTTAGCTGCTGATAGCAATCTTTCAACGGCTAACTTTTCCCTATCAGGATCTTCTGAAAAAATAACCGGGCGCCCTAAAACGACTTGATTTAATTCTTCGCCTAAATATTCTTGTCCTTGCTCTTTGATGTTGCGTAAAATAATTGCGATTAATTGATCAAGTTTATAAATTTTTCCCCCTATCTCTGTATACTCAAAACTTTGGTCGGACAAAAAAGCCTTAATGGACTGAATGTAGCGGCCCAATGCATCGTTTTCAATATAATGATTCACCGCCTGCTGGCCAACATGAAATTTTTTCTCTTCCGGATCAAAATAAATGATTGATTTCAAAGTCTTGCCTGTGATATTAAATCTATCAATATCAACTATTTTGACTTCTCCGCCAACATTTACAGACAACGCGGAATTTGTTGTTCCAAAATCTAAACCGAATATTGCTGGCATATTTTCCCTCCTTTTGATAGTTTTATTGTATATAAAATGAACAATTTTTTTAAGTGCTAATTTTTCAATAATTCAATTATACATTACATATAATAACCGTTTTTGTCAATGACATAAAATTATTTATTTGTATAATTATATATTATAATATATAATTAAATGTAATATCCATATTAAAAAAAATTAACAAATTTATGTCCAATAAAATAAAAGTAGGAATCATTATTACCGATAATCAAGATAACATTTTACTTCTTAAAGAAAAAATTAAAAAAAATCCAACTCCTTTATGGAACATTGTAAAAGGTAGCTATGGCGACATGGGTCAAGAAACTATTTTCGAAACAGCTATAAGAGAATGTCAAGAAGAAGCTTGTGTTAAGGTTGTTCTTACCGGCTCATTGGGTTTCTATACTGCTCAAAAAAAAGAAAAAATAAGCACTATAATAACTTTTACAGCCAAGATTGTAGAAGGCGCTCCCCGCATAGCAAAAGAAAATGAACAATTAATAAGAGATGAGGACATTAGTGAATTGAAATGGTTTAATAAGGAAGAAATATTAAAAATGAAAAACAAAGAATTTATATCTAACAGAGTTTACATTATTATTCAAAACTGGATTAAAAAAAATCATTATCCTTTAAATATAATAAAACAGGTGGAAATGTAAAAAAATTATCAAAAAAAATTTAAAAAGCCTTTTCTACAAAAGAAAAGGCTTTTAACTTTCAATAAAATAATTTTAAGAGTGTTGAAATCTTACTGTTAGCGCATTATAACAAAGATTACCTTCAGTATCTCTACCAAACCGATATTTAGGATAAACATGTTTAATCCATGAAATACTTTTTTCAGTTTGCCCTCCCTTGCGAACCGTTTTGGGATAAGACTTGATAATTTCACATGAAAATCCATATCTGCATCCGATTTCCTCAATACTCAAAGTATTATTGTAACTCTCTCTTACTCCAAGAAAATCAAAAACAAGAATAAAAATCTCTCCCCCGCTTCTCAAGCCCGTTGAAGCTCTTTTTATAATTTGAGTAATTAATTCTATGCCTGTATCACCACAAGAATCATGCCAATCTTTTAATTGTTTTCTTAATTCGAAAGACATCGGCATTTGCGGTGGATTGCTTATTATTACATCAAATTTGTTATTGGTTAATATATTTCCTGCATCATAGACAATCCATGTAATATAATCACTCACATTAGAAGAATGTTTGGCATGTGCTATAGCAGATGGATCTATATCAATACCAACAACAGAACTAGCCTCACGCGCAAAAAGATAATGTGCTAAAATCCCTGTTTCTCCACATCCAATATCAATCACGGATTTACCATTAAATTCAAATTTCCCTAAACTATCTATAAGCAAAAATCCGCTGCTTGGAATATAACCGCCATGCTTTACTTTTATGAATATATTATATCTTTCGGAGATAATATATAAACTATTTGTTTTATTGTCATCAATCACTAAGTCAAAATCCTTCCATAATGTTTTGAAGAACAAATAATTTTTCTGCCTCAGTTGAGCATTTTTTAAGTTGTCTAACGATTTTTGCATACGCATAAACTCCTCCTGTCGCAGCCATATGATAATGTCATAGTACAGCCAAATAGAAATGTCATACCTGCTAATTTTTGTGCCATAATGGTTTAGATAATAATTAACTATTAATCTAAACAAAATTATGGAACAAAAATTAA
>Ga0180732_1002091_pt1 | contig 11146 bp, 11 predicted proteins | sample KR11_01MetaG_FD_148674 | JGI IMG/M metagenome (GOLD analysis project Ga0180732, IMG submission 148674) | Groundwater microbial communities from the Olkiluoto Island deep subsurface site, Finland - KR11_0.1 MetaG | ecosystem: Environmental > Aquatic > Deep subsurface > Groundwater | place...
AATAAAAATAATCCTATTACTAAAATAATTATTTTATTCATTTAATCACTTTTATCAATTCCATATTAATCAACTTATTTGTTCTTTAACAAACTTTACTAATGTTATCATGAGATATACAACCATTATATTAATACCCAGTCCTATCAACTGTGGTATGAAAGTTACTATATTCCAAACACCACATAATATTCCTCCTATTATTGGTATCTGACATATAAGATTTTGTAAAGTCATATAAATATTGTATCCAAACATTGCCACTCCTACTATTGTAGCCCATATTAATACTGACTTGTTATCATCCTTGCTCCATTTCAGGTTTAAGTTCAGTATCTATAAGATGTGCTAATCTTTTAAAAGCACTGTTGTATCCTCTATATATTGTCATTAAATCACCTCTATCTTCTCATCCTCTCTACAAACTCCTTTTGCTACTTCTTCTGCTCTTGCAAACGATTTATATCTACCAAACGGTGTTGTTCTACCTTTATCTTTTCTAAATAAGGAATAAATTATACTCCTTCTTCCTCTTGTCTTTCTTATGTAAATTGTCATAACTATCACATAATTGGTTAATAGTGGTTTAATAGTGGGTAATTGTTGTTTGAAGTATATAAAGAGATATACTCCCACGAATAAATTCGTGGGGTTTTAAGGTTGCTGGTTTCGCAGTATTGCCTCTTCAGGGATATCAGTGTTCCCTTTCAACAAATCGCTTTCTTTGCTGAATTGAGATATGCCGAGCTGGTGCAAATATCCGATGTTGAAACCCGCGTTTGCATCCGCATTCTCAACCACTCCGCATTTTACGCATTGGAATTCTTTTGCATTCCTATTCTTTGGCTCTATATGACCACATCTGCTACATCTCTGGCTTGTGTATTGCGGTGCGACATAGGCGACAGGTACTCCATACTTTTTGGATTTGTATTCTATCATGTTTTGCAACTGATAAAAGCTCCAAGAGTTTAGGGAATACCTTTGCTTTCTTCTTGTCCTTGTGGTATTTCTTATGTTTTTCAACTGCTCAAGGACTATGACTGCCTTGTTTTCTTTTGCATTCCTGACAAGGCACTTGCTTATCTTATGGTTGATATCTCTTACAATCCTGCTTTCCCTGTTTTTTATCTTTTTCACGAGCCTGTATTTTCCATGCTTCTGCAAATTTTTTCTTATATTCTTGTATTTGTTGTGAATGTGATTGCATCCCTTTCCAAATTTCAGAACTTTTCCAGTTGTGATATTGGAAGCCACAAGCACATGCTTTGTAGTGTTTCTATCCACACCAATAATCTGCTTTGGTTTGTATTGTTCTGGCTCTTCTTTGGTTACTGAAATATAGGCATACTTGTTGTCCAGTTCAATCTGGTTTATTTTTCTGAATGTCTTTGGAAATGTTATCGGAATATGAAGTTTTAGCGATGATATTTTTATTGCATTATCCGCAACTTTTATTCCCTGTGATGGTATTGTAAGTTTTACAGAACTGATATTTTTGATGGTCTTATTCCTTGAATACTTCCGCAAAATTTGGTTTGAGATAATGGACTTCAATCCTATATATTTCACATCCTTTGATGACAATGTCTTATTAGCCATTCCAAACTCGGCAACCTTTCTTGCCAAACCAAGTTCTCTTGTGAAGTTCCTACCGTGCTTAACTTTGTATGTCAATATCATATCTTATCCCATTGCTTTCATGTATTTTTTATGGTTGTATTCCATAGATACATTATGAACTATCTAACTTATATACTTATGCTTCTGTCTAACGCATTCATCCCATGAATGAATTTTGTGGGTTTTCTGCTACAAGTTTGTAAACTATTTAATCAATTCAAATTCATAATAACAATTAAATTTTGAGATGGCATAATATCATCATTATTTATTTAGCTGTTACATTAAACACATTTATTATCGTGCTTACATTGACAATATTGTTCAAATTTATATTAAATGCAATTAACATTATTGTTAGAACTATTCCTATTACTAATAATTTCCAATGTTTCCAAATTACTGCGTAAAATAATATTATTGCTAATATCCATAATAATGGATTCATAATCATAGATATTATATAATTCCATGTTGCTGAAAGAAATAATGCTAATGGACTTATATCTATATTTGTCATATTATCACTTTAATATATAACCTTTATCTAATAGTATGTTCTTAATCCTATCAAATATACTAAAAAGATTTTCATTAGCATTATCGTTTGAACCTATCTCCCTTAAATTCAACACAACTTCATTATAATTATTAATAAATTTCTTATGTAATGAACCTCTTATCATTTTTCTGTTGTTACATTGTCTCATTATTGTTACTTGTTTCATAACATCACTTTAATATATTGATTAGTTGATGTTTATTTATGATTTGGGGTAGAGTAATGGATTAAAGTTTATGGTTAGATTGAGGTTTGAAAGGGGAATTTTAAAGATTTTGTATAGGGAATTATGATTTTGAGTTTATGATTTGTTTTTTAACGAACAAAACTAAATACTAATGCTACTTTGGCGCTTATAAGCGACCCTACAGTATTATTTGTTATATGTAATCCATCTGATATTGTTGAATTCTTATTACCAGTAATTCTAATTGATGCTAATGACATATAAGTGAAAATCACTGTCATAAATAGTGCTCCTATCATGCTACCATATACAAATACATGATATCCCATAAATGCTCCTGCTACTATTCCAGATGATTTTATAAACTGATTATTTCTAAATAAACCATACAATGTTGGATATAATGTATTAAAAAATATCAAAGATTCTATATACCCCTTTAAACCAGAAGCTAAAGCATTGAATATGGGAGCATCAAATATCTGAAACTTTGGATAAGATACAAAAGCTGACTGTGTAGCTAATATATTAAAAGCAAGTAACGTAGATGCAATTACTGCATACAATAAACACATTTTTGGACTGAACCATTGGTCTGGCTTGTTTTCTATTGTAATGGTATTTATAACATGATTTTTTGCTCCTACTCCATCAGCAAGATAATCAAAGAATAAAAATACTACTCCAAACAAACCCATTATTAAATAAAATTCTGTGTTCTGCCTTACTGCTGGATTTGCATTACCTATCCATGTCCACATAAGATACATGAAAACTCCAAATATAAAGAATAAATATAATCCTCGTGCATTTAATTGTTTATACCATCTTTTTGCCATAATTACCACATTTAATATTATTGTAATGATGTTAAAATTTAAAGTTTATAAGGTTTATATCAAAATCCATAATATTAACGTTAATACTAATGATGAAATAAATATTATATTACCTTGTTTTTTATCATGAAATGAACTATCACCTAAATGATTTCTTGTTTCATCGTTCTTCTATTGAAAACATCTCCACAAGCTCTTCCCGAAGTTCCTTTGGTGCACTTAAATTAAGTTTTATAAGATTCTGGTCTTGTAATGCAAACTTCTTAATATTAATAGCTGCATTTATGTCTCTATCATGGTTTGTTTTACAATTATCACAAGTCCATTCTCTGTCACTTAATTTAAGATTTTTATTCATACTACCACAATTACTGCATATCTTTGAGCTTGGTTCAAACTGTCCTATTTGTATTAAAGTTTTACCATACCAATCACATTTATATTCTAATTGTCTAAATGTTTCTGACCAACTTACATCTGATATATGTTGTGCTAAATTGTGGTTTTTCATCATTCCTGTTATGTTTAATGTTTCTATTGCTATAGCTTGGTTCTCGCTAACAATTTTACTTGTAAATTTATGTATGAAATCTTTTCTTTGATTGGATATAATCTCATGTATTTTAGCTACTTTTAAATTAGCTTTTCTTCTGTTTTTTGAATGATTTACTTTTTTACTTGTTCTCTTTTGTAATATTTTTAATCTTTGTAAACTATTAAATAAATATCTTGGATTTTCTATCTTTTGTCCATTTGATAAAGTAGCAAAATGTTTTATTCCAATATCAATTCCTATTGTATTATTATCATCAAACTTTTGTTTTTCTGGTAAAGGTTTATGATTATTAACTAATAAAGATATATAATATTTATCTGTATTTGTCATTGATACTGTTGCAGATTTAACCTCTCCTTTGAACTCTCTATCAAATATTGTTTTAACATATCCAATTTTAGGAAGTTTAATTTTATTTGTCTTAAAATTTACAATAAATCTTTGTGGAACTATAAATGAATTTTTTATGTTCTTTTTTGATTTAAACTTCGGAAATTTACATGTTTTCCTAAAAAAGTTTTTAAATGCTATATCTAAATGATTGTTTTCTTGTTGTAACGACTGTGAATTGACTTTTTTCAACCATTTATATTTTACTTTCAACTGTGGTAAAAGATTGTTTAATTCAAACTGTGATATGTTTAATTTATCCTTTTCATAGGCTTTAATCTTCAATTCTAATGATAAATTATATATGAACCTACAACAATCTATATGTTTCTTTATCATTTCTTTCTGTAACTTATTTGGATAAATCCTAAATTTATAACCTTTTAACATATTATGAATTAGAGTTTAAAGTTTATATAGTTTTTGTTTAAAATTTATTTAAAAATTTTATAATCATAAGGTTATATTAAAATCCATAATATTAACGTTAATACTAATGATGAAATAAATATTATATTTCCCTGCTTCTTATCTTGAAATATTATATTTAATAATAAATATAAACCGAAAAATGAAAGTATTAATACAATCCATCCTATCGGAAAACTAAAATTAATATTATTCGCCGAATTAATATATATTCCATTTCCAGATAATGATGTATTATCTTGTCCAAAATTAATAGGATACTGTAATCTTTCTATGAACTTTTGCAATAATATATTCATAATATCATCTTATAAAAATACTAATAATAAAGCTATTATAACTGTTGAACTTATATAAAGTAGATTTGTATTTATCTTTTTCTTTGACATTTTTGGAATTATATAATCTTGAACCTTAAATAATATGAACCATCCTATTATAACACCCAACCATCCTACTGGTATTGATAAATTAACTGCAGTATTTATAGCAGGTATATTAATACCATTACTTGTTATTGTAAATGTTGTAGATTGTCCTATGTTCAAAGGATACATTAAACGTTGAAGTATTAAACTTATTATTTGTGGATACATAATTAAACTTATTTCTATTGTGTCTATTTTATTATAAACTGTATCTTTAACTGTAAATCCTATATTTGTTGAATCATTAACATCTGAAAAGTATAAGGTTATTGGAACTGTTTGTCCTGCTTGTATATCAAAAGAATAATCCTTATTATTTTTGTCGCTAAATACAAACTTTGTTCCTGTTTTCTGTAATATATCGCTTGATGTTATATTATAATATACTCCTATATAACTTGTTAAATTTTTATTTGGCTGTATATTTATTGCTATTTTATTATTTAATAAGTTTTTAATTCTAAAATTAACAAGAGTTATTTTACTATTTATATTTTGATATATTTGTTTATCAGATAATTCAAATGATGTTACATTACTTATTGGCGGTGTTATAATAATTTGTCCTCCACCACCACCAGTAACAGTAGGCACTGGTGTTAATACATCTAATATATTTTGCACACTTCCTGGTGTATAATTTAAGCATCCTGTTGTATTATATAAAAATACAAATGAACCTACTGCTGGAGCTACATTATAAGGATTTAAAACCGATGTTCCATCTCTATATAAATTATAATTACAATCATTACTTCCTAAATTTGTATTATTTCCTAATATTGATGTTGTATCTCCTTGATATATACTCCATCCTAAACTTGATGTTAATGTCATATTTGCTGTTGGATTAGCTTGTGCTACAATATACGATTGTGTTGTTGTCTTAACCCATACATTTACAGTATCATTAGCATACCATAAATATGAATACATACCCGCTTTTAAATCTCCTGTCAAATTTTTATAGAACTCTGCTGAATTGCCGACTGTAACATTTGTATTGACAGTATAGTTAGTATTATTGAACTCAAACAACACATAGCTTGGAGCATTTGTTACCCAAGACCATGTTATATTGAAAGAATAATTCTGACTTATTATATAAGGAGAATTTGAAGCAATACTATTTTTAATGTTTGAATATGTCAATGCTCCGTCTGGCGTTATTTGAATAATATGTGAACTATATGAACTTGTATAATTTTCATTCCCATCATAATGGGCTGTTACATTATATGTTTTTATACTTCCAAACGAAGTTATGTTTGTTATTGATGTTGTTCCTGACTTATAATTTGTCCCATATCCTGTTTCATTCAAATCCAAATTTACTGTAAACCCTGTTATATTTATTGTTCCTGTTATGTTTATCATATTGTTCTGATTATAACTTTGGTCTGAATCTGTTCCATTTAATAATAGTATTGTTTTTGTTGCTGCTTTACTAACAGTATAGAGAGATGAATTCTGAAATATTGTATAATTGGCAGTATCAGTTATATTTGCTGTAATATTATATACATCTACTCTTAATATTTCTGCTGTATTATTGGTTATCAAAGATGAATTCCTATAAATATTACAATTTACTCCTGTTATATTAGTCCAACAATATTGTGGTGTGCTAATTCCATATATTATAGTTGATGTTTGTGGACTAACTATTAATTGTAAAGGAGCTTTGTTTACTGTTACATTTGTATTTTGCTGTGACCAAGTATAATTTATATTATCTATATTTGATATATTTGCTTTAAACGATTGAATACCAATTCCGTATATCTGGTTTGTATTATTTCTATCTGTAATGTTTATATTGTTTAAAAACAATGAACATTTAAATCCTAATGAAGTTGAATTATCCAAACAATATTGTGTTAATAATGTTCCATATATTATAGTCTGATTTGTTGGACTTAATGTTACATTTAAAACATTTGAACTTATTACATAATTAACAGTGTCGGACTTGTTCTGCATTCCTTGCGTGTCAATGCCGAACCAAGTGTAATTGTAAGTCCCAACACTTCCTATCGAGCTTTGAGTGAAATTATAATACCATACATCTTTTCCAGATGCAGAATTATTAAGAGCAGTATAATTAGTTAAAATTCCTGTCGGTCTTCCGAGCTGGAAAGAAGTGTTCTTCAAGTCGCTGTTTGCATCAGTCCAATTAATCTGGAAGCCGTAGCTGTTTGACGAATTGTATGTTTGCGGGCTGTTCGGAGAAGTTGTATTCGTACTCCATTGCGGAATATGATTATTTACAATTATACTCCAAGATGTGGAATTTGCCGTGTAGTTCTGATTTCCGCTTGTATTTCCTGTTATATTATATATTCCAACTGCAAGTGTTTGTAATGTGTTGTTCAAAGTATTATTCAAAAGGCTGTTATAATAAAGATTAAATATTCCTGATTGCAGATAAACAGACATAAGCGTTGTGTTTGTCAAAGTTCCATAAAATGCTGTCATATTCTGGTTTAGATACTGATTTGTTGCATTTCTAAACCACAGATTTATTGGGTTTGTTGTGTTCTGGTTGATTATATAATTCACCGTATTGGATTTGTTCTGTAAATTATTTGTATCATTTAGAAACCAAGTATAATTGTAAGTTCCCACTGCTCCTAAAGCCGATTGAGTTAGATTATAATACCATACATCCTTTCCCGATGCCGAGTTGTTGAGGGCTGTATAATTGTTTAATGCTCCTGTCGGTCTTCCAAGTTGGAAGAAAGTGTTGTTCATTCCGCTTGAACTTGTCGAGTTTATCTGGAAGCCATAATTGCTGCTTGGATTGTAAGTTGCTGGGCTTGGTATTGATGTCGAGTTGGCTGACCAAGAAAGAGAAGGAGTATAATTTACCTTTATCTGTGTGTTTACATTTAAACCTAAAACTATTGTGAAGTTCAATGCTCCATTTGCGTCTGTTATTATGTTGTAAGGATTTGTCTGCGTTGATGGAGTCTGGTTGTAAATTTTGTATATGGTGTTTGCATTCAGTCCTGTCAGGTTGTAGTTTGCTGTTAGTGCTACCGATGTAGAGTCGTTCCAAATCATGTTTGTATTGTTCCAATTTACTAAAATCCTATTTATCGAGCTTAAAGCGGAAACTTTTGTCTTGAGCCAAATATTTTCATTTGTTTGGTTGTTATAGTTGAACCACGAGGTTGCATCGTTAAACCATATTCTTCTCTGCACTGTGAAGTTCGTGTTTGTGAAGTTGTTAGTTGTGCTTGCACCAGTCAGAAAATAATCATAACTTTGCTGGGATATTATAGAACCTCCTGTTATGTTATTTGAGTTAGATGAACTAAGAACAATACCGTAAGTAGAACTACCTAATACCTTAACTATATTATTTACAATAGTTGCCGAATTACTTACGGAAGAAATTATACCATATGAACTACTTCCTGACGTAGTTATGTTGTTATTTTGAATTATGTTTGAATCAGAATAACTAATGTAAATACCATTGCTATCTGAAGTATATGTTGAAATATTATTATTTGAAATTGTGTTTGAATCACTATTATCAATATATATACCATAATCTGAGCCTCCACTTAATGCGTTTGTAATAATCTGATTGTTTAGAACTTTAGCAGAAGTCGTAGTAGAAAGCCAAATACCATATCTATCTGTAGTTGTATCTATAGAACCAAAAACATTTATATTATTGTTTGAAATTGTTGATGAATCTGCACCATGATAATAAAGAACCAAAGCTCTGTCGCTTGATGTAATATTATTATTTGTAATGTTGCCAGAATAGAAATTAAATGTATATATACCATAACTATTTACACCAGAAACAGTAATATTGTTATTTGCTATATAGTCCCCCTCTGTGCTTTGGTCAAGAATTCCATGACTCATACTCCCAAAAGTCCATATATTATTATTTGATATATTTCTTATATCATTAAGTGTATTCCCAAGAAAATAAATTGCAGTAGAATCACTAACTGTTTTATTTCCTTGTATAAGATTAAAATTTTTTATAGTTATATTTTTAAATCTACCACTATTGTTAATACCATATCCTGATGATTGTTGTGAATAATTTATCCAAAAACCATTTCCATCTACTATAATATTGTTTGCATTTATTGTTAGACAAGTTCCTGCCGATGAAATATTATTTATAAGAGTATAAACCTCATTTGCAGTATTTAAGTCCTGACAAGAACTAATATTTGTTAAAGCATTTACAGGAATTAAAAAATAACTAAAAACAACTATTAAAGAAGTAATAAATAAAACTAATGAAATTTTTGTAATGCCTTTCATTTAAATACACCTTATTATACCTTATACCACAACATGACATGACAAGAATTATGTTTTCTGTTAGGTATTTTATAACATTTTACAAAGCCTGCTTTATTCATTCTTAATAATATGTTTTTTACAGCTTCAATATTGGTTACCTTATTCCTTCCTGTAATATACATATATATTTTTGATGTGCTTTTAAGATTGTTTTTTGATAGATATTTTAATATTATTTCTTCATATTCTTTTCCGTATCTTTTTCCAGTCATATTAATCACATTTTGTAGTGATGCTCCCAATACTTTGCATTGATTTAAGTTACCATAAAATATTATTATAATTTTTTGAACAGTAAGTTTTATCTGTTTTTAAACTATTTACTTTTCCTGTTTCTATTGAATATATTGAATTTACAAAGTGGAAATGTTATTTGCTTCATATAAATCATATTTTTATACTGACTGTTCTGATGGTTGAGTTGTTATGTTTGATTAGGTTAATGAATTATTCTGCGATATGTAGCCGCTTATGGCGACTATTCCAAGAATAAACAGCATCATGAGGATATTTCTTTCATAACATTACCTAATGATACCAGATTTTATATAATATAAACATAATTATTATACTTATTAATATCATATATAATATTGTGTCAATTCCCACATTAAATGGATTTCCTACATTTAATGGAGATTTTGAAACTACATTTATTGTTATCATAGCTGTTATCATTTGATTATTATAATTATTTACAAATACTATACTTGTGTTATATTTTCCTGTTATATTCTGTGGAACACTAATCATGTAATCATAATATATTGCACTATCAATTAATCCCATTGGTTTTAACTGTAATAAATTAGCTTGAGTAAAGTAATTTGAACCTATTATCATATTATTATTATCTATAATATTATAATAAAATTGTGTCCAATTACCACTAACATCATTACTTTGTATATAAACTGAATAATATAATATATTGTTTCTATTATTTGCTATTAATATTTTACCATAACTTATGTCACCGCTAATTACATTTATAGTTGACTGTAATGGTGTAACTGTAAATCCAGTATAATTATATCCAAATGTAATATTAACAGGGCTTGTTACATTAGTATCATTAATATTTAATGGTGCTGGAGGAGTATATCCTGAACCTGCTCCACCTTGCCCACCTGGTGCTTCTACTATTGGAACTACATTAAATATGTAATCTGTCTGTGTTCCAGTATAATTAGCATCTCCTGTCCAATTTGCAGTTACATTATAATTATTTCCTAAATTGTTTAATAATATAGTATTATATATAGTTGTATTTCCGTTTACTAATGTAAATCCAGAATAGTTTGAAAACAATGTTATATTTCTACTTATATTCAACTGTGCTGTAAAGTTTCCAATACTGTTCACAATGAAATTCTTTCCTGATTGTATTCCATCTAACCATAATTGTATTGATGTTGCTGCTTTATTTATATTAATCCAGAAAGTCGTGCTGTTGGCGGTATAGTTCGTATTTCCAGTTGTGTTTGCTGTAACCTTGAAAATCCCTGCTGAAAGCGTCATATTGGTAAAGTTTAAAGTATTGTTCAAAAGGTCGTTGTAGTAAAGATTTAATGTTCCTGATTGAATGTAATTCAAAAATGCTGTTGTATTTGAAACCATAGGATAAGTTCCACTAATATTCTGGTTAAGCAGGTTGTTTGAGTTGTTCATCATCCAGAGGCTGATAGGATTCGTAGCATTCTGGCTGACTTCAAACGGCAGCAGCCCCTCGATTCCCGTATAATTCTGCGTTGCGCTCGCATTTGCGATATACCAATACTGCCCCGC
>Ga0180732_1002092_pt1 | contig 11144 bp, 11 predicted proteins | sample KR11_01MetaG_FD_148674 | JGI IMG/M metagenome (GOLD analysis project Ga0180732, IMG submission 148674) | Groundwater microbial communities from the Olkiluoto Island deep subsurface site, Finland - KR11_0.1 MetaG | ecosystem: Environmental > Aquatic > Deep subsurface > Groundwater | place...
AAAATGCTTAATCAGATGGAGAAGACTAATATTCTGGGAGCACAGTTGGCAGTATCTCCGCCATTGGAAGTTCCGGATGAGGCATTCCTGCGACCGTTTAATTTTAATCCTCGAGGCATAAATATTAAAAATGCCGGTTATCCTAACGAGCATATCGTGCCTATCAATACAGCGGCGAATGTTCCGTTAGGTTTGGATTATGTAAAATACAAACAAACAAAAGTTGCGCAGGCATTTTACAACGATTTATTTATCCTTATGGAAGCAATCGGCAAGGATATGACTGCGACAGAGGTAAATATCCGCAATAACCAGCGTATGCAATTATTGGGTTCTGCAATCGGCAACATTATGCGTGAGAAATTAAGCCCGACGATTGAGAATGTATATTCTATCGCCGCAAGACTTGATAAGTTACCGCCCTTGCCGCCAGAATTGCAGAATGAGCAATACATAATTGAATATATCTCTCCGCTTGCAAGGGCGCAGAAATCTTTGGAATTGAATAATCTATCACAAGCGATGCAGATTATCGCCTCATTCGGGCAGGTCAATCCTGAAGTTTTTGATAAGATTGATTTTGATGAGTTGGTAGATTATACCGCAGAGATAACTAATATTACTCCGAAGGTAATAAGAGATGATGCGGAAGTTGAGGACATAAGGGCAGGTAGGGCAGAACAGCAAGCGATGGCGCAGCAGATGGAAATGTTAAAGCAAGGAACAGAAACCGTAAAGGTGGGTGCAGAGGCAGACCGAACCATTGCGGAGAGCCAGCAACCAGCAGGAGTTAAATAATGTTTGACTTTGGTAAAGCAGATAAAGAGCAGCGCCAGCAGATAGAAAAACAGATTGCAGAAAACCAGCAACTATATCAGCGCATATTCAATACAGATGATGGGAAAAAAGTTTTAAAAGATTTAGAGAAGCGTTGTTTTATAAACCATACTACTTATAGCGATAATCACGGGCAGATGAGTTTCAATGAAGGCAGGCGCAGTATCTATGTTCATATAAAAAACCTGCTCGAAAAGGATTTAACTAAAATATTGGAAGAATTAACGAAGGAATAAAAATGGAAAATCTTATTAGTGGTAAGCCATATAAGCAATGGTGCAAGGCAAGAGGGATAGATTTTAGAAATCATATATCAAAATTTCCTTTTGTATGTACAAGATTAGGATTGAGATTTAATCCTATAAAGCCGGAGGCGATAAAAATTGTTAAGACTGGCTTTTGGAATAGATTGATTGAGTTTATTAAAAAGATATTTGGAGAACTAAGTCCACAAAGGGCAACTTAGCCCAAAGGAGAATTAAGATGGCAGAGATAGTAATCCCATTTATTGACACAGTAGCAGAGGAATCGAAACCAGCAGTAACGCAATTTATTGCTAACTCAGGTGCGACAACTGAGGAGATAGCAAACTTTAAATCTTTGGATGAGTTTCTTTCAGGATACAAACCAAAGGCGCAAGGCGATTGGACTACATCGCTTGAAGCTGAACACAAAGCATTATTAGGCGTTAAGGGATGGAAGACTCCCGGTGATGCCATAAAAGGATATTCAGAATTGGAGAAACTCGTAGGCCACGAGAAAATCGCAATGCCCAAAAAAGATGCAAACGGCAATTATGAGGCAGGCGAATTGGACAGGGTGATGGCACAGTTAGGCAGACCGAAAGACCCGAAAGAATACAAGCCTTCGGCAAACTTCAAGCTTCCTGATGGTATGGCAATAGATGCAAAGTTTATGGAAGGGTTTAACTCCAGATTGCACAAGGCGGGCTTCCTACCGCACCAATATGCCTTGGTAATGGATGAGCTTGCCTTGGTGCTAAATCAAGGCACACAGGCACAGAAGGACGCAAATGAGAAGGCTTTTAATGAGGCTGCCCTGAATTTAAGGAATAAATTTGGGCTTGCCTATCCTGAAAAGGAAAAACTGGCTAATAATGTATTAAGGACCTTTGCAGACCAAACGCAGGGTGATGCCATTGCCAAGAAGTATGGCAATGACCCGCTTATCATAGAAATACTTGCCAATATAGGCGAAAGCTTGAGCGAGGAAGCCCTGATAAGGACAAATATGTCAGGAACATTGCTTTCGCCAGAGGCAGCAAAGTTGGAAAAAGAAAATATAATGGCTGACTCCAAACATCCATATTATTTAGCAGAACATCCACAACATCAATATTGGGTAAATAAGGTAATGGAATTAAATAAGATGATAATAGGAGAATAATATGGCTAATCATTATATGGGATTAAAATGTAAAGAATGCGGAGAAAAATTTATCTTTGCAAAAAATATGTCCATAGATTATGGTGCCTTTTTTTTATCGATGGATGGAATGAAGCCGTTTTCTGAATTTATTGAGAAACATAGCAGTTATGATGGTTGTAATGAAGATTTTTCTCAACCACCATTTGAATTATTCGTAGAAGACTAGCAATAAACTTAAGAACGGATAAGGTTACTAACCCCTGTTTAAGAGTTGAACAAGCAGTCGGATAACCTCCTCGGAGGCCCGGGATAGAGTAGCAAAGCTCGCAGGCCCGCAAGGATAACCTAAGGCTGAAGCAAGGCTAATAGGCTTAACTTAAAAATGGAGGTTATCTATGGCTGTTGATACTGCATTAGTTCAGCAATACAGCGATAACATTATGTTGCTCACGCAACAGAAGAAATTAGTTGTCGCTCCCACGGTAACCCAGAAACCAAACTGCACCGGAGAAATTTCATTCCAAGACCAGTTGGCCTCTGAGGATGCCGATGAAAAGTTAGCAAGAAACGAAGTTGTAAGAAACACAGACCCTAACTATGCCCGCAGGGCAATCTTCCCACGCTATTTCTACAAAGCACCTTTAGTTGATAATATGGACAAGGTATTATTGGCTAAAGACCCTACCAGTGAAATCGTGCAAAACAACGCCGCAGCATTAGCAAGGGCAAAAGATGAAGTAGTCTGCAACGCCTTCTTTGCCACCGCAAAAGGCGGAAAGACAGGAACTACCGATTACGATTTAGCAGGTTCTCAGTTAATCGCAGCAGGTGCAGCAGGTTTGAATTTGACAAAAATCCGTGCAGCAAAAAAAGTGCTTGATGAGAACGAAGTAGATGCGGACAACAGATATTTTGCCATTTCTGCCGAACAAGTTGAGGACTTGCTTGCCATTACAGAAGTAACCTCTGCTGATTATGCGCAAGTGAAGGCTTTAGTTGCCGGACAACCTGGGACAATCTGCGGGTTCAACTTTGTTCAGACCGAAAGATTGCCGGTTGACGCTGCCGCAGCAAGATATTGCGCAGCATACCATAAGTCAGGTATGGTGCTTGGTATATGGATTGATTTAAAGGCGTCCATTGACATTATGCCGGGCATCCACTTTTCAGCACAGATATATGCAGGGCAATCTTACGGTGCAACAAGGTTAGAGGAAGTAAAGGTAGTCCGCGTAGCTTGCGTGGAATAAGTTAGTTAAATAATCAAAGGAGGTTTCTGATGGCTGTTACATTTTACGGAGTGAACAAAACATTACAGAATACCGGGACAACCGCCAAGATTGAGCCGGAGTTACAGGGCGGAAAGGTGCATTGCCTTATTGATGAATACACCTTTGACACAACTGAGGTAGATACAGATATAATTCAGTTAGGTGGGATGATTTTACCTGCTGAAGCACGTGTTGTGGATTGGAAGATTGACCACGGAGATTTAGCGAATAATAGAACGCTTGCATTTGGAACAGTTGCTTCTGCTGCCGTGTTTATGGCTGCCACTATTTGCGGAGCTGGTGCTGCTAAAAAGAATATGGATAGTAATGGTGTAGCTGCGGCGTGTCCATATGAAATTGCTGCAGGTAATGGGCAGATTCCTTGCTTAACTTTAGGTGGTGGCGCTGCCGCTGCTGTAAAAGTTAAGGTAACCATATTCTATGTTTGCAAAGGCTAAATAAATAATAGTAGGGCGAGGGAAACCTTGCCCTACTATCGAATAGGAGGAAACGATGCAAAAGTTTAGGATTTTACTTTTAACGCTGCTGATGGCATTGCTCATTATTCCTTTAGCCTTCGCTTCTGTGGGGGTAAAGAATGATGGCACTATGCTTGGGGCAGCTACGGATATTAATTTCTCAACTGGATTGACAGCAAGTGGCGAAGGTTCAGAGAAAACCGTTGTAGGAGGCCCGGTAGCAGCATTTACATCAGGAACGGTTGCAGGAGTTACTATAACTGGCTCTACCGCGAATAGTAGCATTATTGGAGGCTCTGTTCCAGCTGCAGGAACATTTACAACATTAACTGGAACTACCGTAAATGCTACCGATATAATTGCAACTACCAGCGTTAGTTCGCCTACTATCACAATGAATACCGGAAACATAGCGACCGCAGATATAAATGGGGGAACTATTGACGGGACAGTAATCGGGGGAGCAACCCCAGCGGCAGGGACATTCACAGATATTAACGCTGATAGCGTTACCTTGTCCACGCCGAACATCGGGACTATCCTATTACCGTTAAATAGTTTCTTGGATACTCTTGGCGCACCGATAACTACTACATCTACTCCTGGACTTGAAATTGATAATCTTATTCCGGATATCGTTTGGGCTGATGGCGAGGTAACTCCGGTTACGGTAACTCTTAAAGTTCCGGACGATTTTCTTGGTGGTGGTAGGTTCAGGTTGTTCTGCGATAGTTCCGATTCAACTACGCCTGCGCAGGTCGATTTTGATGTGTATGTCAATGCACATAATACCACGTGGGATGCCGCAGCAACTGACCAAACACCTGTTGCGCTATCAACCGCCGCAAGCACTCCTTGTATAGTTACACTTACACCAGCAACCGATTTTATTCTTCTTGCCGCTGGCGATGTAGTAACTCTAAGGATATGGAGAGATAATGTTTCGCTCGGCACAGGTGATTTAGAAGTATATTATGCCGAATTTTATTACAGCAGAAAATAAGTGCGAGACTTAAAATTTAAGATTACATCTTGGATAGTATTGGGGGTAGGGATGCTCGGATTTATTCCGGGCTTCCTACCCTTTCGCATTGGCAAGATTATTCTTGTTGAGTGGGCGATATTCTTTGCTATCGCCTTATGGTTTATCAAAAATATCTGGATAAGATTATTTCTGCTTTGGTGCATATTGAGAACAATGATAGGATTAAATCAATTTTCTTTAATTACATTGCACACGGTAGTATTCATCATAGTTTTATTTCAGATATTATCGGATAAATTAAACAAAGATAGAATAAATACAGTCCTAAATATCATCTGCGGGCTTGCCATATTGCAGTCCATTATGGTAATCCTGCAAAGGTTCGGGATATGGTTTATAACTTATCCTAAAGGCATTAATCCTGAAACCGCCCTCAATTTGTTCCCTAGAACTTTATATCCGATATATGTATTCGGATATCAATTTAAAGCTGGATTAGTTGGCTTTCTTGATAATCCCAATATAGCCTCTGCATTCCTTGCGATGTGCTTGCCTGCGTTTTTTAGAAAAAAACAAATGTTATTCATTCCTATAATAATCATAGCGTTGTTCTTTGTTCATTGTTTCGGTGGGATAGTAACCTGCATTTTAACTTCTACAATATTTTTGATAATGAAATTCGGTAGGAAAGGTTTACTATTTTTAATCCCTGTCTTTTTGATATTTGCTGTATATTGTGCGACGAATGAGAATATCCCTAATATTTTAGATTTAAGTAATAGAAAAGCAGTATGGACTTTTCATATAACCAAGTTGATAACTAAGCGACCTATAATCGGCTGGGGCCTGGGACAAGAACAATTCCTTGCACCTATCATAAGAAAAGAAATTAAGCCTGCTGACCCAAGATGGCTTCATTCCCACAATGAACCAATTTCATTGACTACCGAATTAGGATTGATTGGCTTATTTTTTGTATGCGGATATTTTATAACCACATTTTTGAAACTCAAAAAGAACAATTTAATCATTACCTGCGGATTGATAGCGTGCTTAATTGCTTCTTCGTCAATATTCGCAATGCACTCGGCAATAGGTTTACTGCTGATATTCTATATGGCAATGGCTGAAAAAGGAGGATAATCCTATGGCTTCGCAAGTTGAAATCTGTAACTTAGCCCTGCGCAGTTTAGGGGCGGTTAGTATAGCGTCTATTGATGAGGATAGCGAAAATGCCCGGAAGATGGAGGCTGGATACAATATGTATCTGCGCGCATTACTCCGTATGCATCCGTGGAGTTTTGCTAAGAAGGAGGTAGCCTTATCGCAACTTGCCGAGACTCCTATTCTGGAGGATTATACTTATATATATGAGTTGCCGCCTGACTTTGTCCGTCTCAACAAGACAAGTGTTGAACCTGATTATTCGCATAAGATAAAAGGGCGCAGATTATATAGTAATGCAGATGCCGTAAGTATTGAATATGTTTATTTCTGCGAGGATTCGGCACTTTACGATGACGCATTTGTCGAGGCATTTGCGGCGAAGTTGGCGGCTGAACTGGCTTATTCAATCACAAGAGATAAGGATATAGAAAAGTTAAGAAAGCAGGAATTTCAAATAAAATTAAATTATGCTAAAAATATGAACGCCCAAGAAATTACTCCAGATTCTCCGCAACAGGATGAGTGGTTAAATAGTAGATTATAAAATATGAAAACTGATACAATTCTCAATAACTTCGTAGCTGGTGAATTATCTCCCAGATTGGCTGGCAGGAACGACATTACCCAATATTATCAGTCTGCCGCCGAAATCCTCAATATGATTGTGGAATTTTATGGCGGGGCAAAGAAGACGCCCGGAACTTATTTTGTCAATGAAGTCAAAACTTCCTCATTAGCCACAAGGATTATTCGATTTGTATTCTCCGATACCCAAGCCTACATCATAGAATTAGGGAATCTTTACATACGGTTTTATATGGATGACGCAACCACAGGAAAAGGCGGGGCGATACTTGAAACAGGAATAGCTATTACGGGAGCTACCCAAAATGCAGAATGCACTATTACCGCCGCTAATTCATATACCAATGGAGATGAGGTTTATATCTCCGGTGTGGTCGGTATGACGGAATTGAATGAAAGAAGATTTTTGGTATCAGACCGGACTGCGGCCAATTTCAAGATTAAGGATATTGATGGAAATTATATTGATAGCACAGGATATACTGCTTGGGGGGCCGGTGGGACACAAAGGTCAGCAAGAGTTTATACTTTAACTACGACTTACACTACAGCGGATTTATGGAATTTACAATTTTCCCAGACTGCGGATATTTTATATATAACGCTTGGCAAAAGCACTGATGCCGCAAATGGAAGACCGCAGAAAAAACTTACTCGCACAGCACATACTATCTGGACTCTTACAGATATAGATTATTCTACTGACCCTGCTCGGATGGCATTAATGCCCGCCAATGAGTCCGATTTAACAATCTTGCCTTCTGCTCTGGGATTAGATTTTGACCCCACGACATCATATACCGTAGGTCAATATGTTAAGGTTGGTAATTATATATCGCTTAATTGCGGAGGCGCCAAAAGATTATTTGTCAGTGCTCCTTATGGAACAAATACTACTGGAAAAACAGTTGCGGTAGAGATAGCCGGAGGCGATGCACTTGCAGTAACTTATACCGCAGGAGCAATTCTCATTTCTTTAGCCAATGCCACACCAGCAAAAAATGCCGCAAATCTAATTCAAGTCGCATTAAGGGCATCCAGTGCTTTAATCAATAACTGGTATGTTACGGAAAATGCCGCTTACGCTGCCGCAAGACCGACCGCAGGAGTAGCACTTGGTGCAACCGCATTGACTGATTGCGATAAAGGATATCTTTGTATTCTCGACGCCGCAGGTAATGCTACCAATACGGCCTTATTCCCCCCCATAGAAACGACATATTGGTCTGAACAAACAGGAATAGCAATAACATTAACTGCTTCAGCGGCATTATTTGATTTATCCACTCCCTCAAAACATATAGGTTCAATATGGAAAATCGCCTCGGCTAAATCAGTATCAACAACTGCTTGGGCACCAGCAACGGTATATGTTGCGGGAGCCTATATAATCTATGATGACGAAATATATTTTGCTATTGATGCCCATACATCAGGTTCGTCTTTTTCTGTTGACTTGGACGCTGGTCATTGGTCTTTACAGACTTTTTATGTAAAGATTGTTTCTGTTTCAGATTCTACTCACGCCATAGGAAATATTTTATATGATTCAATATTAGAGAATTCGCCTGTTGCTACTGCCAATTGGTCAGAGGGTGCGTGGAGTGCTTATAGAGGGTATCCAAAGTCGGTAACCATTAATGAAGGAAGATTGGAATATGGTTATACTGTCAGTCAACCTCAAACAACTTGGGGTTCTGCGATTGGGGCATATGAAGTATTTGAATTGGGTTCAGATGACGCTGATGCAATAGAATTTACCGCAGACACTAATCAAGTTGAGGTTATAAACTGGTTATTCCCGGCAAACGAGATATTGGTAGGAACTCCAAGCGGCGTATCTGCATTAGGAACAGGAAGCGATACCTTGGCCCTAGCCGCAGATACAGGAAGAATGAAAAAGAAAGTCAGTTACGGGGCATCATCAATACTGCCACAAATTATAGGAAATTTTGTTTTCTATTGGCAGAAATATAATAGGATATTAAGGGAATATGGCATAAGTGCAGATACCCTTGATTATGAAGCAAAGGATGCGACAGCATTCGCAGACCATATTTCAGAAGGCGGAATTGTAGATATGGCTTACCAGCAATCTCCGCTTAATATCTTGTGGTGCGTCAGGACAGATGGGAAACTTGCCGTATTCACCCGACAGATAGAACAAAAAGTATCGGCTTGGACTTTGCACGATACGCAAGGATTTTATGAAAGCGTTGCGGTAATTCCCAAAGAAAGTTACGATGAGGTATGGTTTGTAGTAAGGAGAACGATAAATGGTGTAACGAGGCGCTACATAGAATATATGGTTGCGCCTGAATTTGATGACCAAGAGGATGCCTTCTTTGTGCATAGTGGATTAACCCTCGATGTGCCTTATGCAATTACAGGAATAACAGCAACCAATCCGCCGGTTGTAAGTTGTGTAAATAGTCTTGCCGACGGAGATATTATAAAAATCAGGGGTGTTTTGGGGATGACAGAGGTAAATTATAAAAAATTCATCGTCGCAAATAGGGCGGCAGGAAGTTTTACCTTGCAGGATTTGGATTCTGTTGATATAGACGCTACTGCATATACGACCTATATATCTGGCGGAGAGGCGCGGGAATGCGTATCTACTATCTCAGGCTTAGACCATTTGGAAGGAAAGACCGTGCAAGTATTGGCGGATGGCGCAAGTCATCCCGATAGGGTTGTAACGAGTGGCGCGATAACTTTGGACGATACTTATTCGCAAGTTACGGCAGGGTTAGGATATACTGCAAGACTAAAGACAAATGACTTAGAACCTGCCCCCGGAAGAATATCCGCACAGGGCAAAATCAAGCGAGTGGCTAATGTCCTCATTAATCTTCTTGAAAGTTTAGGGTGCAAAGTCGGAACAGCATTACAAATGGACGAAGTCATATTTAGAACTTCCGCAATGCCTACAGACCAAGCACCTTCATTATTCACGGGAATAAAAGAAGTACCATTTCCAAGTGGATGGGATAGAGAAAAGCAAGTTATTATTTCGCAAGAACAACCGCTACCTTTGCATATAAGAAGCATAATTTTAGAAATGGAGACAAGCTAAATGGCAGACTTTATGAGCAGAGGTCTTGAAAAAATAGAGACTGGAACATCCGGCATTAAGGCAGTCGGCTCAACTCCGGATATAAATGCAGGTGCAGGCTTAATCGCCTCGGGCGTAATAAGCGGACTTACTGATATAGCCACAGGATTTATAAATGCCGGAAGAATAAAAAATACATATGCCTTCAATAAGAGGATGGCAGAACTTCAGGGCAGGATGACCCGGCTTTCTGCTGATGTGGAGATAAAAAATATCCGCAAGAAAGCACAGGATTTATTTGGTTATCAACGTGCCGCATACGCAAAGGCAGGGGTGAAGATGGCGGGAAGCCCGGCAGAAGTAATGATGGAAAGTTTAAGGGAATCCGAATTAGATGCAATTTATTTGGATATTTCGGCGACCTACAATGTAGGGCTTACCGAAACTCAAGCAGGAATTTATGGAATGGCAGCCAAGTCGGCTCAGTATGATGCTCTGCAAAATGCTTTCAAGTCGATATTGCAGATGGGTATAAAGAAATATACGAGAGGATAATATGCCACCAATTCCAAGTTATGAGAGTCAGGGCGGAATAAAAGTAGCCGGGACTCCCGAAATGTCTCTTGCGCCCATACAAAAGTCGGAGAGGGCGCAGGCAGGTGTAATAGGTGCTATTGAAGACGTGGAAGATGTATTGGTAAAGGTGAGGGATTTCAGGCAGACTACAGAAGCACAGAATTATGCCTTTGAGAAATTAAATGCCATTAAATCTCTCGCTGACCAAGAGACTGATTTTGACTCAACTAAATATGAGGTCGAAGTCGATAAGGTAGGGCTTGAGGCAGCAAAGACTATTACAGGACAACTTGCCAAAGAGGAATTTTTGGCAGGATTTCAAAGACAGGCGACGGCAACAAAATGGGGAATAAGGAACGATTTTAGAGTTAGAGAATTAAAATCTATTGATGCCTCAATAGACTATCAGGGTCAGCAGATAATAGATAATTATGGTGGGATGAATGATGCCGACAGGATAACCAGTGTTGCTAATTTCCGCAGGTCTTTAGAGAGTGGAGTAAGGATAGGACTCTATAATCAGGCGGTTGCCAATATTAAGTATGCAAAATTTCAGAAAGACGTAATTAAGGGGAGCGTCGATTATGGCATCCTTAGCGACCCGCAAACGACTTTAACCGAACTTCAAAAAGGAAATGATGGTGCATACCCAGGATTAACGCAAACCGAACGGGTCAATTTTATCAAAGAAGCGGAAACGAAAATCGAAAAACTTAAAAATCAACAGACAGAAGCCATTGCCATTGCTACAAATAAAAGGGAATCTGACTTAATAGATATGAAAATTGCAGGAACGC
>Ga0180732_1002093_pt1 | contig 11134 bp, 4 predicted proteins | sample KR11_01MetaG_FD_148674 | JGI IMG/M metagenome (GOLD analysis project Ga0180732, IMG submission 148674) | Groundwater microbial communities from the Olkiluoto Island deep subsurface site, Finland - KR11_0.1 MetaG | ecosystem: Environmental > Aquatic > Deep subsurface > Groundwater | place...
ATTCGCAGTAAAGAAAAAGATGTAATGAACAAAGCTGGCGAAAAAATCAGCGGTTTTAAAAATGAAGTGGAAAATATTGGCGATAAAGAAAAAGCGGAACGGGAAAAATTGCTGGAAGAAGTTTTTGAAAATTCAGTAGGCGGAATTCATACAGCTTTTCATGATAAAGGCTTTGCTAATAAAAGTTATGGAAAAATAAAAGATTTTAAAGGTTCTATTGATAGATGTCCTCTTGATTATTTTGGCGCTAATGTGAATGGTTCATTTAAGATTGAAAATGGAACATTTCAAAAAGAAGGAATTAATGAAGCCGTTGCTATTTCTCCAATATCAACAGAGGTTTATGGCGAAAAAGAATTTACAAAAGGAACATTTTTTAAAAAAAAGGAAAAAAAACAAGTTGAAATAGGAAGAAGGAGCATGGACTTTGATGAAATCAAAGAAAACGGAAAAAAGGAAAAAGCGTATAAGTTTGTGTATAAAACTATAGACGACGATAAAAAACAAGCACATCAAGTTCCTGATGGAAGATATGGGCAGGTAATGCTTGTTGAATTGCTATTGCCGGAATCTATTGCTTTGAAAATACTTGAAGAAATTAAAAATGAACCAAAATTCGCGCGAGAAATAGTGGAAAAGCTTGTCAAAGAAAAGATGGAGCAAGATAAATGGGATGTAAGAGATAGCGATAAAGATGAAATTTCTTTGCGCCCTCCTTATGAAAAATGGCTAGAAAATAAAGGAAAAAGCAAAATGTATGTTCAAGAACCAGACGCAAATTTTAGCGAGGGATTTAGTTCAAAATATGTAATTGATGCGGAAAAAGGCAAATCGCAAGAAGATGTAAAGCCCAAGCCTGCGGAGCAAAAAACAGAAGTGAAAAAAAAACAACCTGATAAAATTGACAAAGAGAAAGCAAAAAAACCGGAAGAGCGAGAGAAAGCGATAGACCACCAAAAACAAATTGATGATATAAATTATTGGCTGATAGAAACAGAAAAATGCACAGACATAGCTCAACTAAAGCTTAACTTAAAAGTAATTGAAGAAGAATTGGCAATAGCGAAAAACGCAAACATAGACACAAGCCAAATTGCAGATCTGGAGGAAAGAATTGAAAAGATAAAAGAAGCGATTGATTTTGAAAAGAAAGAAGAAAAAGAAAAAGAAAAGGCGGGAACTGTAAAGCCAGAACCTAAGCTTGAAGATGCAAATAATAGTGAACCGGCCGGCACGGATGAAACAGAAAAAATAATTCCAGAGCCAGAGCCAAAACCTGAACCCGTAAAACCTGAGAAAACCGCGGAAGAAATTGAAAATGAAAAATTGGCGGAGGAAATAGAGAGGGAGATGAATGAAAAAAAGCTTGATGAGGAGACAAGGGAAAGGCTGGAAGAGTGGGATAGTAAGGACGAAGAAGAAAAGAAAGAAGAGATAAAAATAACGGTAGAAGGGGGAATGGATAAAAAAACAAATAAAGAAAAGGCTGGGATTAAAGAAAAATTGGGGAATAGGCTGATAGAGAGGGAAAAAGAAAAGGCGGAGGAAATAGAGAGGGCGAAAGAAAGGGGAGAGGCGGTGGAAACAGAGGGGGGCGCGAGGCTTATAAATCAAGAGAATGTCAAAAAAATTCTTGAAAGCCGCAATGAGCTTGTAAAATTGCGAGACGAGATTGGCAAAGAAGCGGAAGGCGGCATAAAAGAAAGAAAAAGAATTGCTGAAGAAATAAAAACTAGCATAGATCCGAATAATCCGGAATTGGCAAAGTTAAATATCGGCGAAAAAATGATGGCGAAAGAAGCTGTGTCTGGATTTTTGAAGACCACCAAAGATATTTTAAGTTTGAGCGAAATTGATTATTTGTTGGAAGCGAGAGAGATTGATTTTGGAAACTTGCCGCAAACTCACGAGAAGCGTAAAATTGAAATGGAAGAGCTTCAAGAAACAATTAACGCGATTGAAGAATATAAAAAGTTTATGGAAGAATTTGAAGGCATGGAAGAAGAGCGGCGAGAAGAAGCAAGGGAAGAGCTTGGAAGATTTGTCAGGTGGTTAAATTGGGTTAAAGAAAATAAAGAAGATCTTTTCTTGGTAATGGTGGCAATTGGAGTAGTTGCCGGAATTGCGGTTTTAGTATCATCTATTGGTCTGTCTAGTATGTCAGTTCCTGCATATTTGACAGCGGAGAATGCCGTCAAGGCGGCTGTCGGTTTAGCCGCGGTTGGCGCAGTCGGCTACACTGTTAAAAAGAAAAAGGTTCAAGCCGTTCTTAAAACCGCGGGAATGGCGGTCGGTCTTCCGATTCTCAGCGCGGCTTTTATCGCTAATTCAATTTTAGACAGTAAAAAGATAGATGGGTGGATGGAATGGGCTACCGGAACAAAAATGATGTTTGGAGACGGAAGCAAGAAAGAGAAATAGAAACTGGAAACTGGAAACTGGAAACTGGAAATTTTCTTTTGAGAATGTCATCCTGAATTTATTTCAGGATCTTCTGCTTGCTACATCTATACTTGCGAAATAAACCACAGACAAAACCTATAATTCAATAGATTCTGAAACAAGTTCAGAATGACAGAAATTTTTCCTGCATTTAGGCTCCACAGTCTCGAGGCGAGAACTATGGAGCCAGCGGAAATTATACTTAATACTTTATACTAAATACTTAATACTAATCCTATGCCTGAAATAAAAAATGAAAATATAAACCTTCAAGAAATTAAAGAGTTGGAAAAAAAATTGGCGGAGAGGAAAGCGGCTATTGGAGCCGGTAAAAAGAGTTTTGAAGTTCAAAAAAAAGAAGCGGAGATTACGAAAGAAAATATTCAAGAAATGCCGTCGCCTGCAATCCCAAGCTCTTTGCAAATCAAGACAACGGCTCCCAGAAAAAGCGCCGGAAAAAATGCGAGAAAAGAAATAGCGGAATTGAAAAATTTGGACACGGCGGGACAGGTGAAAAAACTTTCTTTTTTGGCGTTTGAAAAAGGCATCAGCCACAGCATAAAAATCGCCAGAAGCTTGAACGATGCCTATCTTTTGGACGCCTTGCACGACAAACTTATCGGCGAACTTCATCAGGAGCTGGTGGAGAAGGGAAGATTAAAAGAAATATAGAAATTGATGGAAATTGGTTGAAATTGGGAAATTAAGAAATTTGTTAAAATAAAATTTTAATTTTTTTGAACTACAAAACAACATGTTTGTCATTTCGTGGGAGCGATAGCGACGAGAAATCCATGAACTTTATCAAGCTCATTTACTATATTTCTAGACCTGCCTGCCGGCAGGCAGGTCTCTCAATCGCTGATGCTCATTTCGAGATGACAAACTAAAATAGCATTTCGTAATTTAAGGTAATTTTGTAAATAATGTTCTGCTTTTCAATTTTTTAATAACTTATAAAATTTTATGGAATTAACGATATCAAGCTATATTATTCAAATCGAATTTTTTGACTATCTGATTATGGCGGGAGTTTTTTTGCTAGTGGCGTTTCTTTATATAAAAACAAGGCTTTCCAGCTCGGGAAAGATTACCAGATCTTTGAATATGATCGTTTTGCGTATTTCTGTCCCCAAGAAAATGGAAGAACAGGCGCAGAATAAAGGCGAAAAAGACAAGGAAAATATTTCCGTGATGGAACAGCTTTTCGCGAGCTTAAGCAATATCAGGGAAGAAATGCTCAAGAAAATCATCTACGGCCCCTTCTATTTATCTTTTGAGGTCGCCACGCCGATTGACAGCAACGAGATATTTTTCTATGTGTCGATTCCCAAAAAATTCCAATCCATCGTGGAAAAGCAGATTCACAGTTTTTATTCCGACGCTGAAATAATAAGAATAGAAGACTATAATATCTTTGTGCCAAAAGGCGAGTCCGCCGCTTCTTATATGACTTTGAAAAGAAACGATATTTTCCCGGTCAAAACATATCAGCATCTGGAAGCCGATCCGCTTTCGAATATCACGAACGCGTTCAGCAAAATCCCAATCGGAGAAGGCGCGGCTCTTCAGCTTGTGATAAAGCCGTCCGATAACTCGTGGCACAACGAGAGCAAAGACAGAATAAAACTGATGCAAAAAGGAAAAGGGTTCGGGGAGCAGGGAAAGCCTTCTTTCATAATCAAAGTTATTAAAGAATTTATGGGGATTGTAAGCGCGGGAGGAAAATCAACCGAAGATCAGCAGAAAGAAGAAGCAAAAATACATTTAACTCCCCAGCAAGACGAGATTATCAAGGCGGTGGAAGCTAAGTCCACTAAAATCGGATTTGAAGCCAATGTTCGTCTTATCGCTTCGGCTAAAACAAAAGAAAAGGCGGTGTCTTTATTGAAAGAACTGGAAAATTCTTTTTCTCAATTCAATTTTCCCGACTGCAATTCGTTCAAAATTACGGAAACATTTTTTGATAAAGCCGGCTTTTTGAACAGAACAATTTATAACTTTATATTCAGAAATTTTGATAATAAAAGAAAAATAATTTTAAACACGGAAGAGCTGGCTAGTCTGTTTCATTTCCCGATTTCCACGACTGAAACTCCGCAGGTAAAATGGCTCCGAGCCAAGCAAGCCCCGGCTCCTTCCAACATTCCAAGCGAAGGGCTGATTTTGGGGCATAATATACACCGCGGGGAAAACAGGGTAATCAGGATAGAAAAAGAAGATCGCCGAAGGCATATGTATGTAATCGGGCAGACCGGAACGGGAAAATCCGGGTTTTTGGGAGAACTCATCAAGCAGGACATTCAAAACGGAGAAGGCTTGTGCGTCATCGATCCTCATGGAGATCTTGTGGAAAAAGCGCTGGGCAATGTGCCGAAAGAGCGAGCCGAGGATGTGATTTTATTTGATCCGTCCAATATGCAAAAGCCGATGGGACTGAATCTTCTGGAATACGACGAAAAATATCCCGAACAGAAAACTTTTGTGATCAATGAAATGATAAAGATTTTTGACAAGCTTTATGATTTAAAAGCGACAGGCGGACCGATGTTTGAGCAGTATATGAGAAACGCGATGCTTTTGATTATGGACGATCCGGCATCAGGCTCAACTTTGATTGAGATTTCAAAAGTTCTCTCCGATCCGGAATTTAGAAAATACAAGCTTTCCAAATGCAAAAATTACATCGTGGTCAACTTCTGGCAAAAAGAAGCGGAAAAAGCCGGAGGAGAAGCCGCGCTAGCGAATATGGTCCCTTATATTACCAGCAAGCTGACGCAGTTTATTTCCAATGACACGATGCGCCCGATCATCGGCCAGCAAAAAAGTTCCATAAATTTCAGAGAGATTATGGATAACAAAAAAATTCTCTTGGTCAATCTTTCCAAGGGCAAAATCGGAGAGATGAACGCTTATCTGCTCGGGCTGGTGATTGTTGGAAAAATACTGGTTTCTTCGCTTAGCCGCACTGATATTCCGGAAGAAGAAAGAAAAGATTTCTATTTATACATTGACGAATTCCAAAATTTCACCACGGACAGCATTTCAACCATACTCTCGGAAGCGCGAAAATATAGATTATCCTTAAACATCGCCCATCAATTTTTAGGCCAGCTTCCGGAGGAAATTCAGAAATCCGTTTTTGGAAATATCGGAACGATGATTTCTTTTCGCATTGGTCCGGAAGATGCTGAATTTATGGTGAAACAATTTACTCCTGTTTTTAGCGAACAGGATTTGATAAATATCAATAACTTCAATGCTTATGTTAAGCTGATGATAAGAGGCGCAATAAGCCAGGGATTTAATATGGCGACCTATCCGCCTCAAAAAGGAAGCGTAGAAATCGCGGAAGCCATAAAACAGCTTTCTTCGCTCAAATATGGAAGAGACAAAAATATTATGGAAAAAGAAATCCGAGACAGATCGGAGATTGTCTTTAAGCCAATAGTTTCTAAGTAAGCGAAAATTTATTTCTAGTAAAAATGGTTTTAAGAGATTGCTATAGCTATAAATCCAAATTACAAAGCTCAAACCTGCCTGCCGGCAGGCAGGTTATTTCAAACCAAGTTCAAAATTCAAATGACAAAATTTTTAGTGTTTGGATTTTGTCATTGATTTGGCATAATTTGGATTTTAAAAATTGGAATTTATTTGGAATTTGAGACCTGCCTGCCGGTAGGCAAGGTTTGGTATTTGGAATTTTAACGCTGAGAATTAACAGCTTTTTCAGCGTCTGACATCTTGCTAATTTCTTTATATTTGATATACTAAAAAAGCTAACGCGGGTGTCGTATAGTGGCTTATTATGCTAGCCTTCCAAGCTGGAGAGGTGGGTTCGATTCCCATCACCCGCTCCAAATTAGAATTTAGAATATTGAATTTAGAATTTAGAATATTATTATGAAACCGCAAAAATTTATATTTGAGGATACAAAAAAAGTTGATTTGAAAACGAAAGTTATTTATAAATATCCCTCTTTGTCAAGATTATTGGAATTGAATTATATGGTTGTCAACGGACGCCATCCTGAAAATAAAAATGAATATGTCATAGAACACGATTGCCAGTTTATAATTTATGTGATAAAAGGAAACGGGAAAATATACGCCGGCGGAGAAATTTTTGATGTGAAAGCCGGCGACGCGGTTTATGTTCCGGCTGAAAACAAATTTGCCGCGGAGGGACAAAATTTTGAATACATAACCGTTGAAACTCCCGCGTGGTATCCGGAGCAGGCAGAAGTTGTTTTAGAATTACATAAAGAAAAATAACCTAAATAAAACTTACGCGTTTGCCTGTCATTCCGACCGAAGCGCAGCCCTGTTCTTAAAATTTACAAGAGTAAATTTTAACAGGGCGTAGCGGAGTGGAGGAATCTGTATTCGAAAAATACTTATTTCTAAATAAGAATATTGTAAAACATATACTTTATCCGCTCACAGATCCCCATTCGGCTAATCGCTCAGGGCAGGCTCTCGGCTTCGTTTTGTCTTCGCCATTTGGCGAATCCAAAACTTCGCTCGGGATGACAAGCCTAAAGGCATAATTCCTAAACAAATGATTTACATAAAAAATATAAATGCCGATAATATAAAGAAAGAGCCTGCGGTTTTGAAATTAAAACTGTTTTTTTATACAGTTATATTTTTTGCCGTTCTATCTATTTTTACAATTTCAAATTTAACCTCCCATGCGAAAGCGGCTGAACTGGGAGAAAATATAACATTTTTGATTGATTCTTCTTATGATTCCAAAGATCGTTCGGAAGCGCAAGCCTATTTGAAAAAAATTAATTCCAGCGCTTATTTTTATGTTGAAAGCGATTATTATGACGGACTGCCGAATAATCTCAAAAAGGAATTTGACGCGAGTTTAAGTTCCTTGGCGGATGATTTTGAAAACACGATATATCCCCGAATGAAAGAACTTTTCGGCTCTGAATGGAATCCGGGAATTGACAATGACGGCAAAATCACGATTTTTTTCACGAGAACAAAAGAAAATATCGGGGGATATTTCAATCCGAACGATGAATATAAAAAAAGCGATGTGGTTGGCGGAAAAAGCAATGAAAGGGAAATGATTTATTTAAACGCGGTTTTTATAAATAATCACAGAATTAAAAGCTTTCTCGCCCACGAATTTCAGCATATGATCACTTGGCATTATAAAAATAAATTAAGAAACGCTTCGGATGACATTTGGCTTAATGAAGCTCGGTCGGAATACGCTTCTACCGCGATAGGCTATGACGACGAATATTCTATCAGCAATTTGAAAGCAAGAGTTGAAAACTTTAAAACCAATCCCGTTGATTCGCTTACGGAATGGCAAAATAAGATATATGATTATTCTTCAGTTAATCTTTTTTCCCAATATCTGGTAGAACGGTTCGGAAAAGATATTTTCAAGAGAATGCTGGATAATAGCAAAGTCGGGATTGAAAGCATTAATAAAGCTTTGTCGGACTTATATTATAAAAACGACACTTTTGAATCCGTATTTACCGATTGGACCGTGACTAATTATGTGAACGGCGCATCGCCAGACGATAAATATAAATATCAAAACCCGAATCTTAGCTACAATAATTTACATATTCCGCCTAAAAATAATTATAAGCTAAGCGCGAACTTGATAGAAAATATCTCGGGATCAATCAAAGATTGGAGCGGCGAATATTATGAATTTGCGATAACAAATCAAAATTACGCGCAAAGCGACAGAATTAAAATTAATTTCAACGGACAAAACTCAGGCAGTTTTTCCGTTCCTATTGTCATTTCATATAATGACAAAACAAAAGAAGTCAATGAACTCCAGCTAAACAGCGAGCAAGATTCCACTTTTTATGTTTATAACGCAAAAAAGAAAATTTCCGCCGTTACTGTAATCCCCATAAGCCATCAAAAAACTTCCGGTTTTGGAAATAATATCAATGAATATTCTTTTTCATTTTCCATAAAATTTGTTAAAGGCGAAATATATAAAGACGGCTCTCTTTTAAAATCAATGGGGAGCGATAAAGTTTATGCGGTTGAAAACGGAAAAAGGCGCTGGATAACAACCCCCGAGATTTTTGTTTCCAACGGTTATAAATGGAAAGACATAGTCATAGTCACGGACTTTGAATTGAATATATTTCCAAACGGAGAAAATATTGCCGGTCTAAATCCGAGCTTAAAATCAAATGGCAGTCTTCTAAAAGGATCAGGAAATAAAGTTTATTTGATTGAAAACGGCAAGAAAAGATGGATTACAACCGCCGAAGTTTTTGCTTTCAACGGTTATAAATGGAAAGATGTCATTGTTGTCGCTGATTTTGAATTAAGCTTATACCCTGAAGGCGAAAATATTAAATGATAACTATGCGTAAAAAAATAAAATCCGCATTATCAAAAATAATAGTTTTGCAATTGTTGCTGAGCGCGCTTTTTGCGCCTTTTTTATCTTCCGCCCAAACAACAAACGCTGAGGCTCCAAAAATAATCACCAGACCTGAGTGGGGAGCCGATGAATCTAAAATGACTTGGCCTGAAAAATACGCAAAAGTTGAAAAAATTGTTATTCATCACACGGCAAGCTCAAATTTAGTTCCCGATCCGGACGGAAGCGGGGAGTACAAAAATATGGTTAATAATATTTATTCTTATCATAACAGCAAAAAAACATGGTATGATGACAACGGAGAATATACGGGCTTTGGAGACATCGGCTATAATTACTTGATAGATCCCAATGGAAATATTTACGAAGGAAGGTTTGGCGGAAACGGAGTTGTGGCGGGGCATGTGAATGGATTCAATGCGGGCAGCGTAGGCATTTCAGTACTGGGAAGATATCAAGACTATTTTGACAGTTCAAACAATACCGTATCATCGCATCCTGTAACTCCGGCAATTAAAGAATCTTTGGAAAATTTAGTCGGCTGGATCGCGGCTAATAATAATATTGACTTAAATAAAGTAACTGATTTCTATGGAAAAAACATTGACGGATTAGTGGGGCATAAAGATTTAAGGCCGACAATCTGTCCCGGGGATGGGTTATATAAACAAATAAATATTATTCAAACTAATGCGGGAAACCTTGTGAAGCAATATAAAAATTACGCTTATCAAATCGGCGGAGATACGGCTGTTTATATTATTGAAGACGGATATAAAACAAAGTTTGATTCAAAAGATGTTTTGCCGAGCGCTTATAAAGACAGGATTATAAAACCGATTTTGAAAAATCAGCTTGATATGTATAAATATAAAAACATTGTGATTTATCCCGACGGCAGTCTGTTACAAGAATTTGACACGGCAAAAGTTTTCTATCTGGAAGAGGGGCAAAAAAGAGCAATGGAAATGGCTGGGGAAGAATTCGTGAAAATGGGATTCGCGGTAAGCGATATAAAAAAAGTTTTCTCCAGTGATTTGAAAATATACGAGAACGGCAAAATTATCAAATACGCCCCGGACGGCCAATTAATAAAAGACCAAAATGGCAATGTGTTTTTGGCGGAAAATGGAAAGAAGAGAAAATTCACCTCAGCCCAGCTTTTTGAATATTTGAATTATAAATGGAAAAACATAAAAGAGGACGCGTATTTGAGTTTTTATCTTGACGGGCTTGATATGATTTATCCCGACGGAATTTTAGCCAAACAAACAGGAAAAAATGAAATATATCTTATTGAAAATAAGCAGAGAAGGGAAATTACTTCAAGCAAGTTAATGGGCGTTTTAAAATACAATCCCGCGAATGTAATTTCAATAACCGAAAACGAGCTTAATCATTTTCCCGCGGGAGAAAAAATGAAATATCCCGACAGTGCTTTGGTGAAAGCGGAAGATTCTCCCTCGGTTTATTTGATACAAAATGGCAAGAGAAAAGAATTTACCTCCGCCGTTCTTTTTGAAAAATTGGGATATAAATGGAGTAATATTATAAATATCACAAAAAGTGAAATGGAAAATCACCCCGCAAACGGAAAAGTTCTATATCCCAATGGCTATTTAATAAAGTCCTCAGACAATCCTGCTGTTTATATTCTGGAAGCGGGCAAAAAAAGAATAGTGACTTCCGCGGTTTTGTTTGAAAAAAGGGGATACAAATGGAGCGAGATAGTTTCTCTTAACCCGGAAGAAATCAAAGATTATCCCGATGGAAAAATAATGACTTATCCCGATAGAACATTAATAAGAAGAGAGGGTTTTCCTGTAATTTATAGAATAGAAGACGAGACAAAAAAAGAGTTTACTTCACTTGCTCTCTTTGAAGCGACAAAAAGCAAATGGTCGGATGTTATTATTTTGAATAAAGACGAATTTCTGGCATATCCCGACGGAGGAGTTGTAAAATATCCGGAAAATACATTATTAAAAACAGCGGGAGATGATAAAATTTATGTGATGAAAAATGGCATAGCTGAATGGATAAAAACAATGGAAGAATTTAAAAAAGCGGGATATAAATGGTCTGGAATCATTGAAATTTCAAAAGCTGAAATGAATTTATATATAGCGGTAGAAAACGCGATAGTTAATATAAACAACCCAGCTCCGCAAACGCCGCCGCAAAATAACGCGGAAGAAACAAATGTTCCAAGTAATATAAATTCTGATGACACAAATTCCAGCGGCATAAATAATACAAGCGAGAATAATCCAAATATAAGAATCGCTTTATATTCCAGTC